>Ga0307296_10000164_pt1 | contig 28551 bp, 28 predicted proteins | sample ER_DNA_153_FD_194467 | JGI IMG/M metagenome (GOLD analysis project Ga0307296, IMG submission 194467) | Bulk soil microbial communities from the East River watershed near Crested Butte, Colorado, United States - ER_DNA_153 | ecosystem: Environmental > Terrestrial > Soil > Floodplain | place... | reverse complement strand
GCGACCCGAACTTGCCGGAGACGTAATAGATCATCTCCTCCGACTGCAAATTCGAGTGGTGGTACGGAATCGGCACCGCGAGCGGATCGAAGTCGAGCTTGCGCGGGCAGAACGAGCAGATCACGAAGTTCCTGCCCTGGAACGTCTGGTGTGACGGCGGTGGCTGATGGATGCGTCCCGTGATCGGCTCGAAGTCATGCACGGAGAACGTCCACGGATAGAGGTAACCGTCCCACCCCACTAGGTGGTGAGGGCATTCCGGTGGCCTCAGGCGCATACGCGTCGGGTCAGCCCGGCCAGTTCGCAGTCGAAGCCCGTAGCTGCCGACTGGTGTTCCCGCGCGCCACACGGTGATCGCAACGCCATACGTCAGTTAACAATCGACCGTCTAGCCTAGAGTGGCTCTCATGTCCCCCACTGGGGCCAGGCGAGATTCCGAAGCCGCACGAACGGCGAAGCGCTCGGGCCACCTCGAGCGCGCCCGCAGGTCATACGCAGCGCGGGCGTGGCTGGACGCATACGAAACGTTCTTACGCGCCGACGACGCGGCCTCGGTCGGAGCGGAGGACCTCGAGCTTCTCGCGACGTCTGCCTACATGCTCGGCCGCGACGACGAGTACCTGCGCAGCCTCGAGCGCGCGCACCACGCGTACGCAGACGCGGGCGAGCATCTCGGCGCCGCGCGCTGCGCGGGTTGGGTCGGCATGAACCGGGCGCTCCGAGGAGAGCTGGGCGGTGCGACCGGTTGGTTCGCTCGCGCGCAGAGGATGCTCGATCACTACGGGCGCGATTGTGCGGAGCGCGGCTACATGTTGCTGCCCCGCATGTTCCAGCACGAGGCTGCGGGTGACTACGCGGCGGCGGCCGCCGCAGCGGCGGCCGCCGCAGAGATCGGTCTGCGCTTCGGCGACGCTGACCTCTTCGCGCTTGCCACCCATGGGCAGGGCTACATGCTGATCAAGCAAGGGCGGGTCAGGGAGGGTCTGGGTCTGCTGGACGAGGCCATGGTCGCGGTCACGAGCGGTGAGCTGTCGCCGATCCCCACCGGGCTGGTCTATTGCGGCGTGATCGGGGCGTGCCAGGAGGTGTACGAGATGCGCCGCGCCGGCGAGTGGACGGCGGCCCTGACCCAGTGGTGCGACCAGCAGCCCGATGTGGTGGCATTCACCGGTCGGTGCCTGGTGCACCGGGCGGAGATCATGCAACACCAAGGCGCCTGGGCCGACGCCCTGCAAGAGGCGCGCCGCGCCGGCCATCGTTTCGTCGAGACGATGAATCCGACCGCTGGCCTGGCTTTCTACCGCCAGGGCGAGTTACTTCGCCTCCAGGGCGAATTCGTGGCAGCCGAGGAGGCGTATAGGGAGGCGAGCCGGTGCGGCTGGGAGCCGCAGCCGGGGCTGGCCCAGTTGCGGTTGGCGCAGGGGCAAGCCGACGCCGCGGCTGCCGCGATCCGCAGGGCGGCCGGTGAGGTTTCCGAGCCGCTGAAGCGTGCGGGTCTACTGGCCGCCTACGTCGAGATCATGCTGGCCGTTCGCGACCCTCAGAATGCACGCAGCGCCTGCCGCGAACTCGGTGAGATCGCCGAGAGTTACGAGAGCGCCATGCTTGCGGCAATGGCCGAGCAGGCCCGCGGTGCGGTCGACCTGGCCGAGGGCGACGCACGGGTGGCCCTGGTCTCGTTGCGTCGCTCGTGGGAGCGATGGCACGAGCTCGAAGCGCCCTACGAGGCGGCGCGCGTGCGCGTGCTCGTCGGGCAGGCTTGCCGTGTCCTCGGCGACGACGACACCGCCGCGATGGAGTTGGACGCGGCCCGCAGGGCGTTCGAGCAGCTGGGAGCGGCGCCCGACCTCGCTCACCTCGACTCTCTCGGCCGAAGCGCGGAACCTTTCGACGCTCACGGCCTGACACCGCGTGAGCTACAGGTCCTGCACCTGGTCGCTGCCGGCGCAACCAACAAGGCCATCGCCGGCGAGCTGATCCTCAGCGAGAGGACGGTGGACAGGCACGTGAGCAACATCTTCACGAAGTTCAGAGTGTCCTCGCGTGCCGCCGCCACGGCCTACGCGTACGAGCACAAGCTCGTCTGAGCCCGCTGGGTAGAAGTACCCACACTGCCTTCTGGCGGAAGTTGAGTTGTTCCACCGAAGCGCGGCCCTCTCATCTGCCTCAGATTGTCGGGCGTGCAACGCCTCAGCGCCGACAAGGAGACAGCAATGACCAAGCAGCTTGAGGTGGATAGACCCAGTGGACCAACCACCGGCAACGACCAGCGTGCACGGTTGCTGGCCGGGCTGCCGGTCACAGAGCGACGGGTACAACTGGCGGGGGTCTCGACCGCCGTGCTGGAGGGCGGTAGCGGTCCGCCAGTCGTCCTGCTGCACGGCGGCATCGAGTCCGGAGGCGTCTATTGGGCGCCCGTCATTTCTCGACTTGCCCAGAGCAACCGCATTGTCGTCCCGGACTTGCCTGGCCTCGGGGAGTCTGAGCCGGTCGCGCGGATGGACGACTCGGCCTTCGCCGACTGGCTCGCTGGGCTCGTTCGCATGACCTGCCAGGAACAGCCGGTGCTCCTCGCGCACTCGCTGGACGGCAGCCTGGCCGCCCGTTTCGCAGCCAACCACGGCGATCTCTTGCGACAGCTCATACTGATGGGCGCACCCGGGATCGGGCCCTACCGCATGCCGCTCGGGCTCCTGTTGACGGCGATCCGGTTCGACCTGAGACCTTCCGCACGCAACAACGCCCGGTTCGCACGCTGGGCATTCCTCGACCCCGACCGGACTCGCGAGCAAGACCCTGAGTGGTACGACGCCTTCATGGCCTACGGCCTGTCTCTTGGAGCGGTCCCGCATGTCAAGCGGACGATGCGGCGGCTGATCAAGACCGGTACGAAGCAGATCCCCACCGCTGAGCTTCAGCGCATCAGCGTCCCCACGGCGCTGCTGTGGGGCAGGCACGACCGGATGGTTCCGCTTGGGGTCGCCGAGTCGGCCAGCTCGCGGTTCGGCTGGCCCTTGCATCTGGTCGAGGGTGTCGGCCACGTGCCCTTTGTCGAACAGCCCCAGGCTTTCTTGCGTGCGCTGCGCGCGGCGCTTGGAAGCTCGATCGGAGAGGAGGCCGCAGCATGAGCACGAGCACTAGCACCATCGACATCGCCGCACTCGAGGGTGGACGTGTCAACCTGACTCTCGAGCAGCTCGACGACCTGCATTCGCGGGTCGGGGGCTCGTTGCTGCGCGCGGGCGACGAGGGCTGGGACGACGCCGTGTTGGTCTGGAACGGCATGGTGGCCCGATTCCCGGCGCTCGTCGTTCAGCCGACCTCGGCCGACGATGTCGCAGCGGCTGTCGCGTTCGCGCGTGACCACGGGCTGCTGCTCAGCATCAAGGGCGGCGGCCACAACATCGCCGGCACATCGATCGCAGAGGGCGGCCTGACGCTCGACATGTCCCGCATGCACGAGATCACGGTCGATCCCGATGCCAGAGTCGCGCATGTCGGGCCGGGCTGTCTTCTCAAGGACGTCGACCGCGCGACGCAGGAGAGGGGGCTGGCGACCGTGCTCGGCTTCGTCTCGGAGGTCGGCGTCGCCGGGTTGACGCTGGGCGGCGGCCTCGGCTATCTGGCTCGGCGCTTCGGCTGGGGCGTCGACAACCTCGAGGAGGTGGAGATCGTCACGGCCGACAGCCAGATCCGCACGGCCAACCGCGAGAAGAACGCCGACCTGTTCTGGGCGCTCCGGGGTGGGGGCGGCAACTTCGGCGTCGTCACCCGGTTCACGTTTCGCCTGCACGAGGTCGGGCCGATCGTCTACGGCGGGCTCATCGCCTGGCCGTTCGCGCGGGCCGACGAGATCCTCCGGGCCTACCGGACGATCACGGAGACGGCGCCGCGGGAGCTGGCCGTGTGGATGATTCTCCTCAGCGCGCCGCCTCTGCCCTTCGTCCCCGAGGAGTGGCAGGGTCGCAAGATGTGCGCGATGGTCGTCTGCTACAGCGGCGACCTCGACAAGACCGACGAAGCGCTGTCACCGATCCGGGCGCTCGGCGATCCTGTCGTGGAACTGCTGCAGGAGTGGCCCTACACCCAGCAGCAGTCGTTCCTCGACGAGGGCGAGCCCAAAGGCGCGTATTACGATATGAAGACGGAATACTTGGCCGAGTTGAACGACGGTCTGCTGGACGCCGCGCGTGACGTCTTCGCGGAGTGCCCGATTCCGGAGGGGCAAGTCGGCTTCCTCCACGTCGGCGGCGCGCTCAACGAGCACGATGGGGACGACGGCGCCGTCGGCAACCGGGATGCGCGCTTCGCGTGCGGCGTGATTGGCATGTGGGAGCCTGGGGAGCCGAACGCCGACGCCTTCCGGCAGTGGATTCGTGATGGCTGGGCGCGTGTCCGACCGTTCTCGACCGGTCATACGTACATCAACTTCCAGGGCGTCGACGAGGGTGAGGAGCGCATACGGGCGGCCTACGGCGCCAACTTCGACCGGCTCGTCGAGGTCAAGAGCAAATACGACCCCGACAACCTGTTCCGCGCAAATCGAAACATCCGCCCGCGGGGGTAGCGGCGTTGCGCCTGCTGATCGTGGGTGCCGGTGTCGCCGGCCTTGCGCTGGCTCATGCCCTGGAGCGGCGAGGCATCGCTGCCGAGGTCGTGGAGCGGGCAGATGCGCGTCAGCCGAGCGGCGCCGGGCTTTACCTGCCGGGCAACGCCGTTCGGGCATTCGGTGAGCTCGGCGTCGGACCGGTGGTGGCCGCGCGGGCAAACCCGATCGCGAGACAGCGGATCCTCGACCACCGTGGCCGACTTCTGGCCGACCTCGACGTGGAGCGGTTCTGGGACGGGGTCGGCGGCTGCGTGGCGATCCCGCGGGCGGCGCTGCACGACGCGCTGCGCGATGCGACCGAGGACGTGCCCGTTCGGCTGGGCACGTCGGTCACCGACCTGAAGGATGGCGATGGGCCTGAGGTGAGCTTCTCCGACGGCTCGACCGGCAGTTACGACCTCGTCGTCGGCGCTGACGGCGTCCATTCGACGATCCGCAGGCTTGCCTTCGGGGGGTCACCTGCACGCTACGTCGGACAGGTGTGCTGGCGGTTCGTCGCCGACGGCTTCGCCGAGGTCAACGATTGGACGGTCATGCTGGGCCGAGGGCGCACGTTCCTCACCGTCGCGCTCGGCGCGGGGGTCGTGTACTGCTATGCAGACGTCAACACCGGCGACCCTTCCGCTGTCGATTGCGAGGACTGGCGCGAGTTGTTCGCCGGTTTCGCCGACCCGGTGCCGCGCCTTCTCGACGAGGCCGCCGACGCGTACTTTGCACCGATCGAGGAGGTTGTGGCTCCGGCCTGGACAGCGCGCCGCATCGTGCTTATCGGCGATGCCGCCCACGCCAGCTCACCGAACATGGCGCAGGGGGCGGCAATGGCGGTCGAGGACGCCCTCGTACTTGCCGAGAGACTCGACGCCGAAACCGTCGACGAAGCGCTGATCGCATATGAACGACGTCGCAAGCCACGCGTGGCATGGGTGCAAGAACAGACCCATCGCCGCGATCGCACAAGGAGCCTGCCCCCCGTGATCCGCAACCTTACCCTTCGCCTCGCCGCCGAGCGCATCTTCAGATCCAACTACGAGCCCCTGCGAGACCAGCCGTAGGCGACGCCGCGCCTTCCCGACCTCCTCCGAAGCTCCAGGTTAGGCGAGTCTCTGCGAACCGCACGCATGCAGCACTGTGTGCGGCGCAGGCCCGTCTACAGACGCGCGTTTCGGCGCCGGAGACGAGCGAACAGATACGTCGGAACGAGCCAGACGACGGCGATCGCGAGGCACGCCGACGTCGACACGCCGTGCAGCAGGATCGTCAGCCCGAGGACGAGCGCAAGCACGAGACTGAACACGACGTACGCTCCGCCGACGACGACGAGAACCATGTCTTGCACCGCGCCTTGCGCCGAGTCCACGAACGAGCTTCGCGACAAGCCGGAGAGCGCTCGGCGCACCTCGCCGCGGGAGCGCGCGGACAGGACTCGTCCAGTGCGGCGGGAGAACTCGTCAAGCGTCAAGTAGCCACCGGCGTAGTGCTCGCCCAGACTCGACGCAGCTCGTTCGCGATCTAGATCGCCGGCAAGCGCCACGCGTCGTTGCACCACAGTGAAGACCAGCCACGCGATCAGGCGCCAGATCATGAAACGCTCCTAGAAATGTGACGTGAGGCCGGCGCCACTCGCGTCTCCCTCACCGTCTGCCGACGCGTCGTCCCCAGCCGTCCCCTCCTGAGCATTCTCGTACCACGAATACGCGTACTTGCCATTGTCCAGATCCTTCGCGAACTTCGTCAGCTTCAGCGGGTGCAAGGTATCGCACATCACCGCTCGCTCGTGCGTATCGTGTGTGGCGATGCTCTTCTCCGCGATCCCCGGCTGCCACCGGTTGCGTCCGGCGATACATGGTAAGGAGGGGTCTCGGGTTCGAGTCCGGAAGAGGAACCTGCAAAAATCAGTCCCGCACACGCGGCAGCCTAGACGCGGTTCGTTTGGCCGGCCGCGCTGGCAGGAAGCCGTCATCCAGCCGGAAGAAGAGCGCATGCCGGCTGAGGTCTTCTGCGAATCACTACGAGCCCGTCGAGACTGGCTGACCCGTCACGAGCGGAGTCGCCGCAATGCTTGTGATCGCACAGAGCCTACGATGCCAACGTGAAACGAATCGACTGCGCGTGCGGCCAGGTGATCGAGGCCGAGAACGACGACGAGCTTTGGGAGAAGGCGCAGGCGCACCTGCGCACTGACCACCCCGACCTGGTCGGCAAGGTTTCGCGCAAGGACATCCTTGCGCAGGCCGAGGAGATCAGACCGTCGACGTAGTCGTCTCGCCGAGCAGGCGACGGTACACACTTTGGACGGCCGGGCTCGGGGCGATCCCGAGCTCGTCGCGTAGCAGGACGCGCAGGCGATCGTAGACGCGCAGAGCCTCCGCGACGTTGCCGCTCCGCTCGAGCGCCTCCATCAGGATCCGGTGGCCGGTCTCGCGGTAGGGAGCCAGCTCGATGAGCCGACGCGCGCATTCCTCGGCCTGCGGCAGCGTCGGCCCGCCCAAGCCGAGTCTCGCCGCCGCGAAACACTCGAGCCCGCGCAGCCGGACGTCGTCGAGGCGGCGTCGCCACTCATCCAGCCAAGGGCGGTCGTGACCTTGGAGCAGCGGCCGGCTGGCGACGTGATAGGCGACCCCCGAGGGGCCCCAGGCCTCGGCCCACTCCTCTTTGGCGACGTGGGCTTGCGCGCGGTGCAGGGCCTCGAACGCTGCCTCGACGTCGACGAATGACTCCGGCGGCAGAACGAGCTCGACCTCCGATCGTCCGACCAAGAGTTCAGATCCCACGACGTGCCGCAGCTTCGAGAGCAGGACGCTCAGCCGAGGGCGGTGATCCGGCGTCGCCTCCTCACCGTAGACGGCTGTCAGCAGTTGGTCGCGGTCGATCCGATTGGGCCGGTTAAGCGCGAGGTAGGCGAAGAGCACCCGGCCATTGCCGCCCGGGAGCGCGTCCTCGACCCACCGTCCGCCCAGCTCCACCGAGAATCGGCCGCAAAGCTGGATTTTTGCCCTGCTCGCCTGCGACATCGAGCACCAAGCTTAGGAAAGATCGGCGAAAGGTTTGGGAAACGACGGGCCGCGACCATCGCTCCAGGACGACCGAAAGGAGGAGCGATGGCAAAGCTGATCGAGTGTGAGGATGGGTTCGTCGTCCGCGGTGAGGACGACGACGAGCTAGTCGCAAACGCGGAGCGCCACATCGCCGAAGCGCACCCCGACCTGGTCGGGAAGCTCTCGCGCGACGAGATCCTGGCGATGGCCAAGGACGAGCTCCTTTCCATGGCCGAGCAAGCCTGACTCGAGCTGGCAAAGGACGAAGGTCACACGCGACGCCTGCCGCGCCACGCCACTTGAAAGGAGCTCAAATGCATACGGAACACGATCAGCCCGCTTCCTTCCACAGCTCGCCGCAGGAGGCGATGCAGGCGCAGCCGGAGGAGTTCCTCTACCTCGCCTGCTTGCACGAGGGCACCGGTGTCGAGGCCCCTGATTTCCTCGCCGTCGTCGACGCCGAGGAGGGCCGGATCGTCCACGAGACGCCGATGCCGAACGTCGGCGACGAGCTGCACCACTTCGGCTGGAACCGGTGCTCGTCGGCCTGCCACGGCCCTGACCGCTCGCACCTGATCGTGCCGGGGTTCCGGTCCTCGCGGATCCACGTCGTCAACGTGGCCGACGACCCGCGCCGGCCACGAATCGAGAAGGTGATCGAGCAGGAGGAGCTCGTGGCGAAGACCGGTTACACGCGGCCGCACACTGTTCATTGCATGCCCGGCGACAACGTCGTCGTCAGCATGCTTGGCGACGCCGAGGGCAACGGCGCCGGCGGCTTCGCCGTCCTCGATGCGAAGACGTTCGAGATCAAAGGCCGCTGGGAGAACGGCGGCGAGACGCCGCCCTTCAACTACGACTTCTGGTACCAGCCGCGCAAGAACGTCCTGATCTCCTCGGAGTTCGGCGAGCCGAATGCCTACGAGAAGGGCTTCGACCTCGCAGACGTCGAGGCGGGGCGCTACGGGCACCGTCTCCACTTCTGGAATCTGACCGAGCGGAAGCTGGAGCAGACCGTCGAGCTCGGCGAGAGCGGGCTGCTTCCGTTCGAGGTGCGCTGGAAGCACGATCCCGAGGCCGAGGAGGGTTTCGTCGGGGCCGCGCTCTCGAGCACGATGTGGCGCTTCCGGCGCGACAACGGCGCCTGGGCCGCCGAGCAGGTGATCGCCGTCGAGTCCGTCGAGCTCGAGGGCTGGCCGTTCCCGGTGCCCGGCGTGATGAGCGACCTCGTCCTCTCGATGGACGATCGCTTCCTCTACTTCTCCAACTGGCTGCAGGGCGACCTGCGCCAGTACGACGTTTCCGACCCGGCCAACCCGAAGCTGGCCGGCCGGCTCTGGCTCGGCGGTGTGCTCGGCAAGCCGAACGACGCGGGCCGCCAGCTGAACGGCGGGCCGCAGATGCTCCAGCTCTCGCTAGACGGTCGCCGGCTCTATGTCAGCAACTCGCTCTTGTCGACCTGGGACAACCAGTTCTACCCCGGCCTGCGCTCCTGGCTCCTCCGTGTGAACTGCGGCCCTGACGGCGGAATGGAAGTCGATCGCGACTTCTTCATCGACCTGCACGACCGTCCCGGCGGGCCCGCGCGCGCACACGAAGTGCGCCTCCAAGACGGCGACTGCACGACGGAAATCTTCCAGTGATCGTCGCCCACATCATGGGGATCCCCGTCGAGGAGAGCTTCTTGCAGCTCGCACCGGCTGGCGCGGTGATGGTGACGGTCGTCTGGATCGCCGGCCGGACGAGCCTCCGCCAGCTACGACGGCGGCTCCCTCACCGCAGGAAACGGTGAGGGCGGGCGAAGGATCGCCGATCGCCGCGACCGCCTGAGCCCGGACGGGGTCGAGGACCCGGTATGCCACCGGACCGAGGCCGCCGCAATCGCGTCGCCGTCTACTGACGCTTCCTCACCGCCGCCGTCCTGCGCGTTCTCGTACCACGAGACGCGTACTTGCCGTCGTCCAGATCCTTGGCGAACTTCGTCAGCTTCAGCGGATGGAACGTGTCGCCATCACCGCAAGCTCGTGAGTCTCATGCGTGCCGAAGAACGTTCACGGAAATAGGAAACCGTCCCACCCCACGGAGTCGCCGCGACGGTAGCGACGCGGTTGCTGCGCTCAGGCACGCAGAGCGAGCTCGCGCGTCCTCGCCGCGTGCCAATCGAGCCCGAGCGACTCGAAACGATCGATCGAGTCCTGCACGAGCGTTGCGTCGCCTCGAACGAGCCCGAGCGTTCGCAATGCGAACGGCTCGAGGTAGGTACCGGGTCCCGCGAGACGCGTCGCTTCTGCGTCGGCCTCCTCCGCCCGACCGAGTGCGACGAGCGTATCGAGACGGGTCGCGCCTCCGTAGAGACTCGAGTCCATGGTCTGCAGCCAGGTCTCCCCGGACTCGTCGAGCAGTTCCTGAGCCTGCGCGAGATCCCCCCGAAGAAGCGCGAGGTGAGCTACCAGCGGATGGAGCCAGAACCCGTATCCCTCAAAACCGAGAGCCGCCACACTCGCCTCGAGCCGGCTGGTTTCTGAGTCCAGTCCGAGCTCGGCGCACGCGACCGCACAGGAAAGCAGCGACCGCGGGTTGAGAACGCATGGCGTTCCCTCGTTCTCCGCAACTGCACGCTCGGTTCGAGCCTGGAGCTGATGGATCTCGTTCCAGTGCCCGAGAGCCTCCGCGATCATGAGCAGGACGCCGAGCGCGTGGACCTCGTGGTGCGGACTCAGGCGAGAGGCAATTGCATCGTGTTTGCGGACCAGGGTTTCAGCCTCTTCGAGCTTGCCGGCCGCAAGCGCTGCAGTCGCCCCGTAGTAGTGGATGTGGGCGATCTTGTCAGGGTCGGTCAGGCGATTCAGCAAAGTGAAACGTCGTTTCGCCCACTCATACGCGGTGACGTAGTCGCAGGTCGCGAACGCGGCGCCAGACCGCGCCCAGTACGCGTACGACGTGACCTCTGCGTCTCGGAGCCGGCCGGCAATCGCGATGGCCTGGTCGGCGATCTCAATGTCGTCGGTGAAAAGCGCCTTGGTAACGAGTCCCTTTGCGTGGGCACGGCTACCGGAAGCCGCGAGTTCGAGCGCACGATCGAGCCAGCTGTCAACCAGCGTGTGATCGGGATGCTTCCTCCACATGGCGCCACGCATGGTCGACTCGAATGCGAGTTCCGCATAGAGCTCGCCGAGCACGATCGGCTCCGCGGTCAGGTCAATCGCCTTCAGCATCGCCGCCCAGAATGCCTCGCCGTCGAACTTGAGCGCGCTCGCCCGTCCGATCTGCATCCAGAGCTCCAGCTCGTCCGGCGAGAGCTCGACTGCGCGGTGAAGAAGCGCCAACGCGTCGTCGAGATCGAAACGTCCGACAGCGAGCTCGGCGGCGCGCCCTAGCCAGTGGAGGGCCTTCGACCTGAACCGCTCGAGCTGCTCCTCTTCTCCGCGCCAGGCGAGCTCTGCAATCTCCGGATTGACGGCCTCTGCGAAGTGGTAGGCGAGCACGCCCGCACGGGCGCCCTCTGTTCCCTCCTGCTCCAGCCAGTCGCCATACGAGGCATGCAGCCGCGCCCGCCTCGCCTTAGGCAGGCTGCCGTACGCGACCTCGCGCGTCAGGGCGTGCTTGAAGACGAGCTCGGGCTCGGTCGCTCGGACGAAGCCGCGTTCGACGAGCGTGCGTAGCTCCGCGGCCGTGCCGACGAGGCCGGCGAGGCCGGCCGGGCTGAACGAGCGTCCGATCACCGCGGCCGCGCCTAGCGCCTCCTTTGCGGATGGTGAAAGCAGGTCGATCCGGGCGGCAAGCACCGCTTGCACGGTGTCAGGAACACCGAGGTCGCGTATACGTCCGTCGAAAGCCCAGCTTCCGTTTCGGCGTCGGAGGAGCTGACGTTCGATCAGGCCGGCGAGCAGCTCCTGCAGGAAGAACGGGTTCCCTCCGGCCTGCCGGAGCACGAGCTCCCGAGCGGAGTCTTCGAGCGGTGCCCCCAGCACTCGTTCGACGAGCTCGAGCGACTCCTCATCTCCCAACGGTCGCAACATCAGGGACGTAGCTCCGCTGAGGCGGTCGGATCCCTCCGGACGCGTCGTGGCGAGGAGAAGCAGGGGCCCGTTGACTTCTTTCAGTACGAGCGCGAGCAGGTCGACAAGTGGATCGGCAGCCCAGTGCAGGTCCTCGATGACCACGACCAAGGGGCTCCTGGCGGTGAGTTCGAAAAGAAGGCTCACCCACTCGTCGCGCAGGCGCTGACCCGCCGCCCGAGGGTCGAGTGCACCACCCACGTCCAGGCCGAGTGTGAGGCCGAGGATCTCCCTGTCCCCCAACCTGGCGAGGACGGTCTCAGGGGAATCTTCCTGGCGCAGGCCGAGCTCGGCTCGGAGCACATCGGCAAGCGGGCTGTACGTGACGCCGCGCCCATACGAGAGGCACCGACCGAGACGGAACTGCGCCGAGGGCTGGAGTCGCTCGTGAAACTCTCTGACGAGGCTCGTCTTCCCAATGCCCGGCTCGCCGACGAGCATGAGCAGCCGGGGCCGACTGCCTTTGATTGTCGTGCTCAGCTCCTCCTCGATCCGCGCCAGCTCCTCCTCGCGGCCGACGAACGCCAACTCGAGCCCGCGACCGCCGCGAGAGCGCCGGTCGGCGACCATCCGCACGAGCTCGCGACACGCGACTCCGCCTTCCTTGCCCTTCGCCTCTACTGTCAACGGCTCCGCGAACTCGAAGGCGTCTCCGACGATCGCGACCGTCCGCTCGCCGACGAGCACCTGCCCCGGCCGGGCCGCCTGCTCGAGCCGGGCGGTCACGTTGACCGCGTCGCCGGTCACAAACGAGCTCCCTTCGCGTGGCCGCCCGACGACGACCTCGCCTGTGTTCACCCCGATCCGCAGAGTCAGCCGCTCCCCGAACAGCTCTCGTAACCGGCGCTGCATCCACAGTGCGACCGAGAGTGCCCGCTCCGCATGGTCCTCGTAGGCAGCGGGAGCCCCGAAGACGGCGACGACCGCATCGCCGATGAACTTCTCGACGGTACCTCCGCCGAGCGCGATCTCCGAGGCCATCGCCTCGTAGAAGCGATCAAGGAGATCACGTGTGTGTTCCGGGTCGAGTGAACCACCCAGCTTGGTCGACCCCACGAGGTCCGCAAACAGAACGCTCGCGAGCTTCCGCTCCCTCGCGGCAGGTTCAGGCTCAATCGGCGCCGCGCAACTCGGGCAGAAACGCGCGCCTTCGGGCAACGGCGCCGAGCAGTGCGCACAACGCCGCACTAAAAGTGCGACGTCAAACCGGCGCCGCTCGCGTCGCCGTCAACGGAGGCGTCCTCCGTGTCTGAGCCGTCCTGCGCGTTCTCGTACCACGAGTACGCGTACTTGCCGTCGTCGAGGTCCTTGGCGAACTTCGTCAGCTTCAGTGGATGGAACGTGTCGCACATCACCGCGAGCTCGTGCGTCTCGTGCGTGCCGATCGACTTCTCCGCGAGACCCGGCTGCGGACCGTGTGGCAGGCCCGATGGATGCAACGTGATGGAGCCAACGTCGACCCCGCGCCGCGAGCCGAACTTGCCGGAGACGTAATAAATCATCTCCTCCGACTGCAGATTCGAGTGGTGATAGGGAATCGGTACCGCCAGAGGGTCGAAGTCGAGCTTGCGCGGGCAGAACGAGCAGATCACGAAGTTCCGGCCCTGGAACGTCTGGTGTGACGGCGGTGGTTGGTGGATGCGTCCCGTGATCGGCTCGAAGTCGTGCACGGAGAACGTCCACGGATAGAGGTAGCCGTCCCAGCCGACGACGTCGAACGGGTGGTAGTCGAGGACGTACGTCTGGTAGCCGCCGCGCACGCGCACCTTCACCGGGAACTCGCCTTTCTCGCGATGCGTGTTCAGCTGCGCCGGCGGGTGGATGTCGCGGTGGTAGTACGGCGCGCCTTCGAGCATCTGCCCGTACTGGTTGCGGTAGCGTTTCGGGATCTCGATCAGCCCCGGAGTCTCGAACACGAGGTAGCGCTGCTCGCCTTCCGGACGGAACCGGTACGTCGTGCCGCGCGGGATCACGATGTAGTCGCCATCCTTGTACGGCACGTTGCCGAAGATCGTCTCGAGTGTGCCCGTGCCCTCGTGCACGAAGACGACCTCGTCGCCCTCGCCGTTCCGGAAGAAGTAGTCCATCTGCTCCTTCGGACGCGCGAGCGAGATCTCGACGTCGTTGTTCCACATCAACAGGCGCCGGCCGGTGATCTCGTCGCCCTTCGCGTCGATGTCGTACGTCTTGAAGTGGCGATGCGCGTGCGCGTCAGGCACCCATTCGTCCCGCTTGATCTCTTCGAAGCCGCCGATCTTCATCACGCGACAGGGCGACTGGAGGTGGTACAGGATCGACTCCATCCCAACAAAGCCCTCCATGCCCATGACCTCCTCGGTCAGGAGCGTGCCGTTGTCGCGGAACTGGATGTGCCGCTTCCGCGGGACGTCACCGAGGCGCTGGTAGAACGGCATCGCCCTAAAGGATATCCGCGGCGAGAGCAGCGAGTCTCGTGCCAATCGCCGGCGCGAACTTGAAGCCGTGGCCGGAGCACGGCGAGCCGATCACGACCTTGCCGCGGCGCTCGAGGATGAAGTGCTCGTCCGCGGTTGTCGTGTACATGCAGGTCTCCGCGGCCACCGGCTCGGGGTCGGCGTCGGGATACGTGCGCGCGACCCACTCGGCGACGCGCTCGACCAGCGCCGCGTCCGGCTCGGCCGGCCCCTCCGGGTCGACCGCTGCGCCGGCATGGTGCGCGCCGGCCTTCAGACCGTGCACGGGGTCGTGCAGCGAATACATCGCGTGACCCCGCGTCTCCGGGTCGAGGTGCACGACCGACGGCAGCGGGTCGCCCTCCCGCCGGAAGTAGGCCACGGTCTCGCGCGTGGTCCGCACGGGCAGATCCGGAAAGAACCTCGTGACCCACGGCCCTGCAGTAACCACGACTACAGAAGCGTCGAGCTCGTCGATCGAGTCGACGCGCCTCCCTTCCTCGAGACGCACTCCTCGTGCGACCGCGCAGTCGACGAACGCCCGATGGGCGACATCGGCACGGACGATCCCCGCTTCAGGCTGGAAGAGCGCGGTCCAGCCGTCGGGCACGCCGACGGGCCAGCGTGCACGCGCTCCCTCGGCATCGAGCAGCTCGTACTCCGCGCCCGCGGCGTCGAGCGCCTCCTGCGAGGTCCGGCCGGAGTCCTCGACGAGCTCGAGCAGCCCGTTCAGTTCGAGCAGCTCCCGCCCGGACTCCTGCTCGAGCTCCCGCCAGCCGGCGAATGCCTCCTTCGCCAGCTCGACGAACTCGACCTCCGGATATGCGAGCCGCACGATCCGCGACCGGCCGTGACTCGAGCCACGCTCGTGCCCGACGTGGAACTGCTCGATGAGCAGGACGTCCCGACCGTCGCGCGCAAGGGCATGGGCGGTTGCGGATCCCATGATCCCCGCCCCGACAACGATTACCTCGGCCTGCACACGCCTATCTTCACCGTCAGCGGAGCGGCAGTGCGATCTCCATGTGCAACTCCTCGCCGAAGCCGTTGAGATAGATCTCCCGCGGCGGCCCACCCGGCTCGCGGCCCTGCTCCTTGGCCCAGCGATACACAGCCTCGTAGGCGCCAAGGATCTCCGGGAAGGAGCACTGCTGCCCGGCGATCTCGGTGAAGGCGACCTCGCCGGCGGGCAAGCGCTTGTCGCCCTCGCGTTGTGGAACGCAGACCTCCACCGGCCCGTCTTCCTCGGTGTTCACGGCTCCGTGATAGAGCACGAACGGGTGGCCGCCCTCGGCCTCCCCCAGCTCCTCGAACGTCGAGATGATGAACGGCTCGAGCTCGGCAACGAGGACTCGCTTCGTGCGACCGACGTACGGCTGCTCCGAGACCTGCCTGGTGAGAACGTCGTACATGGACTCCTCCTTCAGGATGCGTTTCACGTAGCGGAGAACCCGGCGCCGCTCGGCGAACTCGTCGGCCACGCGCCGCTCGTACTCCTCGAGGAGCTCGACGCTAGGCTCGCGGAGGAACGCGCGGATCTCGGCGAGCGGCATACCGCCGCGCCGCAGCAGCGCGATCAGTGTCGCGTCCCGCACCTGCTCGAGCGTGTAGTAGCGGTAACCCGAGCCCGGATCGACCCACGCCGGTGGCAGCAGGCCCTTCTCCCCGTACAGGCGGACAGCCTTCTGCGAGAGCCGCGACGCGGAGGCGAACTCGCCGATCGACATCAGGTTCTCCATGTAGTTCAACACGATCGGCCCTGCCCCAGGGGAAGAGTCAAGCGACACGGTTGCGCAAGCTGCCGATGCCCTCGACCTCGAGCTCGACGACATCCCCGGGTTGCAGCCAGCGGCCGTCGCCGTGCTCGAGGATGCAGCCGGTCCCAACTGTCCCGGAGCCGAGGATGTCTCCGGGACGGAGGTGTGTGTTCCGTGCCGCGTGCGTCACGATCGTGCCCCACGAGTGATACATGTCCGCCAGATTCCCGCGCGAGCGCTCCTCACCGTTCACGCGCGCGACCATCGTCCCGCTCGCGCCGTCGAACTCGTCCGGGGTCACGAGCAGCGGCCCGATGCTCGTGGCGAAGTCCTTCCCTTTCGCCGGGCCGAGCCCGACCTTCATCTCGGCCCGCTGTAGATCGCGCGCGGACCAGTCGTTCATGACCGTGAAGCCCGCGATCTTGGCCTCTGCCCCGATGATCGCCGCGACCTCGAGCTCGTAGTCGAGCTCGTTCGTATCCGGCGGAGCCGGGATCTCGTCGTCCGGGCCGTAGATCGCCGCGGGGTTCGAGAAGTAGAACACCGGTAGCTCGTACCACTCGGGCGGGACCTCCTGGCCACGGAGGGCTCGCGCAGTCTTGACATGCTGCTCGAACGCGTAGAAGTCGCGCACCGAGGGCGGGTGCAGAACGGGCGGACGGAAGTCGACCTCGGCCAGTGGATACTCGGCGTGCCGCCGCGCGCTTCCGCCGCCGGTGAAGTACGCCTGCAACGTCTGCGCTGCGAGCTGCACGACGGTGTCGCCCTCGACGATCCCCGGCCAACCGCGTTCGAGCTGCAGGTCGCGCGGCGTGAACATGCAGAGCTTCAATGATCCCGCCGGTGACATTGGTGGATGCCTGGGTCGCGAGCACCAAGCGAGACAAGGACGCAGGGAGGGCTCGGGCTTTCCTGCCCGGGCCCGACTGAGGACGCAGGCTCGCGCCGCGTGATCGCGGGCCAGGCGCCGCCGAATGTTGCCGGTGGGATCATTAGGGTTCGGTGTGCACGATCACGTCGGCGATGTCTGGACGGGCGCGGCGGATTCGCTCCTCGATCTCGCTCGCACGTGCGTGCGCTTCCGCGAGCGGGCTCGCCGGGTCGAGGCCGAGAGTCAGGTAGGCGATCATTCCCTCGTCCGTGCGCACGAAGCGGACCTCGCGCGGTTCCAGGCCCGTGACGTCGTGGACGATGCGCAGGACGACGTCCCGCTCGGCGGCGTCCTCGACCATCGGTCGTCCCTCGGCGTGCTCGGCGAGCGGCTCGATGTGCGTCTGGACGTCGTCGACCTCGGGCGCTGCCTGAGCGATCGCCGCCTCGACCTGATTCGCGACCTCGTGAGCCTGCTCGAGGGTCAGCTCCCCGGGAAGCTTCAGATGCAACGACACCTCCGTTCGACCGCCGACGTCGAGGACGCTCACGTTGTGCACCTCACGGACGCCCGGAACGCCGAGGGCGGCGGCATGCGCGCGCTCGCGAATGGCGGCCTCGTCCTCCTGCGGCTCGACGTGAACGACCACGTCGCTCCCGGGTAGAGCTTCGTTCAGGGCTTCCTCGACACGGTCTGCGGCCGCGTGGCCCTGGCCGACGGCGGCGCCCGGAGGGACACCGATCACGACGTCCATGAACTGCCGTGGCCCAGCCTGGCGCATGCGCAGCCGGCGGAGGGCGACCGGCGGGTCGATCCCGGCGATCGCCGCGCGGGCAGCTTCCTCTGCGTCAGCAGGGGCGCGGTCCATCAGGACGTCGACGTTCCGCTTCATCAGACGGATCGCTGCGAGCGAGACGAGGACCGCGACGAAGAGCGCTGCTGCGGAGTCTGCGCGCGGATGGCCTTCGTGAACGAGGACGAGCCCGACCAGCACCGCGACCGAGCCGGCCAGGTCGCTCGCGAAGTGGAGCGCATTCGAGGCCAGCGCCGCGCTGTGGTAGCGACGTGACGCCCGCCGGAGCACGACCGTTCGACTGAGGTCGACGGCGATCACGATCGCGATCACGACGAACGCGTACCACGTCGCGTGCACCGAGGTCGGGCGGTCGCCCACGAGATGCGTGATCGCACGCCAGGCGATGAAGCCGCTCGCCGCGACGAGAATGGCCGCCTCGGCGAGCGCGGAAAGGTGCTCCGCCTTGCCGTGGCCGTACTGGTGCGATACGTCCGCGGGGCGGACTGCGACGCCGACCGCGAAGAGCGTGAGCAGCGCCGCAACCAGATCCGTCCCGGAGTGCAGAGCCTCGGAGATCAGTCCGAGGCTGTGCGACGCCAGGCCGGCGCCGAGCTTGAGCGCGATGAGCAAGATGGCCGCGACGACCGAGACGAGCGCCGCTCTCCGTTGCGGATGCATCCGGCTAGTAAAACGGAAGAGCCCGCCGAGGCGGGCTCTTCCGTCGATCTTTCGTTCCGAAAAGCTACAAGCTGGCGATGTCGCCGTGGAAGCTCTCCTTGAGCGTCGTGCCCGAACCCTTCCCACGGTCCTGCCAGTGACGGACGATCAGTCGCGGCCGATTTCCGCTGCGATTCGGCGCCGTGTAGTTGTAGTTGAACTTGCAATCAGTGCTGTTCGTCGCTCCATCGCAAGAGAAGGCCGCGGCCGGGCCGAAGAATGCGGTGAGGAAGTCAGCGGTGAAGCAGGCTGCGGCGCAGGTCGCGTTCTTGTTGAAGACGCCGCCCGTGATCGTGCCCTGGAGGTAGCCGTTGAAGCGGCCCGTCACGCCTACGCGAATGAGCTTGCCGTGCTTGCTCTTGTTCGCCTGGCAGTTCCCCGGGCTGTTCCCCGCGATCGTGGTGAACGTCCCCTTGTCGACGCGGCGCAGACGGAACGTGCCGTTGCCGTTGTCATGGATCTGGTACGTCCGCTTCTCGTTCAGCGTCGCCCACGGCTCCGTCCCGTCGCAGCGACGGTCGGTCGTCGTCAGCGTGAAGCTGAACTTGTTCTTTCCCTGAGCCTTGCCCTTGCCTTTGTCCTTGCCTTTGCCGCCCGGATCGGCGAGGCCGGACGCAGCAAGCGTCAGGGCTCCGACGAGCAGGGCGAAGATGATGACCATACGGCGCATGTGCCTTTTCACTCCCTTTGCCTGGGATTTCGTGTCCAGTCAGATAGATGCCGCAGGAGCCGCCGGCTTGCGGTCTGCGCGGCGGCCTAGGTGGCGCCGAAGGTCACTCAGAGATTGCCGCGGAGGGCTTGCTCGCGCTCGATCGCCTCGAAGAGCGCCTTGAAGTTTCCCTCGCCGAACCCGCGCGCGCCGTGACGCTCGATCACCTCGAAGAAGAGCGTCGGCCTGTCCTGCGCGGTCTTCGTGAAGATCTGGAGCAGGTACCCGTCCTCGTCCCGGTCGACAAGGATGCGCAGGCGACGCAGGTCGTCCCAGTCTTCACCGATCTCGCCGACGCGCGCCATCGCGTCCTCGTAGTAGGCCTCGGGAGTGGAGAGGAACTCGACGCCGAGATCCTGCAGCGTCTCGACGCTGCGAACGATGTCCTCGGACTGCAACGCGATGTGTTGCACGCCTGGGCCGCCGAAGAACTCGAGGTACTCCTCGATCTGGCTCTTGCGCTTTCCCTCGGCCGGCTCGTTGATCGGAAACTTGATCTTCCCCTGGCCGTCCGCCATCACCTTTGACATCAACGCCGAGTACTCGGTGTGGATCTGCTCGTCGGCAAAGTGGATGATGTTCGTGAAGCCCATCGTCCGTTCGTAGAACTCGACCCAGTAGTCCATCCGGCCGAGCTCGACGTTCCCGACGACGTGGTCGATCGCTCTCAGCCCAACGCCGGTCGCCGGTCTGCCGTTCGTGCTTGCGACCTCGCGGTATCCCGGGAGGAACGGCCCCGTGTACTCGCTCCGGTTGACGAAGGTATGGACGTTGTCGCCGTACGTGGCGATCGTCGCCCGCTCGACCCGGCCGAAGTCGTCCTCGGTCCAGTGCGGCTCGCCGACTCCGCGGGCTCCACGTTGAACCGCCTCCCGATAGGCGTTGGCCGCGTCGGGGACTGTCAGCGCCGTGTCCTTCACGCCATCGCCGTGGGCGCACGCGAAGCGGGTGATCTCGCTGTCAGGGCCGAGACCGCTCGTCAGGACGAGGCGGATGTCGTCCTGCTCGAGGACGTAGGACGCGCGGTCCCGAACACCGGTTTCAGGCCCTGCGTATGCGGTTCTCGTGAAACCGAAGGCGTGCTCATAGAAGAACGCGGCCTGCTTGGCATTGCCGACGTAGAGCTCGAGGTGATCCCACCCGTCGATCGGCATGAAGTCGGCGTTCTGCCCCATTCCAAAATCTTACTCAGCCGGCGGCCCGGGAGCAGCCCGAGGCGAGAGGGCGATCCCGGCCGCGATCGCGACGCCGCCGATGATCTGCACAGTCGTGATCGGCTCCGACAGCAGCACGAGCGCGACGATCGCGGCGAGGAAGGGCTGCAGGTTCGCGAACAGCGATGCGCGCGACGGGCCGACCCGGTCGATCGCCGTGAACCAGAGCAGGTTCGTGATCACGAGCGGCCCGAGCACGGCAAACGCGAACCCGATCCAGACAAGCGCGCCGAAGTCGTAGCGCTGATGCGCGAGCTGCTGCGACCCCGCCAGGGCAAGCAGGGGCGTCACGGCCAGCAGGAACACGGCGCTGAGCCTGAACGGGGAATAGCGCCGCATGAGCGGGCCGATCGCTACCGAGTAGGCGGCCCACGTGGCCGCACCGCAAACGGCGAGCGTGTCCCCTTTGAGGTTCGCCGAGAGACTTCCGCCCGAACCGACCGCGACCAGCACGACGCCCGCGAACGACACCAGCGCTGCGAGCCAGAAGCGGAGGCTCAGATGCTCGATGCCGGTGCCCCTCGCGAACAGGGCGGTGAAGATCGGCAGCGTGCCGAACAGCAGGGCGACGGTCGTCGCGGTCGTGAAGCGGAGCGCGTAGACGAAGCTCAGCTGGTTCGCGAACAGCACCGCCGCACAGAAGACGATGATCGGCAGATCCCGGCGTCCCATCCGCAGCGAGCCCTCCCAGGCGAAGGTGATCGCGGCAAAGATCAGCGCCGCGCAGGCGTAGCGAATCGAGGAGTACGCGAGCGGCCGAAACCCGTGGTCGAGGATGTATTTCGAGACGGTGAAGTTGAGCGCCCAGAGGCTGACCGTCGCGAGCAGCAGCAGATCGGCAGTCGGGCGGCGCACGGAGGCGCACTGTAAAGCGGCGCGGATCCCTCGATCGAGGGGGAGGAGCGAGCCTGGGACGCCGACTCCTACAGGGTGCCCCTGCGGACCATCTGCTGGCTCCTGCTTGCCATCGTTGGCGGTTCGACGATTGGTTTCAAGCTCGCCCTCCCCGGATCCGATTCGGCTCCGGCAGCGGCCTCTGCGCAAGGCGCGCCAAGCGGGCCCGCGCCGCCCTTCACCTTCGCGCCGCCGGGCGGAAGGCGGGTCGTGCACTCGACAGGCCTCGACACCGGCGGCCCGTCAACCCCAGGCCTGCGACCGCTCACCGCGAGCCAAGTCCAGTCTTTGGGAGGTAACGACACATCCGCTCCCGCAGGCGAGGCACCCACGATCGCCTTCGACGCGCCCTATGTGAGCGACCTGCGGTTCCTCGCGCTGCCCGGCATCCCGACCCCGCCGACTACCACGACTCCGACGGACACGACGACGACCACGCCTCCAGCGCCAGTCGGGCCTCCGCCTGAGATCGAGAACGTGCACACGACAGCGCTGACGCCGTTCTCCGCCACGATCGCGTGGCGGACGAGCGTGCCGGCGTCGTCGCGGATCGCCTACGGGCTCGACGCGCCGGTGATCTGGACCCCGGCGTCGGACGCGTCCACCGAGCACCAGGCGACGCTGACCGGTCTCGGCTTCGACGACTCGTACAAGCTCGCGGTCACCGCCACGAACGACGGCGGAGCTGCGCGCGTCGCGGAATTCGTCCTCACCACTCCGAGTCTGTCCGGGCCGGTGCAGATGACGACCTCGAACGGGGCGATCCTCTTGAACGGGCAGCCGTCGTTCCCGAAGCTCGTCTGGGCGCAGTGCCCGGACGCGGCAGCGGACAACCTTGCGGTCGGCATCGACCTCTTCATGGGCAACGGCTGCGGTACTGGCGCGCAGCTCGCGAAATGGGTCGCAGGCAGGGCGTTCGTGCTCGCGAACGCGCAGTCCGACGCGGCAGGACGTGCAGGAACGGTGGGCACCCATCTTCCTGACGAATGGGACACGCACCTTCCCGGTGACTTCACGACGGCCGACGCGCTCCGCCTCGTCCCGCCGACGCCCGGGTCCGGGCCCCGCTTCTTGACGCTGACCAACCACTTCTACAGCCGGGCGAGCCCGCTGCCGCAGGGCAAAGGCATGTATCCCGCGCTCGCTGCGAGCGCGGACGTGCTCGGGTTCGATCTCTACCCACTCCAGAACTGGTGCCGCTTCGACAGCTTTGGCGACGTCTTCGACTCGCAACTCGATCTCGTCGCGCTCGGCCGCGGACGGCCGACGTTCCAGTGGATCGAGGCCCGTCGCATGGACTGCTTCGGCGATCAACTGGACCCGACACCGCAGACGGTCCGCGCAGAAGCCTGGCTCTCGATTGCCGGAGGCGCCCACGCGATCGGCTACTTCCCGAACAACTGGAGCCTCGACGTCGGCGCCGAGATTGCCCGCACGAACCATGAGATCCAGTCGCTCGCCCCGGTCCTCGTCGAGCCTGCGATTGCGGCGAGCGTCGCTCCGGAGAGCGTCGTCAAGGTCGGCGCCCGCGAGCACAATGGGGCGGTCTACGTCATCGCCGTGAACGCAAGTAGAAACGCGGCCGCCACGCAGATCAACGTGCCTGCGCTCGGCGATCGCGTCCTCCAGAGCCTCGACGGGACGCACGCGGTCACGGCGAAGAGCGGCTCGTTCACGGATTCCTTCGCCCCGCTCGAGGTTCGCATCTACGTCGCCTCGCCCTTCCAGGGTTAGTCCCGGTTAGGCTTCCGCACATGCGGGAGCCCACCAAGGAGGACGTCGACGCCCTCGTCGGTCCTGCGACGCCGCACTTTGCGCCACAACTGCGGGCGCGGGTCGAGGAGCTGGTGCGCAACCTGTCGGAGCGCCATCCGGTGAGGCAGTACGCGCAGGCGCAGATCGAGGTTCTGAAGCGACTCGCCTTCGCGTCGTCGAAGGCCGACGAAGGCCCGCGCGAGCCGAGATCGAGGCCCGGTTGGGAGGAGATCCCGAGCACGGCGCCCGCGAATGAGCCACTCCCCGGACGGAAATGACTCTCGAAAACGGTTCCGTCCTGGTGACGGGCGGGACGCGCGGCATCGGCAAGGCGATCGCGCTTCGGCTCGCGTCCGAAGGCGCCTCACGCATCGCGCTCGGCTATCTCCGGAACGACAAAGCAGCCGAGGCCGCTGCCGATGAGGTCCGCGCAGCGGGAGCCGAGCCGATTCTGGTCCGCGGCAACGTGGCGTCGGAGAAGGTCGTCGCCGAGTTCGCGTCACACGGCCCTTACGCAGCAGTCGTGCACAACGCTGCGACAGGCGTGATCAAGCCGGCGCTCGAGACCGAGGACAAGCACTGGGACTGGACCCTGAACGCAAATGCACGAGCGCTCCTGTCACTCGCGCGAGCGTGTGCTCCGGACATGCCCAGCGGTTCGTCGATCGTCGCCGTGTCGTCACTCGGCGCGCAGCGCGTCCTCGAGAACTACGTTCTCGTCGGGACGTCGAAGGCGGCACTCGAATCCGTCGTGCGCTACCTCGCGGTCGAGCTCTCCCCACGTGGTATTCGCGTCAACGCCATCTCGGCCGGCGTCGTCGAGACGGAGGCGCTGGATCACTTCCCGAATCGCGAACAGATGCTTCACGCGGGAAAGACACGCACTCCCGCCGGCCGCCTGGTCGAGCCGGAAGACGTGGCGGGAGCCGTTGCGTTCCTCTGCTCGCCCGACGCTGACATGCTCCGCGGCCACACGCTGATCATGGACGGCGGCTATTCGCTGCTCGCCTGATGGAACCGACCGAACACAACAGGCGAGCGTGGGACGAGATTCACCGACAGCGCGCGGAAGCGCTCGCCGGAGAGCGCGGGCTGCCCTCACCGGTGCGCAACGCGTTTGCCGACCTGAAGGGCAAGCGGGTGCTCGACCTGCAGTGCGGCACCGGCGAGGCCACTGCCGAGCTTGCGGAGCTCGGGGCCGTCGTCACCGGCGTCGACTCGTCCGGCCGGGCGCTCGAAGCGGCGCGCGAGCGCTGGCCGTCGATCCTCTGGGTGCAGGCCGACCCGCAAGAGCTGCCCGCGGAGCTACGGCGGGGACGCTTCGACCTCGTCTACGCCGGCCTCGGCTCGTTGCTCCAGCTCACCGATCTCGATGCGTGGATGCGCGAGATCGCTGCGGCACTGCGGTCCGGCGGTGAGCTCTTGCTCTTCGAGGAGCATCCCGTCGCGCTCTGCGTGGACGGCCTGATGCACTGGCGTGAAAGCTACTTCGACGAGGGATCGCGCCGGCTCGGCCAGATCGTCAACGCAGCGACCCGCGCCGGCCTGTTGATGCGCGCACTCGAGGAGTATCCGGCCAGGAGCGACGGCTTTCGTCGTCACGACGCACGAGTGCCGGGAACGTTCCTGCTGTACGCACGCAAGGCCTGACCCGTTTGACGACCGGCGGGGCCGGGGACGCTGACTGACATGGGCATTCCCGTCAGCCTCATCCTGATCGCGGTCGGCGCAATCCTCGCCTTCGCGGTCCACCAGGACCCGAACCCCTCCGTCGACATCGACGTGGTCGGCTGGATCCTGATGCTCGTCGGGCTCGCCGGGCTGGTGCTGTCGCTCACCTTGTGGGAACGCTGGGGACCTGGGGCCTGGGGCTGGCATCGTGGCTACGGGCCGGGCGGACCGCCTCCGGGTGGGAGCCCGTATCCGCCGAGGCGCCGCACCGTCGTGGAGGAAGAGGAAGCACCTCCCCCACCGGGCCCGCCACCTCCGCCCTAACGCCCCAGCCGGCTGAACGCCTCGTCGAGCTCGTCGTCCGTGATCGTCAACGGCGGGGTCGCCGAGATCAGACTGCCGTCGCCGGCCGGAATGACGATCACGCCGTTTCGCTCGGCAGCGTGTGAGTCGCCCACGCGGGCGCGGAGCAAGCCGGCGCCGCGCCAACCCTCCTGCTCGAACCGGCGCCCGGCGACGCCGACGCGTTCGAGCAACCGCGGCACTTCGTCGAGCACGACGAGCGCAGCCGCGCAAGCGAGCGGATTCCCGACGTGGGTGTGGGTGAGAACGTCCTCGGGACCGAGGTCCCACACAGACGAGAGGTCTCCGCGCACGAAGAGCGCCGCGGACAGCGGCAGACCGCCACCGAGTGCCTTCCCGACGCAGATCACATCCGCGACGTGCTGACCGGGCCAGAGCTCGCCGATCCTGCCGAGGCCGGCGTAAATCGCATCGACGATGAGCAGCGCGCCGGCTTCGTCACAGCGACGACGAAGCGTCTCGAGCCAGTCTTCCGGTGGCACGCGCGCACCTGCACGTCCCTGAACGGGCTCGGCGATCACACAACACGTGTCGGCCGGCAAAGGGCCGGGATCCTCTCCGTAGGGACGTCGGTGCACGGGGCCCGGGAGCCAGGCGGTGAACGGCTCGCGAAAGCGTTCGAAGCCGGTTGCCGCCAGAGCGAGCAAACCGGTGCCGTGGTAGGCGTCGTCGAACGCGACGATGCCGCTCTTACCGGTGGCGAGCAATGCGGTTCGCAATGCAATCTCGACGGCGTCTGCGCCCGTAACGCCCAGCTTCGAGGGCCACGGCAGGCTCTGTCGAAGCTCCGCCGTGACCGCGGCGTCCGCGAGGTCGCCGAGCGCATGTGCGACGGGAGCCGAGGAGATGGCCGACATCACGCGCGGATTGCGATGGCCGAGAGCGGCCACGCCGAAGCCGCCTGAGAGGTCGAGATACTCGCGCCCGTCCGCGTCCCAGACGCGGCAGCCCTCGGCCCTGGCCCAGATCAAGCGCCGTTACGGCCGATCAAGCGGCCGAGCGTGTCCGCTGCGATGTAGCCCGCGAGCTTCGGGTTCTCCTGCAGCCGCCGGAGCGAATACTCGTACCAGTTGCGCCCAAACGGGACGTAGATCCGCAGGCGATGTCCTTCGCGGACCAGACCGGCGCCGAGCTCCGGCCGCACGCCGAGGAGCATCTGGAACTCGTAGGCATCGGGAGCCAACTCGTGTTCGGCGACGAGCCGCCGACCCTCGTCGAGCAGCCACTCGTCATGGGTCGCAATGCCGACGTGTCCGCCGGCCGCGAGCAACGCGTCGAGCGCCCGCACGTACGAGGCACGAACCTCGCCGAAGTCCTGGTACGCGACCTCGGGCGGCTCGACGTAGATCCCTTTGCAGAGACGAACGCTGGGCCTCAGGTCCGCCAGCCCGGCGATGTCGTCGGCCGTCCGCCTCAGCATCGCCTGGAGGACGACGCCGACGTTGTCGTGACCCTCCTCGCGCAACTCGCGGTAGAGACGCAGCGTGTCGTCCGTCGTGGAGGAGTCCTCCATGTCGATGCGCACGAAGTTTCCACGCGACGCGGCATCCTCGACGACGGTGCGCAGGTTCGTGCGACACACGTCGTAATCGAGGTTCAGCCCGAGTGCCGTCGACTTCACGCTCACGCCGGAATCGAGCCTGCAGCGTTCGATGTCCGCGAAGACGTCCAGGTAGGCGCGCACGATCGCAGCCGCTTCCTCCTCGGTCGTGATCTCTTCGCCGAGGACATCGATCGTGGCGACCTTGCCTTCGGCGTTCAGCTTGCGGACGGTCTCCCGTGCATCCTTGAGCTCGGGGCCGGCGATGTACCGCTGGGAGAGCTTTTGCACGAGCGGCCGCGGGACGGCCGGAAGCATGCGAACGATCGCGCGGTCGAAGATCGCCAAGGGCGGCGGGATCCTAACGCTCGCGCATGAAGCCCTGGCGCGCGGCGCTCACGAGCGCCACTGCTTCAGGGAAGAGCACCCGCATCGCGTCTCGGAGCGCGACCGCCTGCTCCTCTGCACTGCCGGACGGCTGGAGCTGGGAGAGGGCCGCTCCGGTCAGCTCCACCGCGGTGTTCAGGGTCAGCGTCGCGAACTGCTCGCGCTGTGCCTCTTGCACCGTCTCCGCCTGTTGCTCGGCGAACTCGCGTAGGCCCCGGAGGAGATCCTCCGGATCGCCGCCGAGCGGGAAGCCAAATCCACCTTCCATCCCCTCAAGCATAGGGATGCGCGACCGGTTAGGGTCGCCGCGTGGAGGAGCGGGCAGGCGTCGTCCTTCCCCCGGAGCCGGTTGAGCGCGAATGGCCGCGCATGGACCCTCCGAACGTCCTCTGGTTCGCGGGCGCTTATGCGATCGCCCTCGGCTCGTATGCGCTGCTCCAGACGCTCCCGGACACCCACAAGAGCGTCTGGATCCTCCTCGCGGCAATTGCGTTTCTCCTGGCGTACGGCGCCGCGGCGCGCCTTCTGCTCAGGGCATCCTGGTGGGTGCCCGGGGGACTTGCCGCCGCCCTGGCTGTAGCGATGGTTCCCGCGGTCTGCATCGGCTTCCTGAGGCTGATCGGAGTGTGGTCGTCCGACTTCCCCTTGACGGAGATCAACGGCTCCGCGGTCGCCGTCGCTTTCGTGACGGCAGCTGCCGGCCTCGTCGCGTACTGGTGGACCCGGTTCTCCTTTCTCTTCGCCGTCGTCGTCGGGGCGATTCTCGTCGCCGCGCAATTCCTGGCTGTCGCGGGGAGCGGCCCTGCAACGGGCGACGACCGAGCCACGGCGGCGCTGATCTCGGGCGGCGCGCTCGTGATCGTGGGGGTGTTCCTCGACGCTTTCGGCAGGCGACGTGACGCGTTCTGGTTCCACGCCCTGGGCTGGTTCAGCGCAGCCGCGGGTCTCGTCTTCTTCGTCGTCGAGCCGAGTAAGGATCCGGACCGCGGCTGGATTCCCATGCTGATCGTCGGCGCGTTGCTGCTGATCGTGTCCGGTCCTGCGCGCCGGGCAACCTGGGCGGTGTACGGCGTCCTCGGCTACTACGCTCCGCTGCTGCACTACACGGCCGTCGGTTTGGACGACAACCGCTGGACGTCCGCGGTCGCGCTGCTCGCAATCGGGCTCAGCATCTTCGTGCTCGGGATGTTGTTACGCCGTTACGGAGCAGCCTGGGGAGACCGCTTCGTCCGCAGGCCACCGCCGAACATCGCCTCTAGTCCTTGAACATCCCTTGCTCGAGCCACGCTCCGCCGTCGAGCGTCAGGACCTCGCCGGTCACGTAGCCGGCGAAGTCGGATACGAGGTACGCGCACGCATGTGCGACCTCGTCTTCGCGGCCAAAGCGCCCGAGCGGAATGCGGCGAAGCAGCTGCTCGCGGAGCTCTTCGGTCGGCCAGAGTCGCGTGCGCGTCTCCTCGGTGTCGATCGGGCCCGGTGCGATGGCGTTGACACGGATGCCGTGCTGCGCCCACTCGACCGCGAGCGTTCGCGTGAGGTTGACGACACCGGCTTTGGCGGCTGCGGAATGAACGGTGCCGGGACCGCCGGTCCAGGCGTAGCTCGCGACGAGGTTCACGATCTGTGCGTTGTCACCACCGCGGCTCGAGACGCGCTTGCCGAGCTCGCGCGAACAGAAGAACGTCCCGTCGAGGACGATGCCGACGACCGCGCGCCAGCCGTTCGGCGAGAGGTCCTCTGCGC
>Ga0307296_10000162_pt1 | contig 28675 bp, 23 predicted proteins | sample ER_DNA_153_FD_194467 | JGI IMG/M metagenome (GOLD analysis project Ga0307296, IMG submission 194467) | Bulk soil microbial communities from the East River watershed near Crested Butte, Colorado, United States - ER_DNA_153 | ecosystem: Environmental > Terrestrial > Soil > Floodplain | place... | reverse complement strand
GGCCGCGATCTCCACGGCTGGGTAGACGAGACCGATCCGCGCACCGCAGCTCCGGCACTTCCCGCGCAGCGCGAAGTACGAGACGACCGGGATGTTGTCGTACCAGACGATCGGGGCCTTGCACGACATGCAGGACGAGCCCGGCCGGACGAGCGAGCGCTTGAGCGGCACGCGAGCCGCGACGACGTTCAGGAAGCTTCCGAGCGCGAGACCGGGAGCGAGCGCGAGTGCGGCCATGGCGGAACCCACGATTCGTCCTATCGGCTCGCCGTCGACCCGAGTTGAGCCGGCCCTATGTCTCGCGCAGGCGGTACGCCTTGCCGGGGTTGCCCGAGACGCGGGCGATCGCGTCGACCGCTCGCATCGAGACGCGCCTCAGTCCGCGCATCGAGCTCGGGCTCGGCACGTCGCCGCCGAGCAGCGACACGACCGCGTTCCAGAGGAACGGCGTGCGGACGACCGCGTACGTGAGCCGCGGGAAGCGGTCGAGGGCGACCTGGGCGCTCCACCCGGCGGCGAGCTGGGAGGAGATCGCACGCCGCAGCTCTCGGTCGTAGCTCTCGAGATCGCCGGCGAGGACGGCCTTGGTCGCCAGCCTGGCCGAGAGAAACGCTTCGTAGATGCCGTCGCCGGAGAGCGGGTCGACGAGCCCCGCGGCGTCGCCGAGGAGCGCGACGCGCCCCTTCGCGAACCGCGCGCGTGGGTGGACGAGCGGAAGCCGGTGGCCGCGGACGTCCTCCAGGCTCGACTCCGGAATGCCGTACTCGCGGCAGAAGCGCGCCAGGTGCTCGCGCAGCCGCGGGCCTTCGCGCTCCCAGCCTCCGACCCCTACGTTCACGTGGTCGCCCTTCGGGAAGACCCAGCCGTACCCGCCCGGAACGTTGGCGAGCTCGAGACAGAGCAGCCCGCGATACTCGGCTTCGGAGACGACGCCGAACGGGACGTTCGCCTCGAGCGCCACGCCGTAGTCGCGGCCGTCGTCGAGCCCGATCGCGCGCGCCGAGACGCCGTTCGCCCCGTCGGCGAGCAGCGCGTGGGTTGCGGCAACCCGCGAGCCATCGACCTGGGCCTGGACGCCGCCCTCCTCGAGCGCGAGATCGCTCACCTTGACGCCGTCGCGGAACTCCGCTCCGGCGCGCACGGCCTGCTCGACGAGATAGGCGTCGAGCCGCTTGCGCTGGGTCATCAGGACGAGCGGCTCGTCCATGCGCCGCTCGATCCGACGGGTGAAGTCGAGCCCGAGCCGGACGCGCGTCGTGCGGTCCTCGACCACGGGTTCGACGGAGAACGGCAACTGCCGGACCGCGCGCATCGTGAGCCCGCCGCCGCACGGCTTGTCACGCGGGAAAGTGGCCTTGTCGGCGAGGAGGACCGATGCGCCTTCGCGCGCGAGTCGGTACGCAGCCGTCGATCCTGCCGGCCCCGCGCCGACGACGAGGACGTCGAAGCGCTCCACGACCACGAGGCTACAATGCTGACCCTCCTAGGGGGAGTTCCCGAGTGGCCAAAGGGGACGGGCTGTAAACCCGTTGGCTCAGCCTTCAGAGGTTCGAATCCTCTCTCCCCCATTTTCGTGCGCGCCACGGGCGCGCACGAAAATGCGAGCTCCGCGAAGCGGAGCGAGCCTCCGCGTCGAGTACTGCCTATACATAGCGTTGAGCGCGCAGAAAATGTCCGCGCCGCCCCCAAGGGACGACGCGGACTGTTGGCTCATCTGTGCTTCTGTAGCCTCAGCAGGAGCACTGCGGCAGCGGCGGCGAATACTTCGCCGGGAGAAACGCAGCTCCATCCGCGAGGTATTTCGGAGAACCCGACGCCATAGGAACCTCGCCGCCCCAAACGATCATCTCGCGGCCTGTCCACACCGCAGCTGCGCCCTGCCGAGAGCCCAGCGGCGGCGACGAGAGCATCGTCCAGAGATCTCTCGGCGGGTCGTAGGCCCTGGTGGCCGTGCCGGACGCGATCAGGCGATTGCCCGTCCAGACCGCTACGAGATCGCCCGCGCCGACCGCAGTCCGCCGCAGGTGCCGCCAGCTGTTGTTCGAGGGGTTGAACGCCAGGACGCGGGGCCCGCCGAGTGCGTAGATCTCGTTCCCGTCGTAGACGGCGGTCAAAGCTCGGAGCCCCGACTGCGACGGGATCCGCCGCCAGGTGTCCGTGCTCGGGTTGTACGCCGCGCCGCCGACACGATTGCCCTCTGGCCCGTGTCCGTTGAAGATGACCAGCTCTCGACCCGTCCACGCACCGATCGGCGACTGCTGGCCGCTGACCGGCGCCGGCGCCAGCTTCCGCCACGTGTTCGTGGCCGGGTTGTACGCGGAGCCGTCGTCGGAGACGTCGCCGCAGCAGCCCCCGCCCCAGCCGAGCAGCTCATGGCCCGTCCAGGCGAGGATGCCATGTCGGGTCGGCGGATCGGGAAGACGTCGCCACTCGTTCGCCGCCGGGTCGTACGAGAGGAGGTCGCAGCCCCAGACGAGCATCTCCTTGCCCGTCCAGACGGCGTCTCGACGGCAGTAACCCGGCGTCGCCGGCGGATCGGCCAGCTCGCGCCAGCTGTCCGCCGCCGGGTCATAAGCCTCGGCTACCTCAGTCGAGTGGATGAACGTCCCGTCGGACCCGGGGTTCACGCCCGTGACGATCATCTCGGTTCCGGTCCAGACCGTGGTGCGACCGGATGCGATCGGCTCTGGTGCCTGCGCCACGCGCCTCCAGGCGCCCGCCTTGGCGGCCGACCGATCCGACGCAGAGCTCGAGCCGCCGACGAAACCCACTCCGATCAGGATCGCGGCCGCTGCGGCCGCGAGGCCGAAAACGAGAAGAAGAGGGATCTTGATCTTGGTGAGCCTGGTCATCGTTTCCTCCAGTCCTTTTGTTTTTCTCTACTCCTCGAGTCTGCGTGGGCGCTGGAGCCCGATCCATGGACGGAACCTGGGCGCTCGATGGGATCTGCTTACTCGCTGTAGGCCGCGTCGTGACGCGGGCCGGGACGGTCAGCGCCTGCGGCTGACCGCCCTCGTCACCGCCGCCTACAAGCGGCCGGCGATCGTCCGCAGCGGAATGAACGCAATTCGGCCCGGGCGGCGGTCGTGCATCTTGTTCCAGCTGACGAACAGCCCGCCCGGCTCGAGGCTCGCGTCCAGCCAGGGGGCAGCGCCGGGGATCAGCAGAGCCTTGTCCCTGCCGTCCGACAGGCGCAGCAGGTGGATCGCGCCGCCCGTCGCGTAGACGACGAGATCGCCCTGCACGCCCAGCAGGATCGGAGGCGGCCCGCCGTCCGTCCGCAGCTCGCGTGACTGTCGCTTCGCTCCCGTCTTCGTGTCGTAGACGTCCACCGTCGCTTCGTGCTGCACTGCGAGCACGCGGCCCCGGAGCCGGGCGCTCACGACCTTTTCGCCGACGCTCCAGCTACGAAGCACGCGGCCGCGAAGCGACAGCAGCCGCACGATGCCTCCGGTCGCGGGCACGGCAACCACTCGTCCGCCGTCGACCGCTGTCGTGATCCCGCGCCCGCCCCCGAGTGGGCGGCAGACGCGACGGGAGTCGTAGAGATCGGAGTCGCCCGGGCACCACTTCGCCTTGCGCGACAGGAGGAGCCATGGATCGCTAGGCCCGTGCTCGTTCCTGTGCTGATTCGAGAAGACGATCGTGCTTCCGTGACCGACGAGGCCCACGATGTCGTCCCCGCCATCGTTCGGGTCGCCCGATGCCGTCGCCACGTTCTTGCCCTTCCGATCACCCACACGCGCCGTCCTGAGCCCCACTACGTAGTACGTGTTGCCGGCTTCGGCACAAGTCCAGGCGAGCCGACTGCCCGCGAGCGCGAGGTATCCCGGCCCGTAGAGGTCGCCGCACGGAACCGGCCCGCGTCGAGCCCGGCCGGTCGCGGCGTCCCAGATGGTCAACCTGGGGTGCTTGTCTACGGCGAGCTTCGGGAGGGCGTGGGTTCCGTCTGTCGCCATCCAGGCGACGGCCTGGGCGAAGCTGGTCTTCCGCTTGAACGGCACCGACATCGTCGGCGGAAGCTGCTCTGCACCGGACGGGTGCAGGCCGGTGATCCACCGTGCGTCAGTGTTCGTCCCACCGGTCGGGAACGGGTGCGTCAGGGCCCGTCCACCGCGCGCCGTCGGCGACACCGCGTAGACGTCGGTGTCCTGCGAGCCCTCGAAGCGCCCGAGCTCGTACAGCACCTGCCCGTCCGCCGACCACGAGGGGTCCGAGAGGTAGACCAGGCCGGAGCCGACGTCGTGCCGACCGCTGCCGTCGCTGAGGATCGTCGAGATTGCGGTGACATCGTGGGGGAGGTACCTCATGAACGCGATGCGAGAGCCGTCCGGAGACCAGCTGGGCGTCTCCTCGGAGACTTTCTGGGCAAGGCGGCGACCGCCGGAGCCGTCGACTCGAATCGTCCAGAGCGAGTACCGATCACCGTTCTCCACGGAGACATATGCCAGGCGCTGGGAATCACCCGACCACGCCGGAGCCGCCGTGTCTGGGAGCTTCCGAATTCCGAGCCGACGCCGCCTCCCGCCGGCCGCCGCGATCGCGTACAGCTTGTGCTCGTCGACGAACGCGATCGTCGTCCCGTCCGGGGACCAGCTCGGCTTCGATCCCGCGTCCGCCAACTGCCTGACCGTTCCGTCGACGGTGTCGACGACGAGGATCCCTGCCTCGTAGTCGGAGCAGACGAAATTCCTCGAGTCCGAAGACCACGCCTCCGGCGAAACCGAGCAAGAGTGAATGGCGCGGTGGCCGCTTCCGTCGACGTCCATCACGGTCAGCCCTTCGCCGCCCTCGAAGAGGATGTGGCTGCCGTCCGGCGAGGGAAGGGGGTTGTACGCCTCGTATGGCTCGTTCGTGAGCTGCGTGAGGCCAGTTCCGTCCGCCTTTACCGCGTAGAGGTCGCTCTTGCCGGTCCGATTGCTCGCGAAGACGATCGCCCCGTCCGCATTGGGGGACGCGCCCTCGAGCGCAGGCGTCGCGGAGCGGACACCGGCGCCCGGAGCGCCTGCCGCCAGAACGACCAGGCTCAGGATGAGGAGAAGTCTCTTCATCGTGAGCTCCCGACGACCAGAGTCACCTTCCGGCCCTTGGGGAGGACCGTTCCCAGGTTCGGCCGTTGCTTCCAGACAAGGCCGGCGAGTAGCCGGTGTCCCTTGCGGAATCTGACTTTCCCGACGGCGCACTGCCGCTCGGCGAGCAACCGCCTGGCCACTGCGAGCTTCTTGCCGAGGACGTCCGGCACGGTGCACGTTCCGGGGGCGTTGACCAACACCGAGATCTCCTCCCACCTGGCTTCGACGACGTCCAGCCTGCGGTCGGCATTCACGTCGCCGAGGGCGATGGCCTCCGAGCCTTGCCCGACGTCCTGGCTGATGTAGTCCTTCAGGCCATAGTCGAAGTGACGACGGAACGTGCCCCGGCCGCCGTTGACGAGCACCGTGATCGCCCAGTCGTCGCCGAGATTGGCCGTGACCAAGTCCGGTTTGCGATCCCCATTGACGTCGCCGATGCGAACGGTGATGAAGACGCGCTCATCCGAGTACTCATCCCGTACGCGGTAGGTGCGCGTCGGTCGAAGCGTGCCGTCTGCCTTGCCCAGGAGGACGGAGACCGTGTCGAGCCACTCGTAGTCTCCGTTCGGATCCGTGCTTCCGTTCCCGGTCACGACGTCGGCCTTGCCGTCGCCGTTGACGTCGCCGATGGTGACCGTGCTCGGCCCCGGCCCTGTTCCGTAGTCGACGGGCGCGCCGAAGCGGCCGTCGCCCCGGTTGACGAGGACGGTGCTCGAGCTCCGACTGCGGTTGGCCGTCGCGATGTCGGGCCTGCCGTCACCGCTCAGGTCTCCGACGGCAAAGGCCCAGGTGTCGCGGCCCGCGGGGTACTCGTGCACGGCTCCGAACGTGCCGTCGCCGGCATTGAGAAGGATCGAGACCGTGTTCGGGTTCCCCGTCGCGATGTCGAGCTTGCCGTCCCCGTTGAGATCCTCGAGGGCGACATCGCACGGCTGGCGTCCCAGCGAGTAGTTGACCGGCGGCGACAAGCCTCCATGCCCGTCGTTCACCAGAAGCGACACCGACTTCGAGTGGAAGTTCCCGGTGACGACGTCCAGTTTGCCGTCGCCGTTCACGTCGCCCATCGCGATCGAGAAGGCGCCCTGCGTGTCGCCGGGCCTGCCGATCTCGTACTCGTGGGAGGGCCCGAACCGGCCGTCGCCCCGGCCGTAGAGGACCGAGACGAGGCGCAGGCTCTTGAGCGCAGGCGGATCGTCGTCGAACGCGCCGTGCGTAGCGACGACGTCCAGCTTCCCATCCCCGTTCAGGTCACCGAGCGCGACCGAGTTCGCGTCCTTGGCCGAGGTGTCGAACTCCCTCGATGCCTTGAACCCGGGCGCCGAGCCCGATGTGCCCGCGGCGCCGGCCGTGCCGGCCACGATGAGCGCCAAGAGTGCGATCTTGAGTGCTCTCGACATGGTGCCTCCCGTCCTTTTGTGTTCTCACGGCGAGTCTGCGCGGGAGGCGACGCCGCATCCATGGACGGGAAATGGGCGCTCCATGGAATCTCCGGGTTCGCCGATCTAGTCGCCCTCCGTGCAGCGCTGTAGCCTTGGCCGCGGCCAGCTGACCGCGAGCCATGGACGCCAAGATTGTCGTTTCAGGTCCCGGAATCGCCGAACAGGCGACGGTTGCGCTGTCCGGCGAGCGGATCACCGTCGGCCGGCTGCCCGATCTGAACGACATCGCGCTCGAGCCCGATCCGGAGCACCTCGTCACGCGCGCCGAGCACTGCGCCTTCGAGCGCTCGGGCAGCACGTGGTCGATCGTCGACGGCGGCAGCGTCAACGGGACGTTCGTCCGCCGAGCAGGCGAGCTCAAGCGCGTGGAGGGCCGGTTGCCCCTACGGAATGGGGACGTCGTCTGCATCCTCAGCTCGATGGACCACCAGGACGGGGCCCACTACTTCGAGCTCGAGTACGAGACGACCGCGGACTCCCAGGCGACTCGTGCAGCGAAGGGGCCGGAAGCGGCAGAGGAATGCCTGAGCTACGACGCCGACGAAGCTCGTCTCGTCCTCGTCGCGCGAGGAGAGCGGCACGAGCTGCACATCCGCGCACAGGCGCACAAGCTCGTCGCGTACATGGCCGAGCGCTCGCCGGCGCTGTGCACGCATGCCGAGCTGATGCACGCTGTCTGGGGAGACGAGCCGATGCACTCACGTGAGGAGCTCGCGAAGATCGTCTGGGAGCTCCGCAAGGAGCTCGAGCCGTACGACGCCGGGCATCTGATCGAGAACGAGCGCGGCCTCGGCTATCGGCTGCGCACGTGCCCGTGAACGTCGGCGACGAGTTCGGGCCGTACACGATCGAGTCCGTCCTCGGCCGCGGCGGGATGGGCACGGTCTTCCTCGCGCTGCACGCGCGCCTCGAGCGGAAGGTGGCGCTGAAGGTGATCGCGCCCGACCTCGCCGACGACCCGGACTTCCGCGCCCGGTTTCTGCGCGAGTCGCAGCTCGCCGCGTCGCTCGACCACCCGCACGTGATCCCGATCTACGACGCGGACGAGATCGACACGGTCCTCTACCTGGCGATGCGCTACGTCGACGGGCCGAGCCTGCAGACGCTGATCCGGGAGAGCGGCCCATTGTCGCGAGGAGAAACGTTGCGAATCGCCGGGCAGATCGGCGGCGCGCTGGATGCCGCGCACGCGGCGGGATTGATCCATCGTGACCTCAAGCCCGCGAACATCCTGCTCACCGAGGCCGATCGTCACGCGTATCTGTGCGACTTCGGGCTCGCGAAGCGCACGAGCTCGAGGGGAGTGACCCAGGCCGGGTCGTTCCTGGGCACGGTCGACTATTGCAGTCCCGAGCAGATCCGCGGCGAGCCGCTCGACGGGCGGGCCGACGTCTACTCCTTCGGCTGCGTGCTCTACCACTGCCTGTCGGGCGAACCGCCGTACGCACGTGAGAGCGAGATCGCCGTGCTCCAGGCCCACCTCAACGACCCGCCGCCGTCACTCGCGCCCGACCTGGACGGCCTGTTCGCGCGTGCGATGGCGAAGGATCGGGACGAGCGCTATCCAACGGCCGGCGCGCTCGCGAACGACCTGCGCGCAGCGATCGCAGGCGGCGCCGCCGAAACGGTGGCCATTCCTGCGGAGCCGCCGACCCGCGTCGACGCGACAGGCGCACTTCCGCGAAGAAAGCGACGCTGGCGCTGGGCCGTCGGGGTCGTCGTCCTGCTGGCGGTCGCAGCAGCCGCAGCCGCGATCTGGGCAACGCGAGATTCGAGCTCCGGCGACAACGCAACCGACCTCCGTCCGTTCGTCGACCGCATCGAAAACGTGCTCAGCCAGTCGGCAGCAGGACGCCGAGAGATCGCCGGCGCGATCAGCGCGGGCCGCGCCTGCACGATCTCGAACGCACAGGCCGCCGGCCGGATCGACAGCGTCGCCGACAACCGCCAGAGCATCCTCCAGCAGCTCGCGAGCTTCTCGGGCCCAACCCAGGAAACCGACCGGATGGTGACGCTGCTGCAGCAAGCCCTGCAGAACTCGATCGAGGCCGATCGGCACTACCGGGACAGCTTCCTGGCGAGCGTCACGTGTCCGCCGCCCAGGAATGAGAGCTTCGACCTCGCGCAAGCTTCCGACAAGCGTGCAACGACCGCGAAAGAGCTGTTCGTGGCCCGCTTCGACCAGCTGGCGAGAAGCCTCGACCGGCGAGCCTGGAGTGCGGGAGAATTCTGACTTGGAAGATCAGCGCTACGTCATCGAGGGAAGCGTCCAGCAGCGGTACGTCGGGATGCGGGATGCGCAGACGTTCCTTCCGTTCCTCCTCCCCCACCTGAAGCCCGGCCTGGACGTCCTCGACGCCGGCTGCGGGGTCGGCAGCATCGCGCTCGACCTCGCGCCCACGATCGCCCCGGGGCGCATCTTCGGGATCGACGTCGACCCGGACCAGATCGAGGTCGCCCGAACCACGGCCGCACAGCGCGGGATCGACAACGCGGAGTTCGCCGCCGCCTCCGTCTACGAGCTCCCCTTCGACGACGCGTCCTTCGACGCGGTCTACGCGAACGCCGTACTCTTCTACCTCAGCGAGCCGCTCCGCGCCCTCGTCGAGTTCAAGCGCGTCCTCCGCCCGGGCGGCCTCGCCGCGGTCAGCGACGACGACCTCGGAACGGTCGTGATCTCGCCCGACCGGCCCGAGCTCGAGCTCGCCCCGCGCCTCTTCGAGTGCGCCGTCGAGCACGAGGGCGGGAACGGCCGCTACTCGCGCCACCTGCGCACGCTGATGCTCGAGGCGGGCTTCGCGCGGACCGAGGGAATCGCCCACGCGCCGGAGGTGTACGGCGACCTCGAGCGGACGCGCTGGTTCGCCGACTTCGCGGTCGGCCTCTTCAGTGCCGAGGAAATGGCCAGGGTGATCGTCGACGAGGGCTGGGCGACCCGAACCGAGCTCGACGCCGTGCTGGCCGCGCTCCACGAGTGGGGCGAGCTGCCGAACGCGTTCGCGGCGTGGCTCTACTGCGGCGCGCTCGGCTGGGTCGACTAGCGCTTCGCCGGCAGCGAGCGGGCGTAGCCCGTGCCAACCTCGACCCAGGTCGCAAGCTGCTGCTTCGTGCCCACGTGCTCTGGGTCGACGCGGAGCCACCCTGCCATCTGCTTCCCGCGCATCTCCATCAGGTAGGCGTCGGTCGAGGCCACGAGCGAGTCGGACTCGGCGGGGTCGGCGTGGACCAGGATCCCGCCCTGGCCGCTCGCGGCGATCGCCATGTTGCCGCCGATCAGGAACGCGAGCCCGCCGAACATCTTCTGCTCGGTCAGCCCGGGCTCGTCGCCGACCAGGTCGCGGATGCGGCCCGCGAGCTCCTCGTCGTAGGCCATCGCAGCGATGGTACCCCTGCCGCCGTGAGACCCTACGGCCCGCTGCATGTTCCACGCGTTCACGCAACTGGTAGCCGACGCGTCCGGCTGGGCCTACCTAATTCTCTTCCTGTTCGCCTTCCTGGACGTGCTGGTGCCCATCGTGCCCAGCGAGACGGCGGTGATCACGGCAGGCGTCGTGGCCGCCTCCGGCGACCTCAGCCTGGCACTGATCATTCCCGCCGCCGCGGTCGGCGCCTTCCTCGGCGACAACACCGTCTATCTGATCGGCCGGCGCTTCGGTGGCCGCGCGACCGAGCGCTTCTTCAGTGGCGAAAAGGCGACCGAACGTATGGCCTGGGCCGAAGTGCAACTCAGCGAGCGGGGCGGCGAGCTGATCGTGGTCGCACGGTTCATCCCCGGCGGGCGCACGGCCGTCGCGCTCAGCGCAGGCACACTGGGATATCCGTGGCGGCGCTTCGTCGTGTTCGACCTGGCGGCGACGCTCGTCTGGGCCTCGTACGCCGCGCTGCTCGGCTACTACGGCGGCCGCACGTTCGAGAGCTTCTGGGGACTGGTGCTGGCACTGACGACTGCCTTCGCGATCGCCGGAGGAATCGAGCTCGTCCGCTGGTTGCAGAGACGGCGCCGCAAGCGGCGTTCGTGACGGGTCAGCGGCCCGGCTTCGTTCCGGCAGCGATCTTCACCGGAGCCGGGATGGCGTAGCCGTCGCCGCGACGCCAGGGCTCGATCCGCCGCTCGAGGCTCGCTCGCATCTTGGCGCGCTGGGACTCGTCGGCCGCCAGCAGCAACGCTGCCATTCGCACCGTGCCCTCGGCGATGATGTTGAGCAGCTCGTCCGCCGAGTGCAGCGGGAAGTCAAGCGCGAACGACCCGATCTCGACGTCAGCGAAGCCGGCGCCGAGCAGCAACGCGCGGAACACGTCGTCCTCACCGAACTGGAAGAAGGACGGACCATGCGGGACCTCGCTCGGCGGCGGCACCTTGGCATCGTCGACCGCGCCGATCAGGGCTGCGAACAACGGCGACCGCTCGGGAACGTCCCACGTGGACAGCGCCACGCGGCCACCGGGGACCAGCACGCGCGCCAGCTCGTCCGCGGCGCGCTCCGGCTCGCCGAGGTGCTGGATGACGATGTTGCCGACCGCGGCGTCGAATGACCCGTCCGCAAACGGGAGCTCGGTAGCCGAGCCCTGGACGAACTCTGGATCGGGATGGCGCTGCGCAGCGATCTCGATCATGGCCGGCGCAATGTCGATCCCGGTTGCCTGTGCGCCGCGTGTGGCCGCGCCGGCAGCAGCAGTTCCCGGGCCCGTACCGACGTCGAGCACGCGCATGCCCGCGCGGATCCCGGCCGCGTCGAGCAGCGGCTCGATCGCCAGTCCCGTGATCGGGCTCAGAAGCTCGTAGTACCGAACGGCGACGAGCTCCCAGCCGACCGCCTCGAACTCGTCGAAGGCGCGCGGGTCGATGTGGGTCATCGGGGCATCCCTGCATGACACTCTCACCGATTCGCGCGGTCGGCCGCGCTACCCTACGGGCCGCTGCCCTCTTAGCTCAGTTGGTAGAGCACCTCCATGGTAAGGAGGGGGTCTCCGGTTCGAGTCCGGAAGAGGGCTTGAGAAGAAAGCCCCGCAAATGCGGGGCTTTCGGTTTCATCGGCCCTGACCTTTTGGGCTGAGAATCGCGCCGATGGTAGGCCGGATGGTAGGCAGAAAAATCCCCACCTAGACGCGGGATCCGAAAGCCCTGCCCCCGGCGCAATCAGCGGATTGATCGTGGCCGTCGCGTAGTTGTGCGTCTGTTCGCAGCCCTCGGTCTGATCACTTGTCTCCCCGCCGCAGGAGTTCGCCAAAGCCAACGTGACCGCTAACGCGGCGAGCCCAAGGAAACGATGGATCCGCGGTCCGCCCCTCAGGGGACTTCGATAGTCGCCGACCAGAGCGGCTGTGTGAGTCTGTCTCCGACGGGCTCCCGCGAAGCGAGCGGAAACACAGCTACGAACTTAGAGTCGGCGAACGAACTAGAGACGTAATCGCCGACGAAATAGACTCGCTGCCCATTCGGAGGTACTGCGCGATAGGAATGCCAGCCAATCGGTGACCTCAGATCGTCAATGGTTTTCGGCGCACTCCACGTCGCGCCAGCGTCTTTCGACAACACAAAGCTGACGTCAAGTTCGCAGGTCGCGTCGCAAGGTACACCTGCCATGGAATAGAACTGGATCGCGATGCGGGTGTTTGTGAGGGTGGAGCCGGGATCCACTGCAAGCGCGGGCATCACGTGGTGAGCACCGTCTGCGACTACTGCGCGGATTGGGGCCCAGGTCTTTCCTCCATCGGAGGATGACGTGAAGACAATGTCGTTCCCATTGCAGACTGGGCGAAGGGCACAGCTCGTCCACGCCGCGTAGATGGATCCGTCACTCGTCGCACGATCCGCCGTCACAAACTCTGGCCCGAAGAAGCTCGCAGCCACGCCACGGAGCGACCCCATATTCACCGGCGGCTCAAAGGTCTCGCCGCCGTCTTTCGACCGTATTGACTGCATTTCGGTAATCCCCTTGGACATGATCACTACATCGCCGCCCGGTACAACGACGATCTTGGGACTTCCACCATTGGGGATATCGATCGGCGAGGTCCATTTTTGCCCGCCGTCATCCGATTGGACAAGCTTCAGTTGCGGAGCTCGCTGGTCGTGGACGTCTAGGGCTGCCAAGTAGCACCGACCGAAATGCAGGTTCGACGCCCAGTTGTCACAAGCGACCCAACCCTGATCGTGGGACCATCCGGTGGCTCCGGGCGGCATCGGAATCGCAATGACGGGATCCGACCAACTGTTGCCGTTATCGGTTGAGCAACTGACGGCGTAGTGGCTAGGGCCTTCGGGATAGCGCGGGCCGAAGGGCCCATTGACATGCAGCACGCTGGCAAGCCAGACATCATGTTTTGCGTCATACGCAATGCTTGGATCAGTGGCACGGTCGGCCAGGCCTCCCGCATCTTGGCCTTCGCGAACCGAAAGCTTCGTGACGTTCGGTAAGTAACCCGAGGTCCACGTCTTGCCCGCATCAGGCGAGCGCGCGAACCCTATGTCGGATGCCCCTCCGCCTTGGGCAAAACGACCAGCCTGGAACACCGCGAGCACGGTCGATCCGTTCGAGAACGTATCGGACTCGACGACTGACGAGTGGAGCGCTCCATCGCCCGAGAAGGGGTCAAAGCCAATCGGCCGACGGCGCTGAGGGTCACTCGGTCGAACGTAGGTGAGGGTAAGGGTCTCACTCTTAATGTCGCCGCCCCGAAGTTACTCCCTGCTCCCCAGAAAACCTGTTCAGCGATGAGTTGGCTGCGGGCGGGGCAGCGGAAGTCGCCCGCCTGGATCGTCCATTCAACTTCACGGGCGGTCCGTGTCATCTCGCCCGCTTTAGCGTCATCCGTGCTGACAGTCAGAGGTGCGGTCACCAGCCCGGGACCCCTTGTCGTCGCTAACCCCGAGGCGGGAACACACGTCAGTTTCGTTGTTCCCCAGATGGCGACCTCCCGCACTCCTTCGGGGTCGTCGACACGAGCGAACAGTGTGAGCGTCTCCCGATCAGCCCACTGAGCACCGACTGGTCCGCTTGACGACGTCGCCGTGAGCGATCCATCTGGAAGGTCGAAGGCCGTAACGCTGTCAATCGCTCTCCCCATGCGGGATCGAGGAGTACGGGCCGGCCGTGGGCCGGTGTCGTCGCCGCTGCCAGTAGTGCTGACTGCTCGTAGTGCTAGTGCTGAGCGAGCCGACCGAGGCCGGACCCCCGCGCTGCGGCTCAGCGGCAACCCGAGGCCCACCTCGACCCGCGGCCGGCCCCCACCCCCGCGCGAGCGGGACTCCGGTCGTGCGCGGGACTCCGCCCCCTCCTAGAAAATGTGCGCCCCACATACTCGTTCGAACGCCGGGACGTATCCACACTCCTCCGCCGACCCTAGCGTGAGATCCGCCGGACGCGCTCCGGCGACTCGAGTTCCAGGTGATCGCGCAGGAGAACGCCGACGGCACGGTCACCTCTACCGGACGACGCCCAGATTCGAGGCGACGGTTGGATCTACAGCCCATAGGCAGCTTGGGGCGGCGCGGCTTGGCGTAGGCCTTTTCGGGCACGCCTCGATCTCCTTATGGGGTTCCTCGCACCCCGAGATCCACCGGCCCACACCGGCCCACGCTCTCCCGAGGCCGCTGCCGGTGCGGCTTTCGAACGTGACCACCTCTCAGGGTGGAAGGGGACCCGAACTGGCCGCGGGTCGCCGATCCGCTCGCGCGACTCGGGTGCTCCCGTCACCCCCGTGCGTGTACCTACGAGGCCGGACCCCATCCCCCCGCGAAGCGGGACTCCGACTCGCGGGTAACACGCTCCGGCGGATACGTCCGACGCAGCGATCATCCGCAAGCTTCGAGCCAAGGCCGCGAAAGGGGAAGTAGCTGCCGCCCGAGAACTCCGGGAGTGGGCCAACAAAGATCCCGATCATGAGGGAGCCCGGGACGAGTGGCTGTCTCTCCTGACGACGGAGGAGCGGGCCGCGGTCCGCGAGCTCTTGCATCACGTTCGTGCCCGCCACCTCGGGCAGGTTGAAGGGCCGTATCCCGGACTAAGGACACTTGGCGTGAACTCGGAGACGGCTTGACGATCACATGATCCGCGGCTCTCGCACCGACTGCGCTCTAGTGACGGATTGCCCGCGCAGCCGAGCCGAACTTCGCCCATCGCTGATGGTGCGCAGGAACTCGGTATCGGTCGGCACGCCTAGGATGCGCCGGTGTTCAGCCGCAACCCCGCGGGCCAGTCTTCGTTGCGGAAATTCCGGCAGGAACGTCGCGCCGAGATGCGTGCCTCATGGCGCGGCTTGGTGTTCTTCATGGGGCTCCTCATCGTCTGTGCGTATTTCGTCATCCGTGGAAGTGGAGCCGTGCAGACGTTCGCGGCGTTTGCCCTGGGTGCGGGCCTCACTGCCCTCTTGTTCGGATGGATGCTTGGCTTCAACGCTCGCACGCTCCGGTGGGCATGGGGCGCGGCCGGCGAGCTGTGGACGGCGGACGAGCTCGCGAAGCTGAATTCCGACTGGCGCTTCTACCACGACATCCCCGACGGCAGCGGCAACTGGGATCACGTCGCGGTCGGCCCACCCGGGGTGTTCACGATTGACTCCAAGAGTCTCAGCGAACGCGCAACCGTCGACGATGAAGGGCTTCGCGCTGGCCGTCTTCGTTTCGGCGGAAGCGCGACACGTTCCTCGGCAGTGCGGATGAAGGAACTGATCGAACTACACGGAGGCCCTGCGGTGTGGGTGCAGGGGGTAGTCGCCGTATGGGGGCAGCTACCCGAGCCCGTGGTCGAACGGGACAAGGTGCTCTACGTCTCAGCGCCGAGACTCGTCGAGACGCTTGAGAACCTGCCCCCGCGACTGACCGACGCGCAGCGTCTAGGCGTGAACGAGGCGCTTCAGAAGATCACCCGTCCTGGGGTCTGATGGATCTAGCGCCGCCTTGTACATCCGCGGAACGCTCAGAGGTGTCGCGTAATGTCCGACCTGGGTGCGGGTCACGCTTCTCCACACGAACGACATCCACGGCCGCGTCGAAGGGCTAGCGCGCGTCGCGACGCTTGTCGAGCGGATCCGCGCGGAGACGTCGCACCGCGTGATCTACGTCGACGCGGGCGACGTCGAGGAGAGGACGGTGCGGCTGTCGAACCTCACGAATGGTGTGGCGATGCACCGGCTGCTGTCGGTGGCGGGTTGCGAGGTGGCCGCAGTCGGCAATGCCGTCTGGCTTCTTCACGGGGCGCAGGCACTCGGTGCGCAGGCGAATGCTGCCGGCTCACGACCAGCTCGGCCGTCGAGTACGAAGGGGCTCTATTCCTGCTGCCGGAGGCAAGCGGGCGTGGCCGGACCGTCCCCTCGGGCAAGATCTTCGAGTACCTCGCCGCGGAGCGGCCGATCCTGGCCGCGGTTCCGCCCGGCGGGGAGGCGGGCCAGCTCCCGGCCGGCCCGCAGGGGCCGCAGGGGCCGCAGGGGCCGAAAGGCGACCAGCTGCTCAGGAGCGTCGCGTAACCGAAGCCGCGACCTTGCAACACAGCGCTACTAAGTCGCGGCTCGCAGACGTCCTCTTCCTAGCGACGATCTTCTCGGTCTCGTTCCAGAACGTGTACTGGAACGTCGCCGGCCGCGTGAATCTCGCGGACGTATTCGCGCTGCTGTTCCTCGTCGCGTTCCTCGCCGGCCGGATCACCGCGCGCGACGCACGCGTCCCGCGCACGACGCTCACCGTACTCGCCTTCGCCGCCGCGCTCATGCTCGTCTACCTCGCCGGGTTCTTCAACGTCGAGACCAAGGATGCGCTTTCGCTCTACTGGAAGGGGATGACGAAGTTCGTGATCCACTTCGCCTTTCTGGGGGCGGGCGTCGCCCACCTCGCGCGCCGCTCCGAGCGCTTCTACTGGCGGACGCTCGGTTGGTTCGTCGCGGGCTTCGCCTTCAACGCGGCCTACGGGATGCTCCAACTGGCAGCGACGCTAGCGGGCCACAACCTCGACACGCTTGTCCTCAACCGGCTGACGGGGGGCGCGTCGTCGATCGACATCTGGGGCGCCGTCGGCGAGTCGAGGGTCTACCGCGTGAACGCGCTCACCGGGGACGCCAACCACCTCGGCGTCATGCTCGTCGTCCCGCTTCTCCTGCTGGCGCCGATCTACCTCCGGCTCGAGCGCGGGCACCGGCTGCGCGTGCCGCTCGCGGTCCTGCTCGGTTTCCTGCTGCTCGTCGAGATCTCGACGCTGTCGCGGAGCGGCCTGCTCGGGCTCGCAGTCGGCGGGCTGCTGCTCGCGGTCGTCTACCGGCGGCTGCTCGCGACGCGGGCCCTGCTCGTCCCGCTCGGGTCCGTCGCCGCTGTGCTCGCCTTCGTCGTCACGCGCAGGCTCGACTACTTCTCGAACGTCCTCCACGCGCGGCTGCAAACGAGCGACTCGTCCTCGACGCTGCACTTTCAGGTCTACGACTTCATCCCGCTGACGATTCACGCGCACCCGCTGTTCGGCTTCGGGCTGAACACGTTCTCGGTCTACTTCGAGTTCGTGACCGGACGGACGCGGTATGGCGCCCACTCCTACTACGTGGCAACTGTCGTCGAGACGGGGCTCGTCGGGGCGATCGTCTTTGGGCTTTTCCTGGTCTGGCTGTTCGCGCGCCTCGGCGCCGCGCGCCGCATCGGCCGGGCGCTCGCGGCGGACGGCGATCCGATCGCCGCCCGCGTCCGTCCTGTCGCCTGGGGGCTCACGGCGGCGCTCGTCGGCACGATCGCGTCGAACGCCTTCTACCTGACGATGCACTTCTACTACTTCTACGCGCTCGCGCTGCTCGTGCTCGCGACCCCGATCGTCTTCGCTCGCCGCCTCGGGCTCGAGGCTTGACCGCGCGGTTCTCACGACCTTGTACGAGGACGCCCTCCGGCGGGCTGGATGGTTGTTCGGCCAAATTCACGGCCGGCGCCGTGATTGCGGGGTAGCAGGGCCCGAAGTCGCCGGGGAGATCGTCGGGATGTTGGTGCTACCGCCAGAGCGTGCGAGCCGCGCTTCCGCTCGGTGACGTCTTCGAGCCGAGCTTCGAAGCAACGCTCTCGAGCAACGCCTTCAACTCCGCAGCGCGTGTCTCCCGCGCGAAGCGCTCCTTCATCTCCGGAGAGAGGTGTGGTGCCTCGAGCGATCCGTTCTCGAAGCGCTCGACCATGGAGACGAGTGCGCTGCGAATCGCAGCCACGTCGTCAGGTTCGACGACCGCTCCTGCTTTCGCGTCACGAACGATCGCCGCCGCTTCTCCGTCCGGGGGCACCGCCGCCAGGATCGGGCGGCCCGCAGCGAGGTACTCGAACAGCTTTGCGCTGACGACCCCTCGTCCTCGACCCGCCGCCGCCTCGATCAAGAGCAGCAACGCCTCAGAGTCGCGCTGCAGCTCGCACGAGCGCCGGTGGTCGACATATCCGTGAAGCTCGAGGCGGTCTCCGAGCCCGAGGCTGGCCGCATACGCGCGATCACGCGGCCTGAAATCGCCCGCGAAGCGAATCTTGACGTCGAGGCCCGACTGCGCAACGGCCGTGAGGACGGGTCGCGGATCCCGCTGGCCATAAAGGCTTCCCGTGTGGGTGAGGCGAAACTGCTCCCCGCGCGAGTAGTCGAGGCCGACGAAGTCCTCGAAGTCACAGCCGTTCCGAATCAACGCGACGCGAGGCGAGGCGCCGAGCGACTCGAACTCGGCGGCGATCGCAGCAGTTGCCGCGACGATCGCGTCTGCATAGCGCGCTACAAGCCGGGCGACGCTGCGTTCGCCGCCTTGCTTCATGCGCACGAGTGCCCGGTCGATTCCGCGGTACGGATTCGTGAAGAGAAGATCCCGCACGTCTGCAACCCAGGCAACGCCCGTCGCGCGTTTGATCAATGCGCCGGTCAGGTGGACCGAGCTCGGCGACGAGCTCGTCACCACGAGATCGATCCTATGCCGACGGACGAGGCGGATCGCCGTCGGCACCGCCGTCAAAAGCCAGGGAACGACCTCGTCGGGAACAAGCAGGCGCGGAAGGAAGTGGCGAAGGTGGATGCGCGCCTTGGCCACACCCTGTTTGCCGTACAGCTCGTCTCCGAGCCGGCGTGCGCGCGGTCCTCGAAAACGGCTCCGATGAACCGCGAGCGAGTCGGGCACGACGATCCGCTCGTCTGCATAGATCCATTTCGGATCGTCAGGCGCCAGCACATGCGTCTCGAGACCGAGGGCTGCGAGGTGCGTAGCGAGCTTCAGGGGCCGCTGAACAGTTCCGGCGGGTGGAAAGAAGTACGAGACGAGCAGGATCCTCGTCAATCGCCGTTGCGCCTGGACGCTCGGAGGACGTCGTCGTAAAGATGCTCCAGCTCGACGCCGAACAACGCCGGCGTGAATCGAGCCCGAGCGACCGCCGCCGCGCGATGCCGCACGTACGGATCATCTCGCTCGAGCACGTGCTCCAGCGTGCGAGCAAGATCCTGCGCGTCCCCCGCTTGTGCGAGGTACCCCGTCTCCCCGTGGACGACCAGCTCACGTGGCGCCCCGCAGTCGGCGACGACGACCGACTTCCCGAGTGCCATCCCTTCGGCGATGACGAGCCCGAATGCCTCGGGCGCCACGGACGAGTGCACGACGACGTCCATCGCGGCCATCCACGGCGCGACGTCGAGTATTGGGCCCGTAAAGCAAATCCGACCCGCAAGCGGCGGCTCGTGAGCACGGGCATGGAGTGACTCGACATAGGACGCAGGCACGTCAGCGATCGTGGCGCCGACGACGTAGAAGCGGGCTGATGGAAAGCGGCGTGCGACGAGCGCCGCTGCATCGAGGAAGACGTGGTGCCCCTTCCACGGAATGATGTGGGAGAAGAGGCCGATGTGCGGTCCAGGACCGGAGACGTTGCTGGGCCGCTCGTGGTCGGGCTCGAAGAACCGCTGCTCGACTCCGTTGTAGATCAGGGCGAGCTTCTCTGCGGGCACGCCGACCTCTCGCAGCATCTCCTTGACGGCGAGGGAGACGCAGATGAGTCGGATCCCGTTGCGGCTGATGATCCGCAGCGCGGCGTGTCTCAGCGGGCGCGGAGGCTGCGCGTCTTGGATGTGAACGACCAGCGGACGCCGTGCGCCGACCGTCCCCGCGAGCGCGTACAGCGCCGAGGTCAAGCTGAAGGCATGGACGACGTCGATGCGCTCCTCGCGACACAGCCGCCTCAGCTCATACCCCAGGGCCGCGACGCTGTGCGCATACTCGGCCAGGGTTCGCACACTGCGCGAGCCGCGCATAGCGAGGAACTTGAGAGGACGGACAGGAATCCCTCGCCTCGTCGCCGCGCGCGCGAGCTCGGTCTCGCCCGGGCACGCGAGCAGGACGCGGAAGCCGCGGCTGGCAAGCTGCTCCAGGGCGAGGAGGGCAATTCGCTCCGAGCCACCGATCGCAGGCGGATGGAACCGGCCCGCGTGGTCGACGCCGAGGACGGTCGCCTTCGGCGGCTCCGCCGGGGTCGCTCTGCGCCGCGAAGCAGGGAACGTCCGCCGCGCCTCGGCTTCGATGAGCGCGAAAGGGAGCAGCCCACAGGCCCTCCGCTGCACAGTGGCCCATGATACGAAGTGCACGGGGACGTCGTGGTTCCGACCGCCGAAGAAAGCGTTGACAACCGAGCCGTCGGTTGTAGGCTTGCGAGCGTGCGAGACCGGGTGCGCACGCTTGTGATAATTGCGTTGGGCGCTCTCGTAACCACCGGCTTGGCCGGGGCGGCACAGCGCTCTTGGCCGTGTCATCCGGACTCGCCCGGCACTCGCACCCTGACCCTCAGCGGCGAGGTGACGGCCTACGCATTCGCCCGCCGTGGCGTCTCCGTCAATTGGCGTTGGGGGGGCTGCGAGGGCACGCAGATCTGGGACTACACATCGAATCCTCGTGCCACGGCGTCCGCACCCTGTCCGCGGCAGGAGGCTGCCGGAATGCGCCGAGCGGGGAGGAAGCTCGTCGCAGCGCAAGGAAACCGGACGGTTCGGCTCGTTTACGCGCCGCCGGCCGTCGATCGCCCCGACCGCCTCGAGGTCCTGGACCGGGCGACGCACCGAAGGATCGCGTCTTGGCCGTTGATCGAGCGTGCGGCACGCGTTGACCTCTTCGGGGGCATCGCCATCCTTTCTGCGTCGAAGCGAAATGCACTGTACGCCCTCAGGACCGGTGACGGACGTATCGCCATGATCGGGATCACTCGGGCTGGCGACCGCCCCCTGATCGGACCGCACGGCGTCCTCTACGAGGACAACCTGCTCGTGTCGACTGCGGGATCCTCGCCGCACGCGACGCTGAAGCTCCTGCCGCTCGCGACGGTGCGGCGCGAACTCGGCGACCGAGCTCCCGTCAGAGAGCCCTGGGGCCACGTTCTCCGCCACGCCTCGCATGCGGGCAGCCGCATGCGACTGAGCCGCATCAACGCGATCTCGATGGACGGCCCTCGCGTGGCGCTGGCGGTTCACGACCCGCGGGGCGCGTGCGACCGAGTCCTGTTTTGGAACGTCGCTTGGCACTTCGTGTCCCGGTTGACGCGGCAGGTCGGGCCGACCTGTCTTCCAACTCACCCTTCGGGAGGCATCACCGATGTGGCGCTCGCAGGCCCACGCGCGGTGTGGACGACTCGGTACGGCCGTCAGACCCGAATGCTGGCGGCCTCGATCATCCATTGCCATGAATGGGTGGTCGCCCGTCCGATCCAGGGCGTGCAGCGCGTCGCGGGACTTTCCGGCGACGGCGGGTTGCTTGCGTATGCGCTGGGATGGACCTCGCGAAAACGGCACACGTCGAGCGTCGGTCTCGTACCCCAGATCTGGCGCGGCCTCTCGTTGGCGAGATCAAATAGCCAGGTCGTCTCGGTCTCTGCCGACAGCGGCCGGGTCGCGACGGTCTATGCAAATGGAACTGTTGTTGTCCTGACCCCGGGCACCCAGGTCGTGAAGCGTCTGAGGGTCGAGACGGCGGGCGCCATGGCACTTCGGCGGGACACGCTCGCGATCCTGGGTCACGGAACGCTCGACGTCTACAACGTGTCCTCCGGGCGCAGGGTCCACGCCTGGAACATCCCGGCGAGCGCGACGTCGGTCGACCTCCACTACGGCATTGCCGTGATCGCTGCCGGAAGAGACGTCCTTGCCATGAACGTCGACACGGGTCGAACGGCTCGTCTCCTACGCGCTCCGGCGCAGGTGTCGGCCGAGATCGAGGCTCCCGGTGCCGTGATCCAGTTCAACGTCGGCACTCAGGGCTACCTGCGCTTCGTCCCCATGAGCCTGATCGAGGCTCGCACGCGATAGCGTCGGCAGCGGACGCTCAGCACCGCGCACGCTAGACCCGTAACAGGATGAAGCTGACACGAAGGCACTTCGTCGCCGGAACCGTCGCGGCACTGCTTGGATCAGCCGGGCTCGAGCGCCTCCGTGAGTGGATCGGAAGCACACCGCAAGGAGCACTGCCCGCTGGACGGCATCCCGTCGAGCAGCACGTGCTCCAGGGAGCCAGGGTGATCGTCGACGAGGGCGTGGAAGTAGTCGTGCCGCCGCGGCGCCACCGAGTCGTGACGGCGCGGGTCGAAATGGACGCGACACCGTCGGCGCTTCAAGAGGCGCGCCATGCGCTCGAGAGCGCCCTCACGGAGCTCGACGCTCGCTATCCGCCGTCTCCTGAGGGCCTTACCCTCACCGTGGCCTGGGGGCTGCCCTATTTCCGGCGCTTCGTCCCCGGACAGGCGCGCCGTGAAATCCCGATCGACCGGCGCGCATCCGCCGCGCGCGGCCGCGAGATTCGCGTGCTCGAGGAAGCCGAGCGGTTCCCGAGCGATCCCGCGGACACCATTCACGAGCGCAACGACGTCGCCGTGCTCCTACGGAGCGACAACCTCGATGCCCTCGATGAAGCACAGCAACGGCTGTTCGGTGATCTCCCCGAGATCTTCGCTGTCACGAGCATCCGCAACGGCTTCGTGGGTGGGGGATTCGAGGGCCGGCGGAGCCTTCCGAACCGGATGTTGGCCGCCACCCGCGTCCGGGGCGGTGCGCTCATGCCGTCCAGCGCCGAGCTCTTTCTCGGATTTACTTCGACCGTGAAGCGCAGCCTCGGGCCTCCGAAGATCGTCAACTTCGAGACGCTCGGCTACGCTGAGCTGCTGAGTGGCTACTTCGTGGGGGGAACGCACATGCACCTCTCGCACATCGGTGAGAACCTCCTCGCCTGGTACCTCAACTTCGGCCGTGCCGAGCGCGTCGAGGCGATGTTTCGGCCGGGCCTCGAGGTGCCGCCGACCAGGCAGACGGTGAATTCCGCGCCGGTGGACTCCGTGGCCGAGCTCCGCCACGACTACGAGCGACGCCGGCGAATCGGGCACGTGGGCTCGATCCAGCCGGCGTCGCGCCTCGAGCGCGACGTCGTTGCTCGGGACGGCACCCTGTACCCGAAAGGGACGGCGGTCCCGCAGCGTGCCGACTTCAACACGCTCGACAACCCGTTCGCCTGGAGCGTCGATCCAGCCCGCGATCGCCTCGAGAGGGAACCGGCAGCGGGAGTCCATTTCGTGGTCTTCAATCCGACCTCCGACGACTTCGCACGGGTCCGACTCGCCATGGATGGAGTCCTGCCCGACGGATCCCGGCTGGAGCTTCCGGCGCGCTCGATTGGTCAGGGTCTGAACTCGGTCCTGCGCACGACCCACAGGCAGAACTTCCTCGTCCCTCCACGCGCTCATCGGTCGTTTCCGCTTACCGAGCTGTCTGCCTGAGCCGCCCACAGCCCGGGAGGGGTCCGACGTCCGGTGGGGTGAGCGGGAAAGGTCGGCCACACGCAGCGCCGCCGTTCGCTCCAGCAGCCAGGGCCGCGTGATAGTGACCTTCTACGGACTTGCCGACTACCGAATGTCAGAAAGCGAGCTGGGCGTCGTCCCGGTTGAGCTAGGCGAAGCGCATCCCTGCTAGTCAGAGCGCTTTGGCGTCCTGCTCGCCTCGCGTTTTGGGCGTCCGTCACCGCATCTAGGCTCATCAGCTGCAAATAGGGCTGTCACGTTGTCTTACCTGGCGAGAATGTGACCCCCTCCCGCTAGAAGAGGGGGTCGGTAAGTCCCGAGGCCTGCAGCGTGCTTGCGCAGCCGCTTAACAGAGCCACGACCGACCATCGCCTTCCCTCGACCTGGGCTGGTCCGGCTCAAGACCGCAAACAGCAAGAGACCAATGAGTGCGGCCTTGACCGCGATGTCTAGCTAGAAAACGGCCGGCAGGCGCCTCACGCCTGCGCGACCCTACCGCTACGCCGTCGGAACGGCCTCCTCCTGCTCGGCCGGTTCGAGCTCCGCGGCTCCGGACTCGACCTCGAAGCGGAGCTCGTCGCCCTCCGCCTCGACGACGATCTTGTCTCCTTCCTTCACCGACTCGTCGAGCACCATCCGCGAGAGCTCGTTCTCGACGAGGCGCTGGATCGTCCGCCGGAGCGGCCGCGCGCCGAACTCGGGGTCGTACCCTTCGCGCGCGAGCAGCTGCACGGCCTCGTCGGTGAACTCGACCTCGATCCGCTGTGCCCGCATCCGCCTAACCAGCTTGTCCAGCAGCAGCTTCGTAATCTCGGCGAGTTGCACGTCGTCCAAGGCGCGGAAGACGATGATGTCGTCGATCCGGTTGATGAACTCCGGCCGGAAGTTCTGGCGGAGGGCCTCCATCAGCTCGTCTCTCAGCTCGTCAAAGTCGCCACCCTGGCGCGCGTATTGCTGGATCCGGTCGGCCCCAAGGTTCGAGGTCATGATCACGACCGCATTCTTGAAGTCGACAGTGCGGCCCTGCGCATCGGTCAACCGGCCGTCGTCGAGGATCTGGAGCAGGATGTTGAAGATGTCCGCGTGTGCCTTCTCGATCTCGTCGAAGAGGAGCACCGAGTACGGGCGGCGCCGCACTTGCTCGGTCAGTTGGCCGGCCTCCTCGTAGCCGACATAACCGGGCGGGGCACCGACGAGGCGCGACACGGTATGCCGCTCCTGGAACTCGCTCATGTCGAAGCGGACCATGAGGTCCTCGCTGCCGAAGAGCGCTTCGGCGAGCGCGCGGGCCAGCTCGGTCTTCCCCACTCCCGTCGGGCCGAGGAAGAGGAAGCTGCCGATCGGGCGGTTCGGGTCGCCGAGCCCCGCGCGGGAGCGGCGCACGGCCTCGGAAACGGCCGTTACCGCTTCCTCCTGCCCGACGATGCGCGCGTGCAGCTCCGCCTCGAGCCGCATCAGGCGCTCGCGCTCCTCGGTATTGAGCTGGGAGACCGGGATGCCGGTGGCGCGCGAGACGATCTCGGCGATGTCCTCCGCGGTCACCTCCGGTGCACGCTGCCGCTCCTTGACCTGACCGTCGAGGTCGCTCTGCCGTGATTCGAGCTGCTCCTTGATCTCGCTCGCACGGTCGTAGTCCTCGGCAGCCGTCGCCTGGTCGCGCTCGCGTGCCAGGCGTCGGAGGTCCTCTTCGAGCGACCGCGTGTCGACGTCCTTGGTCTTCGTCCGCAAGCGGACTCGGGCGCTCGCCTGGTCGATCAGGTCGATCGCCTTGTCGGGAAGGAAGCGGTCGCGGATGTAGCGGTCGGATAGCTCGGCCGCGGCCACGATCGCCTCGTCGGAGATCCGGACGCGGTGGAAGGCCTCGTAGCGGTCTTTGAGCCCGTGGAGGATCTCGATCGTCTCGTCGACCGTGGGCTCGCGGACGAAGACGGGCTGGAAGCGCCGTTCGAGCGCGGGGTCGCTCTCGATGTTCTTGCGGTACTCGTTGAGCGTCGTCGCGCCGATCACGTGCAGCTCGCCCCGCGCGAGCTTGGGCTTGAGCATGTTCGAGGCGTCCATCGAGCCTTCTGCGGCTCCGGCGCCCACCACGGTGTGCAGCTCGTCGATGAAGAGGATCAGTTCGTCCGAGGCGGCGCTGATCTCGTCGATCACGGTCTTGAGGCGCTCTTCGAACTCGCCCCGGTATTTTGTCCCGGCGATCATCCCCGCGAGGTCGAGGGCGACCACGCGCCTGTCCGCGAGCGTCTCGGGCACCTCGTCGTTGACGACCCGCTGGGCGATGCCCTCGGCGATGGCGGTCTTCCCCACTCCCGGCTCGCCGAGCAAGACGGGGTTGTTCTTCGTTCGGCGCGACAGGATCTCGATCGTCTGCTCGATCTCGTCGGCGCGGCCGATGACCGGATCGAGCTTGCCCTCACGGGCGTCCTGGGTTAGATCGCGGCCGAACTCGTCGAGCTTGGGCGTTGCGGAAACCTCTTTGGGCGCGCCGCCCTCGACGCCGCGGATGACGGCGCCGCGGAGCTTCGTGTGCGAGACTCCGAAGCGCTGGAGCAGCTGGCCGGCCCAGGACTCGTCGTCCCGGGCCAGAGCGAGCAGGACGTGTTCGGGTCCCACGTAGGACGCGCCGAGCTCGCGGGACTCCTCGTAGGCAGCGAGCAGCGCCGCTTTCGCGTCGGGCGTCAGGGACGGGGAGACATCGGTGCGCTCGGACTGATCTGCCTCCTCCTCGATCTGGTCGGCGATCGCCTCCGGGTCAGCGTCGACCTGGTTGAGGACGTGGCGGACGACGTCATCCTGGAGCGCCGCGTACAGAAGGTGGTCGGTGTCGAGGTCGAGGCTGCCCCACTCGAGCGCCGTCTGCGCCGCCCGCTGAAGCAGCTCGCGCGTGGCGTCGCTGAAGAACTGCGTGATGTCCACGCGATCGACCTGCTGCTGGCGCTGAGGCACTCCACCGCCTCGCCGGCCGGCCGGGCTGTCCCCGAAGAAATCGGAGAAGAAGTTGTCGAAGAGGCTTCCGCCGCCGCGGTCGAACGGGCTCGACATCCGCTCCTCGGCCAGATCGATCTCGCACAGGTACTCGACTTCCTCCGTCCCGTCCGGTAGGCGCCTGATCCTCTGAGCGACCGCGGGGCGTCCGTGACGCGGGCAAATCGGCTGCTGCTCAGCCGCCATCTCTCCTATTCCTTTCGCTTCTGCGCCGGAATCCAAACAATCGCGGACGAGATCGGCGCAAATTGCGGCTTTATCTCAGTCGCCCGGGCGAGCCTCGCTCGGTTGAGGCGCATGCAAGTCCTCGTCCAGGGTAGAGGTCTCTTAGAAGACCCGCGGGAGAGAAAGGGGGGACGAGGTGCAACCTGCACAGGCCGACATTTGGGTCCTTCACGAGTCGGCCGCGTCGACGCGTCGTTCGACCCGCGGCGACCTCGACCTGATCGGCAACGTCGAGCGATCCATGGAAGTGCGCTCTCCGAGTGGGGCAAGGAGCATGCGGCCGAGGTCGCAAGCGCCGGCGAGGCCGCGTCGTTCGTGCTCGCGAAGGAGTCATCGCCTAGGGGAGGTGGTCCGTGACCCGTCGAATTCAAAAGGTTCTTGCCGTTGGCCCGATCCGAGGCGCCGTCGATCCGCTGCAGCGCCTGCTCGGCGAGGAGCTGCCCGCCCTCGAGGTTGACGCCATCGCGGTCGTCGGCGATCTCGGCGTCGCGTGGAGCAAGCCTGATACGTACCGCGCCGTCTTCAAGGCACTCGGGGAAACGGGCCTCCCCGCGTTCTGGATCCCGGGACCGATCGACGCGCCGATCTCGCAGTACCTGCGCGAGTCGTACAACATGGAGATCGCGTTCCCGCGCCTCCGCGGGATTCACGGGACCGCCGCGATCGCCGACGCTCAGGTCCTGTTCGCGGGGATGGGAGGCGAGATCGTGGACGATCCGGACGCGCCTCGAGTCGAGGAGGCGATGCTCCGCTATCCGGGCTGGGAGGCCGAGTACCGACTGCAACTGATCGACCAGTTCGACCGGCCCGTCAGGGTTCTCCTCTTCGCGACGCGTCCTGCCCACAAGGGGCTCCACGAGCCCGGCAGCGAGGTCGTCGCCGAGCTGATCAAGACGTATGCCCCGAAGGTTGCGATCGTCGCGGGCGAAGGAGCGGCCGAGGAGAGGCTCGGCACGAGCCTCGTCATCAGCCCGGGACGGCTCGACCTCGGCATCTACTCAGTCATCGACATCCACGACGGCTCGGTCGAGGTCGGCGAACTGGCCGGCGTGACCGCCGGGCAGACGACCTGACCGAGAGAAAGGAGCACCAATGTCCCAAGCCCTTCAAGAGCGACGACCGAGAGACACCTCCGAGGCGCAGCCTTTGACCGAGGTCGAGCGCCTGCGGCGGATGCTCGACCAGACCTTCGGCAGCTTCGGCCTGTCTTCCTTGGTGACCGAATCGGTTGGTTGGTCGCCGCCGGTCGACATCGAGGAGCAGGACAACGCCTACGTGATCGAAGCGGAGCTGCCCGGCGTCAAGAAGGACGACGTGAACATCGAGCTCGTGTCGAACGAGCTGATGATCACCGGCGACATCAAGGAGCGTGAGCGCGAGGGCATCCTCCGCAAGCGCACTCGCCGTATCGGCCGCTTCGAATACCGGGTGCGGCTGCCCGAGCAGGTCGACGCGGACAACGTCGAGGCCAGCCTCAAGGACGGCGTCCTCTCGGTCCGCGTGCCCAAGCGCGAGCAGGCGGAGCGGCGCACGATCCAGGTGAAGTCATAGTCACGTGGCGCCGTCCGTCGTGATCGGCCGCTGTCCGGAGGCGGAGGTTCCTCACCTCTTCGGGCTGGCGAAGAGCGTCTTCGTCGACGCACCGGGCTGGAGCGACGCTCAGGTGCTCAAGGCACTCGCGCGCGACCTCCTCTTCCTCGCCGAAGAAGAGGGCGAGCCGGCCGGTTACGTGGCGCTGCGTCACGAGCCCGACGGCGCATTCGTCGTCGAGCAGCTCTTCGTCGTGCCGGGGCACGAGCGACGGGGAGTGGGTCACCGGCTCCTCGACTACGTGGAGGGTTACGCGATCGCGGAGCGAGCCCCGGCGCTCCGCATCGTCGTCGAGCAGGACAACGTGCCCGCCAGGGACTTCTACCAGCGCGCCGGATTCGTTCCGGTCGACACGGAGATCTTCGAACGGAGCCTTCCGACGGGCTGATGGTGGTCCAGCCCTCACCTCACGGCGACTTCCACTACCTCGTGGTGACGCGGAGGCGGACCGGCAAGGAGCGTGTGCACGAGTTCGCGTCCGAGGACGCGCTCGAGTCGGGCGATGTGCTCCGCCTCGACGGACGCTACTGGCTGATCGCGAGCATCGAGACCGGCGACGACGCGCCGCCTCGTGCGGTCGCGGTCCCGGCTCGGTACCGCCTGCGCCTCCGACATCCGGACGGACG
>Ga0307296_10000160_pt1 | contig 28756 bp, 25 predicted proteins | sample ER_DNA_153_FD_194467 | JGI IMG/M metagenome (GOLD analysis project Ga0307296, IMG submission 194467) | Bulk soil microbial communities from the East River watershed near Crested Butte, Colorado, United States - ER_DNA_153 | ecosystem: Environmental > Terrestrial > Soil > Floodplain | place... | reverse complement strand
TTGGCCTACCGACCGCCGGCGTGGTGTCGGCGAAGAGCGACTTGGGCGTGATGTGCGTCCTGCACGCGAAGCTGGCCGCCAAGAACGAGACGACCGGCTCGACGTCGACCGCCAAGGGGCGCACACTGATCAAGGTAGGAAACGACGGGACGATCGAGTTCAAGACCCGCATCAACAACAGGGACAACGAGACGTTCGTCGCCGGCCACGTCCACCAGGCGCCTGTCGGCGTCGCCGGCCCGGTCGTCGTACCGCTGTTCGTGGCGCCGACCCCGCCGACGAGCGCGCGTCACATCAAACAGAGAGGCGTGGCAACCCCGAACGCCGGCACGACCGGCGCTGCCCTTTGCCAGAACCCGAGCGCCTACTACGTCAACTACCACACGACGGCGTTCCCGGGCGGCGCAATCCGCGGCCAGCTGCACTAGCGCGCGAGTATCTGGAGGGGCGAGCGAAGGCTCACCCCTCCACGCGCCTACCGTAGAACGGGCGCTGCAGCCCCAAGGTCGGCGTCGCGCGCAGTCAGCGCCGTGTAGCGACCGCCGGCGAGGATCAGGTCCTCGTGCGTACCCGACTCGACGACGCGGCCATGGTCGAGCACGATGATCTGGTCGGCGTCGCGCACGGTCGAAAGCCGGTGAGCAATCGCGATAGTCGTACGCCCTTCTGAGAGCCGGTCGAGCGCGTCCTGGACGAGCCGCTCGGTCTCGGTGTCGAGCGAGCTCGTCGCCTCGTCGAGCACGAGGATCGGCGGGTTGCGCAGAATCGTGCGCGCAATCGCGATCCGCTGCTTCTCGCCGCCGGAGAACCGATAGCCGCGCTCGCCGACGACGGTGTCGTACCCCTCGGGCAACGCCGCGATCACATGGTGGATGCGTGCCGCCTCAGCTGCGAGCTCGATCTCCTCATCGGTCGCCTCCGGCTTGGCAAAGCGCAGGTTCTCCCGCACCGATTCGTGGAAGAGGTACGTCTCCTGCGAGACGACGCCGACGAGGTCGGACAGCGCCTTGAAGCTCAGACCACGGATGTCGACGCCGCCGATCGTGATGCGTCCGCGGGTGGCGTCGTAGAGACGCGCCGCGAGGTAGCCGAGCGTCGTCTTGCCCGAGCCGGTCTCGCCGACGAGCGCGGTCGTCGTCCCCTCGGCCACGGTGAACGAGACGTCTTGAAGGGTCCAGTCTTCGCCGTAGCGAAACCAGACCTGATCGAAGACGACGTCGCCCGCCTGGCCGACTGCGAGAGCGTCCGGCTTTTCCTCGATGTCGATCGGCTGGTCGAGGTATTCGAAGATGCGGTCGAACAACGCCAGCGAGGTCTGCACGTCGAGGCCGACACCGAGCAGGGACCCAACAGGAAAGAAGAGCCGCGTCTGCAGCGTCGTGAAGGCGACGAGCATCGGGATCGAGATCGCGGAAGATCCGTGCGCGAGCGCGAGCCCTCCGAACCAGTAGACGGCGGCGGGCATGATCGCGAAGCTCGTCTGGATCGACGCCATCACCCAGCGCCCTGCCATCCGCTGACGCACCTCGAGTGCAGCGAGGCGCAACGAGTCGGCCTCGAAGCGATCGGCGAGCTCGTCTCCGCGTCCCATCGTCTTCCCGAGGAGGATCCCCGAGACCGAGAGCGACTCCTGCACGAGGCTCGAGATGTCGGCGAGTGTCTCCTGAGTCGTCTTCGCAATCCGCCGCCGCTCGTTGCCCACGCGACGCGTGAGCAGAACGAACAGGGGGATCAGCGCGAAGGCGAACAGCGCCAATCTCCAGTTCAGGACCAGCATGCCCACCATGGTTGCGGCGACGGTCGTCACGTTCGACGCGATCGACGTTGCCGTGTTCGTGACGACGTTCTGCACCCCGCCGATGTCGTTCGAGATCCTCGACTGCACCTCGCCCGTGCGCGTGCGGGTGAAGAACGCAAGCGACAGACGCTGCAGATGGCGGAAGACCGCGGCGCGCAGATCGTGCATCACGCGCTGGCCGATCTGATTGGAGAGGAGGGTCTGGATCACGCCGAGCACGCCGGTCGCGATCGCGATCGCGATGATCCCGGCCGCGTTGAACGAGAGCGCCGTCGTGTCGTTCCGACCGATCGCCTCCAGCACGTTCTTGAGCAGGAAGGCCGGGACGACGCCGAGCCCGGCCGAGACGACGATCAGCAGCAGGACTCCCCCGAGCCGCAACCGGTAAGGCGCGAAGAGCCGGCCGATACGGTTCAGGTTCGCGCGACGCACCTCCGGATCGGCGGGTCGCTCCGGCGGCGCTTCAGAGGAGTGAAAGAACATGCCCATCGGCGGTCAGGGTACGTCGCGGGGCAACATCGAGGTAACGTGGCCGGATGGATCCTGAAAAGGCGCGAGAACTGCTGACCCTCGAGCGCGAGCGGATCGAGCACTTGCTCAAACGACGCGCACACCAGGACACCGGCGAGCCGAGCCAGAACGATCCGGCCGAGCTCGGCACCGACCTCTACCAGGACGAGTTCGACGAGGGTCTGGCGGACGATCTACGCGAGGAGCTCGCTGCCGTCGAACGTGCCGAGGCCCGTCTTGCCGCGGGGACCTACGGCCTCTCGATCGAAAGCGGCAAGCCGATCCCGGACGAACGTCTCGAGGCCCTCCCGACGGCCGAACGGACGGCCGAAGAGGAAGCCGGCTGATTACGGGCTAGCGCGCGAGTCGCGATCGCGCCGCTGCCGAATACGAGTCCGCGCTCGCCGGGGCCTTTCGCGGGACACCCGCGGCCGCGTAGGCATCATCCTCGTCGAGCGTCTCGTGCTCGAGGAGCGCGGCCGCAAGCGAATCGAGCTTGCTCCGATTCTGCTCGAGCAGTGCAGTGACCTCTTGATGCGACTCCTCGACGATGCGGCGTACTTCGGTGTCGACGAGCTTCTGCGTATCCGGCGAAACCTCGGCGGCGCCCGGCAGGAGCGGGCCCTGGCCGTCACGGGGTATCACTGCGATCGGGCCGATCGCTGAGCTCATCCCCCAGCGGCCGACCATCTGGCGGGCGATCTCCGTGAGCTGCTGAATGTCCGATTCGGCACCTGTGCTCGTCTCGCCGTACACGATTTCTTCCGCGACACGGCCGCCGAGAGCAACATTGATCCTCGCCTTGACCTCGGGCTGCCGATAGTTGAAGCGGTCACTCTCGGGCGCCGCGAACGTCACACCCAGGGCAAGTCCGCGCGGGATGATCGAGATCTTGCGCACCGGGTCGGCGCCCTCGGTCAGCATGCCGACGATCGCGTGACCACCCTCGTGATAGGCGGTCCGGCGGCGGTCTTCGAGGCTCATCATCACCTGCCGTTCGGCGCCCAAGACAATCCGCTCGAGTGAGTCGGTGAAGTCGGATTCGTCGACGACATCGTGGCTCCGCCGTGCTGCCAGCAGCGCAGCTTCGTTGACGAGATTCGCGAGATCCGCCCCGACCATCCCGGGCGTCGTCGAGGCGATCCTGCCGAGGTCGACGTCGGGCCCGAGAGGCACGCCGCGCGTGTGTACCTTGAGGATCGCCTCTCGGCCGGCACGATCGGGAGGCTGCACCGCGACTCTGCGGTCGAAACGACCGGGTCGAAGTAGGGCCTGGTCGAGCACGTCCGGGCGATTGGTCGCACCGATCACGATCACGTTCGTGGACGAGTCGAAGCCGTCCATCTCCGTCAAGATCTGATTCAGCGTCTGCTCGCGTTCGTCGTTGCCACCGCTGAAGCCCGCGACTCCGGACGTGCGCGAGCGGCCGATCGCGTCGAGCTCGTCGATGAAGACGATTGCCGGGGCGGCCTCCTTCGCCTGCATGAACAGGTCACGCACGCGCGACGCTCCCACGCCGACGATCGCCTCGACGAACTCGGAAGCAGCCAGCGCGAAAAACGGAACATCCGCCTCGCCCGCGACCGCCCGCGCGAGCAGCGTCTTCCCGGTGCCGGGCGGCCCCGAGAGGAGCACGCCGTGCGGAATCCGGCCACCGAGCTTTCGGTACTTCTCCGGATGACGCAGGAAGTCGACGACCTCTGTCAGCTCCGCCTTCGCTTCGTCGATGCCCGCCACGTCCTCGAACGTCACACGGTCGCCGGAGGGTTGGTACCGACGTGCGCTCGAGCGGCCGAACGATCCCAGAACGTTCTGCACGTTTCCCGCTCTGCGCATCAGCCAGAACAGCAGGAAGATAAACAGAACGGTCGGGCCGAAACCGAGGAGCAGGTTCTGCCACCACGGGGCACCGGTGTCGAGCGGTTGGGCGTTCACGACGACGCGCTTCTTCTGGAGAAGCTCCGACAGGGCGTCGTTGTTGGCGAATGCAGGTATCTCGGTCCGGAACCTCGTCGTCGGCTTATTCGTCGCGTACTGCAGCTTCTGGGTGAACGTGCCCTGGATCGCCGTGCCCTTGGACGTGATCTCCTTTACGTGCCCCGCGCTCACCTGGTTCAGGAAGAACGGGCTGTAGGGAACGCGGACGCGGGACGTCGGCTGGGTTGCGCGCGAGCCGAGGTAGAAGTTCAGGAGCAGAAGCCCGATTGCGAAGATGATCCAGCGTCTGCTGAAGCGAAAGCCGGGCTGGGGCGGCTTCGGCGGCGGCGGCGAAGATCCACGCGGCGACGGCGGCGCGTTCGCGCCCTGACGCTGATCGTCCCGGCTTGCGGTCTCCTTCGACGGGCTCACATGGTCCATCTTGCTCTCCCCGGCAGGGCTAGGCAAACGCCACCACCCGCCTGCCGGATCACCCCGTCGGAGGCTCCTGCCGAACAGGCGCCTAAGCCGCGGTGCCGTTCACTCGACGGAGCCAGTCCGTCGAAGGAACGAAGTAGTACGCGCCGGCCACGGCCCGTGTGTAAAAGGTGAGCGCGTCGCGAACGCCGCTGGTCAGTCCCGCCATGCTTTCCAGCATCGTGGAGAGCGGCCGCTGTTCGGAGCTGAAACCCACGAACATGGTGCCGTGGTCGGTGACCGTGCCGTAGGGCATGTTCCGGCGAAAGATCTTGCCGAAGGTGTCCTGGTCGGTGCTCGTCACATGGGAGTCCTGCGCTTTGTCCTCGAGCTCGACGCTGTCCGGCTTCGCCCGGCCGATTACCTGCTCCTGCTTCGTGACCGGAAGCGATTCCCACGCCGCGACGTCGTGAGCCCATTTCTGCAGGAGGAGGATCGTCCCGCCCGCTCCGGGATTTCCCTCGGGTACGAGGACAAGGTCCGGCGCATCGACTAGATCGGGGTTCTCGGTTCCGTCGATGAAGCCGGTCAGGTCGCGATCGTGGCGGTAGGGCCAGCTCGAGGTCTCTTCGACGACCGCTGCGAGCCCATGGAGCTCTGCAATGGCCGCTCGCGCTACGTCGAAAATCACGTCGTACGCGCTTCCCGAGATCCACAGGACAGCGTCGTGCTGCGTGGCCGGCATCACGAAGCCGTCGATGCCGATGAGGTCTTCGTTGAATCCCACGAGCTCTGCGGGCGCGTCGTCCGGGGCGGCTTCTCTCCAGAGCTCCGGCCTGAACCCTGCTACCAGGTTGACGCCACCCATCGTCGTCCTCGGCTCGCGGAGGGCAGAGATCGCCGTCACGAGCTCCCCTCCTTTCCGACCCGCCGAGACATCGAACTCCAGATAGGCGTGAGAAGCGGTTCCGAGAGCGAAGATCCCGGCTTGAGGGAGACTCATGCGGCGAGCTCGACCGCGGTTCCGATCGGCAGCCAGCGGACGCGTCGGCGGATGTCCTCCGGCGCGCGCGCGAGCTCGCGCTCGATCGCCTCTCGGCCCTCTTTGAAGTGCTTCCAGCCCTCGTAGTGCAGTGGGATGACCGTGCGCGGCCTGATGAGCCCACACAGCTCTACTGCATCCTTGGCGGTCATCGTGTAGCGAACCGGCCCCGTTACAGTGAACTGCACGCCTCCCAGGTGGAGGATGGCGATGTCGACCTGCAGGCGGTCGGCGACGTGGCGCACGCCGTTGTAGAGGACCGTGTCGCCGGAGATCCAGAGCACGCCGTGTTGCTGGCCTTCCCAGCGGAGGGCGAAGCCGATCACGTCGCCGGTGAGCGGGTGGCTCAGCGGCGGGCCGTGGCGGCACGGCGTCGCGGTGATCTCGACTGTCGGTCGCCCCGGCGCTTCGAGGCGCGTGGTGTCCCAGGGCTCGAGTCCGCGAGCACTGCCGCGCAGTCGCTTCGAGCCCGAGACGGTCGTGACGACGTCGCCCGCCGACGGAAGGAGCGCCCGGCCTGTGGGGTCGAGGTTGTCGTCATGGTGATCGTGAGTGAGCAGGACCGCGTCGATCGGTCCGAGCTCGGAGGCGGGGATCGCAGGTCCCGTCAGCTTGACCGACCCCGTGCCCCAGCCGAAGTTGTACTTCCGGCCCGGAGGGTCGAACGTCGGGTCGGTCAGAAGCCGCCACCCGTCGACCTCGATCAGAGTCGTCGGACCGCCGATGTGGGTGATGCGGACACCGGTCATGCCTTCGCCGCCCACGATCATCGTCCGGGCCGATGCAATCTGCAAGCTGGATCCCGAGACCTCGGGTCAGCCCTTGAGGGCGCCGCCGAATCCAGAGCCACGCAGGAAGGAGCGCTGGAAGATCAGAAAGCCCAGGATGGGAACGAGCGATGCGATCAACATCGATGCGAGGAGGACGCCGAGCTGCGTTTGCGCCTGGATGGCTGGAAGCCGCACCGACAGCGGCTGGCGATCCGGGCTGTTCGTAAGGACCAGGAACGGCCAGAGGAAGTTCTTCCACTCCGCGAGGATCGCGAAGATCGAGACGACTCCGAGAATCGGCTTCGAGAGGGGCAGCACGATCGAGAAGAAGAGACGTACCGGACCGGCGCCGTCGATGCGCGCGGCCTCGAAGAGTTCCTGAGGCAGGTTGTCGAAGAAGCGCTTCATCAGCACGACGTTGAATGCGCTCGCGCCCGCCGGCAGCCAGATCGCCCAGTAGCTCTCCGCGAACGAGTGGTGGATGAGCGGCGGATGGACGACCTCGATATAGAGCGGAACGATTAAGACGACGACCGGCACGAAAAGCGTCCCGAGAAGGAGTACGTTGACGAACCGTCCCCATGCGGGCCGGAGAACCGAGAGCACGAACGCGCCCGTCGTCGCGACGACGATCTGACAGAACCATGACCCGAGCGCGAGAACGATCGTGTTCCAGAAATACCGACCGACGTTCACCTTCGACCACGCATCGCTGAGGTTGCTCCAGGCCACTCCGTGCGGGAAGAGGGCAAGTGGATTCCTGAGCGTGTCGATGGTCGGCGTGACGGCTCCTTTCGCGAGCCAGACCACCGGCCCGAGCCCGATCAGGACGAGCAGCACGAGCAGGAGCACCTGCGCGGAGCCGAAGAGCAACTTGATGTCGCGGCGCGCCCAGTCCGTGTACGAGAGGAGGCCGCCGGTCGAGTCTTCCGTTGCATCGCCACGACGGAGACGGAGACTGATCACCTCGTGCTCCACGATCGGGTCACTCGCATGAACACGACGGAGAAAACGGCCAGGAAGGCCGCAAGCATCAGGCTCAGCGCAGCCGCGTCACCAAAACCGACACCGATGGAGTTCCCGAACGCGTACTGGTAGACGAGAAGCAAGACGGTGAGCGTCGAGTTCGCTGGTCCACCGGAGGTGAAGAGGAAGGGCTCGAGGAAGACCTGGGCCGTTCCGATGATCTGGAGAATCAGCGTGATGAGCAAGACGCCACGCAACTGGGGCAGCGTGATGTGCCAGACCTTGTGCCAGAGACCTGCGCCGTCCACAGACGCCGCGTCGTACAGATCGGTGTCCACGGTCGTCAGTGCGGCGAGGTAGATGATCACCGTCGCGCCGGCGTTCGCCCACGTGGACTCGACGACGAGCGCCGGCATCGCGGTGCCTGGAGATTGCAGCCAGCCGTACGGTCCCAGATGGAACCAGCCGAGGACGGTGTTGAAGAGACCGACGCTGCTCGGTTCGTAGAACACGTACTTCCAGAGCATCACGCCGACGACGGGCGGAATGACGACGGGCAGGTAGGCAAGCGCGCTGTAGATCCCGCGGAAGCGGCGCGACTCGCTGATCAGCACTGCCGCGATGAGAGGGATCGGGTAACCGAAAAGAAGAGCGAGGACTGCGAAGTAGGCGGTGTTCCTGACGGCCGTGGCGAAAAGTGGGTCGCCGATCACGTCCCGGAAGTTCTGCAGACCCACCCACGTCGGCGGATCGATGAGGTTCGTCTGCTGAAACGAGAGGACGACGAGCCGCGTGATCGGATACCACGAGAACGCCGTGAAGATCACGAGCATAGGCAGGGCGAAAGCAAGAGCGGCGAGGTCTTCGCCGCGTACCCACGCGAGAGGTGAACGGCGGTCGCGCCGACGCGGCTTTGCGGCCGCCGCGCCGACCACGGCTACCGGCTCGCTGGCGGTCGCCGGCTCGCCTGAGATCACGTCAAGGTTGTCCACGGCACGGTCCCGAGCTGTCACCCTCGCCGCGCTCACCTTACGCCGCCCGGGCAGCCGCGTCACCCGAACAGCCGACGGGGAGCCACAAGGGCTCCCCGTCGAGCCAGTCCATCACGAAGCTAGTTCCCTTCCCTGATGGCCTTCTGGGCGACTTGGTTCGCCTGCGCGAGCAGGTCCGCGATGTTGGCGTTCCTGTCGGCAAACACCGCCTGAACGACCGGATCGAGCGCGTGGTACACGCTCTGCGTCGAGGCAGCAGGCTCCGGGTAGAGGTTCTGCTTGAAGATGCCCTTCAGGAACGGCGCCATCTGCTTGATCGGAACGTTGATGTACGGCTTGATCCACGAGTTTGCGATGTCGTACTGCTTCTTGTTGAAGATCGGGAACGCCGGAACACCGACAGGCTGCTTGTTCGCGACGAGAATGTTCGCGTCTCGAAGCGCCGCCGGTTTCTTGATGAGCTTCTCCATGTAGAAGAAGTCGATCCACTCCAGAGCGGCATCAAGCTTCGCACCCTTCGTGTCAGGCCGGACAACCGCGATCGATCCGCCGCCCAGCACGCCGGCGTTCTTGTTTTTTGCCAGCGGAAGCGGCGCTATGCCGTAGATCGAGGGATTGAGGTTCGCGGCCTGGACGAGGAACGTGTAGATGTCCGAGCCGTTGATGAACATCCCGACCTTGCCCGCTGCGAATGCCTGATTGATCGTCGGCCAGGTGTAGTCGAACGTCGAGCCCATCGATTTGTCGGTCCAGCGCATCTGCCGGAGCAGGTTCAGCGCCTGAACGGTGTTGGGGTTGTTGAGCGTTGCGGTCGCGCTCGTCCCGCTGCCCTTCTCCATCCGGCCACCGAGCGTGTAGGTCACAGTGGTCGCGATCCAGCCGGCGGTGTTGTCGTTGAGACCCATCTGCGCGTAGCCGGCCGCGCCGGTCCGGTCCGAGATCTGCTTCGCATACTTCCGAAGCTGCGCCCACGTCTTCGGCGGCTTGTTCGGATCGAGGCCGGCCTGCCTGAAGAGCGCACGGTTGTAATGGAGCGCCTGCGCATACGCGGCGTAAGGAACGCCGATGATCCGGCCCTTGGACGTGGTCGCCTCCGCGATGATCGTCTGCTGGAACTTCTTGAAGTAGGGCCACTTCTTCACACCAGCGGTGATGTCGGCGACCTGACGGTGCTCGCCGAGCGTGCGCGCGTCGGTGAACGGTACGGTGAAGACCGTCGGAAGACGCCCGGCGGCCAGCTGCGCCGCGAAGGTGGCTCCGTTCCACGCATACTCGACCGGCTTGACATCGATGTTCGGATGCTGCTTCTCGAACAACGCGACGTTGTCGTTGAACTGTTTATTCGCCTCATCCGAGCTACCCGGACGCAGCGCTGCCACGTTGATCGTGACCGTCGCACCGGCGGACCCGCTCCTCGCGGCCGCGCTCGAGACCGAGCCGGCGCACACAGCCAGCAGGCTGGCCACGACGACGGCGCCGGTAGTGGCTCTACGGGTGAACTTCATGGTCCTACTCCTTTCGTGCGCACCAAGTCGCTGAGCCGGTGCGGGTCCGTGTTGACCTATCTGATCCTGTGTTCTTGTCCGGGCAACCTGTCCCCGGACGAACCCTGGTCCTCAGCCTGGCGAAGCCAGACAGTGGTGTCCTGCGGGAGCTCACCTCCTTCGAGCTCGTTGCTGGTGATGAGGACGTCGGCGCCGACGGGCAGCTCGACCGCGTCGCGACCGAAGTTGACGATGCAGGCGAAGCGTTCGCCGCGCGCGAACGCGAGGACCGAGTCGCTCGAAGGAATCCACCGGAGACCCCCGTCACCCGACCACGGGGCGGTTCGACGGAGGCGCAGCCCGGTGCGGTAGAGGGCGAGCATCGACGTCGCGCTCTCGGACTGCGCTGCGACCGTGAGTCGCTCCCAGTCGTCCGGCTGCTCGAGCCAGGGCCGGTCGGCTCCCTCGGGACTGAACCCGTACGGAGGCCGGTCGCCTCCCCAGGGCAGAGGAATGCGGCAGCCGTCGCGACCGGGATTGACTCCACCTGAACGGTGCCACATCGGGTCCTGGCGGCGCTCGGCCGGGATGTCCTCGACCTCCGGCAAGCCGAGCTCCTCGCCCTGGTAGATGTACATCGAGCCCGGCAGCGCCATCGCGAGCAGCGCTGCTGCTCGTGCCGCCCGAGTGCCGCGCTCCAGGTCCGTGGGGGTACCGGCTCGCTTGGACTCGAACGAGAACGATGTGTCGGTCCGGCCGTAGCGCGTGACAGGCCTGGTCACGTCGTGGTTCGACAGCACCCAGGTCGTCGGCGCATCCACCGGAGTGTGCGCCGCAAGTGCGGACTCGATCGAAGCGCGCATTGGTCCCGGCTCCCACGGGCACGACAGGAAGTCGAAGTTGAACGCGGTGTGCAGCTCGTCCGGGCGGAGATAGCGTGCGAGCCGCTCGGGGTCGGGCAGCCAGACCTCTCCGACGAGGACGCGCGGCTCCGGGTAGCCGTCGGCAATCGCGCGCCACCGGCGGTAGATGTCGTGAAGCCCATCCCGGTCCATGAACGGGTGCTCGCCGGCTTCGTACTGCGGTGTCTCTTCGGCGAGATGGGGGTCTTTGACGAGCAACGCTGCCGAGTCAATCCGCACACCCGCCGCGCCGCGATCGAACCAGAACCGGAGGACATCCTCGTGCTCGGCCCAGACGTCGGGGTGCGTCCAGTTGAGGTCCGGCTGCTCGGGCGCGAAGAGGTGGAGGTACCACTCGCCGGGCACGCCCGCGTCGTCGGTGCGCGTCCACGCAGGGCCGCCGAAGATCGACTGCCATCCGTTCGGCGGTAGCTCCCCGTCCGGCGCGGTGCCGGGCCGAAACCAGAAGCGTTCCCGTTCGGGCGACCCGGGCGGTGAGGCCAAGGCAGAGCGAAACCACGGGTGCTGGTCGGAGACGTGGTTCGGGACGATGTCGACGATCGTGCGGATCCCGAGGACGCGGGCCTCGGCGATCAGCTGTTCAGCCTCCTCGAGCGTCCCGAAGGCTGGATCGATCGAGCGGTAGTCCGCGATGTCGTAGCCCGTGTCGGCCAGCGGAGACGGGTACCAGGGGCTGAACCAGAGGGCGTCGACTCCGAGGTCGCGCAAATAGGGCAGCCGATCTCGAACGCCCGCCAGGTCTCCGACTCCGTCGCCGTTCGCGTCGGCAAAGCTCCGCACGTACACCTGGTACACGACGGCCTCGCGCCACCAGCGAGCATCAGCTCCAGCCCCGTCCAGTGCGGCCCGGTCGTCGGGCTCGGGTGTCTGCGGCGTCGTCGCCGTCGATCCCGGATGTGTCATCTCCGGCGAGGATCGCACATCCGACAATCGAATGCAATACCCGAACAATAATTTGCATTTTTCCTACTTTGCGCCCAACCGCCGCAAGTCTTGCGCTGCCTGAGTCCCGCGGGTGGACCCTGCTCAGGCGGAGGCGGGGGCGAGCGTGACCCGTGCTGCGGCCGTCGAGCCGCGCGCAACGATCTCGGGCTCGAAGAACAACTCGTCGGTGGAGACCGCCGCGCCCTCGATCTGGCCCACCAGCATTTCGACCGCGGCTCGCCCGATCGCCTCGACCGGCTGGCGAACGGTTGTCAGCGGGGGGTCCGTGCAGCTCATGAACGCGGAGTCGTCGTAGCCGACGACCGAGACGTCGTCCGGAACCGAGAGCCCGCCGCGCCGTGCCGCGCGGATCGCACCGAGCGCGAGCGGATCGCTCGCGCAGACGATCCCCGTCACCCCGTGCCCGATGAGCCGGGTTGCGGCGGCGTGGCCACCCTCCAGGGAGAACCGCGTGCGCTCGATGAGCTCGCCGGCGAGCTCGCGTCCGGTCGCGCGAGCGGCCATCGCCTCGAACGCCACCAGCTTACGACGCGACGGAACATGGTCGGCCGGCCCGAGGATGAGCCCGATGCGCTCATGGCCAAGGTAAGCGAGATGACCGTAGGCCTGCTCCATCGCGACCGCGTCGTCGGTCGACACCCGCGGGAAGTCGAGGTGCTCCGCGGCGGCGTTGACGAGGACGACCGGCAGACGCAGCCTCAGTAGGCGCGCATAGTGATCGTGGGGCGCATCGGCCTCCGCATACTGCCCCCCGGCGAACACCATGCCGGACACCTGTCGCTCCAGCAGCATCTCGACGTACTCGGCCTCGGACATGCTTCCGGTTCGCGTGCACAGGACGGCGTTGAACCCACGCTGTGCAAGGGCGCCGGCAACCACTTCCGCAAGAACCGGAAAGATCGGGTTCTGCAGCTCGGGCACAACGAGCCCGACCATGCGCGCACGCCGCACCCGCAGATGCGTCGGTCGCTCATAGCCCATCACATCGAGCGCAGTGAGAACCGCCGCACGGGTGGCATCGGAGATCCCGGGCTTCCCGTTGAGAACGCGACTCACGGTCGCCTCGCTGACGCCGGCCTGCTTCGCCACGTCTGCAAGCTTGCGCGCCACCCTGCAACTATACGACAAATCAGTGCAAATCTTGCGCTCAACCTACGTCGCGTTCTCAGGTAAAGGCAACAACCCTGGAGAGAACGGGTCTCGTCAATCGGCAGCCCCTTACGCGTGCGCCGCGGCTCGCTCGAGCTCCCCGATGTCGATCTTCTTCATCTTCAGCATCGTGGCCATTAACCTGCTGCGACTTCTCCCGGTCCGGATCGATGAGCAACTCGGTCAGTGCAGTCGCAACGATCTGCCACGACAGGCCGAACCGGTCCTTCAGCCAGCCGACGCGTTCTGGAGCAAGCTCTCCGAGGTGGCGAAGAGGGCATGGAGTGATCTCGTTCATTGTTTCGCCTCTCTATTGGTGGCCATCCCCCTCCGATAGACGATCCTGCCGGTGAGAACTCATCGGCCTCGGCCCCGTCGGCCTCTCTGCATTTGCAATCCGCAACGACACATGAGAGAGTCGCCTGGTCAAGTCCTGTGGGCCCTCGGGCTCGCAGGACTTGGCGTTTCAGGGCACGCTCTCCTCTCTAGACTTCAGTGATGAGCGCGACGCCCAAGCATTCACCGCAGCCGGAAGTCTGGTCGCCGTCGTCGTGGCGCGCGTACCCCGCGCTGCATCAACCCGAATGGCCTGACGCCGAGAAGGCGGACGACGCTCGCTCACGCCTCGCCTCACTCCCGCCCCTGGTCTTCGCAGGCGAGGCCCGGCAACTGCGGGACGCCCTCGCCGAGGTCGCCGCCGGACGCGCGTTCGTCCTGCAGGCCGGGGACTGCGCCGAGTCGTTCAACGAGTTCTCGGCGCCTCTCATCCGCGACAAGCTCAAGATTCTCCTGCAAATGGCCGCAGTGCTGACCTACGGCGGGATGCTTCCCGTCGTCAAGGTCGGGCGGATCGCCGGTCAATTCGCCAAGGCCCGCTCCTCGCCGACCGAAACCATCGACGGCGTGGAGCTCACGTCCTTCCGCGGACACATGGTCCACGGTGATGCGCCGACGCTGGAGGCGCGCGTTCCGGATCCGGAGCGGATGCTGCAGGTCTACCACCAGTCCGCGGCGACGCTGAACCTACTGCGCGCGTTCACCAAGGGCGGCTTCGCAGATCTCATGCAGGTGCACGCCTGGAACCAGGAGTTCGTCGCGAACTCCCCCGAAGGACGACGTTACGAGGTGATCGCGTCGGAGATCGAGCGAGCTCTGCGCTTCATGGCAGCCTGCGGGATCGACCTGACATCCGCCCCCCAGCTCCACCAGATCGACTTCTGGACGAGTCACGAGGGGCTCGTCCTCGACCACGAGGAGGGTCTGACGCGGCGCGACTCGCTGACCGGCGAGTGGTACGACTGCTCGGCGCACATGCTCTGGATCGGTGAGCGCACGCGGCAGCCGGACGGAGCCCACGTCGAGTTCTTCTCGGGCGTGAACAATCCGATCGGGTGCAAGATCGGCCCCGACGCCTCGCCCGAGGACTTGCTGCTCCTCTGCGAGAGGCTGAACCCGGAACGGATTCCGGGGCGACTGACGCTCATCTCCCGAATGGGAGCCGATCGCGTCTTCGACCTGTTGCCGGCACTCCTACGCGCTGTGGACGAGGCCGGGTATCCGGTCGCCTGGGTCTGCGATCCGATGCACGCGAACGTCTTCACGACGGAATCCGGGCTCAAGACGCGTCACCTCGACGCGATCATGGGGGAGATCGAAGGCTTCTTCGCCGCTCACCGGCAGGAGGGCACGTGGCCGGGCGGTGTCCATCTCGAATTCACGGGCGAGGACGTGACCGAGTGCCTCGGGGGCTCGGAGGAAGTCCATGAAGACGATCTGAACCTGCGTTACATGACGCTGTGCGATCCGAGGCTGAACGCACGCCAGTCGCTCGATCTCGCGTTCCGCGTCGCCGAGCTCATGCGTCGTTATCCGAGTTCACGCTGACCAGCGTCGCGGCGACGGTCCTCCGACCGCCTGGAGCGAAACGCCGATCGACCCACCGCGCCGTGCGCGTCCGCTTGCCCGCAGCGCTCGGGCGTACGCCTGCGAGACGTTTTCCCCGCTTGCCATCACTTCACCGGTCGCGCGCATCTCGGGCCCACGGTCGGCAGCGTTCGCGAATCGGTCTTCGGGGAAGACAGCCTCCTTCGCCCAGGCGCGCGTGGGTGTCGTGCGCGTCGGGAGATCGAGCTCATCCAGCTCGGCGCCCAGCAGCAGGCGGCAGGCATGGTCGACGAGCGGAATGCCGGTTGCCTTGGCCAGAAACGGGATCGTGCGCGACGCTCGGGGATTGGCTTCGAGCACGTAGAGCTCTCCGAGGTGCAGGGCGAGCTGCAGGTTGAGCAATCCGCGTGCACCGAGACCGACCGCGATCGCGGCGGAGACCTCGCGGATCTCCGCCTCCAATGCAGGCGTCACCGAGGGCGCAGGGATGACGCAGGCCGAGTCGCCGGAGTGAACGCCGGCCGGCTCGACGTGCTCGAGGATCCCGCCGAGCCAGACGGACTCGCCGTCGCACAGGATGTCGACGTCGAGCTCGAGCGCGCCTTCGAGGAACTGGTCCACCAGCGCGGGCTCGCCGAGGTCGAGCTCCTCCGGCCCTCTGACGACGCGCATGCCCCTCCCGCCGAGCACGTGGTGCGGGCGGACGAGCACCGGGTAGCCGATGCGCTCCGCGACGGCCCTGGCCTCGACCCCCGTGGTTGCGGTTCCCCAGGCCGGTGCGCGCAAGCCGAGGTCGCCGAGCAGAGCACCGAAGCGGCCTCGGTCCTCCGCATGCTCGATCGCCCGCAAGGGATCGCCGAGAAGCGGGAAGCCCGCGGCGGCAACGCCGGGCGCGAGCCCGAGCGGCGTCTGCCCGCCGAGTTGGACGACCACGCCTTCGGGCTGCTCGAGCTCGCAGACGTCGAGGGCACGCTCGAGGGTGAGCGGCTCGAGGTAGAGCCGGTCGCTCGTGTCGTAGTCGGTCGACACCGTCTCCGGGTTGGAGTTCAAGAGGACCGTCTCGTAACCGAGACGGCGGAACGCGCCCGCGGCGCGCGAGCAGCAGTAATCGAACTCGATCCCCTGGCCGATCCGGTTCGGTCCCGAGCCGAGGATCACGATCGCAGGGCCTGGCCCTTGCGGCACGGGATCGGAGGCCTCGTACGACAGATAGAAGTACGGCGTCTTCGCCTCGAACTCCGCCGCGCACGAGTCGACTGCCAGCCGACCGGGTCGCGCGCGCCGGCTCCGCACTTCGTCCTCACCGATCTCGAGGACACGGGCCACGGTCGCGTCAGGCAGCCCGAACCGCTTCGCCGCGGCCACGTCTCCGCCGGCGGCGAGCTCGTGCTCGGCGGCTGCAATGGCGCGCAACTCGTCCGCGAAGTACTCGTGCACACCAGGCAGATCGAGACCGCGACGGGCCGACTCGAGCAACAGGTCCCAGCGCTCGGGGACCGGCTCGCTGCGACGTGGGAGGTCGAGCTCGCGCTCCGGCGTCTGCTCGCGACCGGCCAGCGCTTTCAGGAATGCCTCCGCAAACGTGCGTCCCAGTCCGAGCGACTCGCCCACCGCGCGCATCTCGATGCCGAGGCGTGGGTCGGCGACACCGAACTTCGCGAAGTCGAAGCGGGGCGCCTTCACGGCGACGTAGTCGAGCGCCGGTTCGAACGCGGCGGTCGTCTTCCCCGTGATGTCGTTCGGCAGCTCGTCGAGCGTGTAGCCGACGGCCAGCAAGGCGGCGATCTTTGCAATCGGGAATCCCGTCGCCTTCGACGCCAGCGCTGAGGAGCGGGAGACGCGCGGGTTCATCTCGATCACCGCAAGCTCCTTGCTCGCCGGGTCGTACGCGAACTGCACGTTGGCCCCTCCCGTCGCAACCCCGACGGCGCGCGCGCATGCAAACGCCGCTTCGCGAAGGCGCTGGTATTCGCCGTCAGGAAGCGTCTGCTGAGGCGCTACGGTCCACGAGTCGCCGGTGTGGACGCCCATCGGGTCGAGGTTCTCGATCGAGCACACGACGACGCAGTTGCCCCCGGTGTCGATCATCACCTCGAGCTCGTGCTCCTGCCAGCCCTCGAGCAAGCGCTCGACCAGTACCTGGCCGATCGGGCTCGCTGCGAGACCGCGCACGACTTGCGCCTCGAGCTCGGCGCGATCGCGGGCGATGCCACCGCCGGTGCCGCCGAGCGTAAATGCCGGCCGCACGACGGCCGGCAAACTGACACCGTCGAGGTCGGCTGACGACGAGACCACGCGGCTCTCCGGAACGGCGACACCAGCCGCGGTGACTGCCGCGCGGAACGCAAGCCGGTCCTCGGCGCGGCGGATCGCGTCGACGTCTGCGCCGATCAGCTCGACTCCGAACCGCGACAGCACGCCGGCCTCGGCGAGCTCGACGGTGAGGTTCAGGGCGGTCTGTCCGCCGAGCGTGGGAAGCAGCGCATCCGGACGCTCGCGTTCGATCACTTCCGCCACTGCGTCCGCGTCGAGCGGCTCCAGATAGGTCGCGTCAGCCCATTCGGGGTCGGTCATGATCGTCGCGGGGTTGGAGTTGACGAGCACGACGCGATAGCCCTCGCGCCGCAGTACACGGCACGCTTGCGCTCCCGCGTAGTCGAACTCGCACCCCTGTCCGATCCGGATCGGGCCGGAGCCGACGATCAGGACAGAGCGAAGATCCGGGCGCTTCGGCACGTGCCTGCAATCAGTTCGAAGAAGGGAAGGGCGTCCAGCGGCCCGGGAGCCGCCTCGGGGTGAAACTGCACGGTGGCGAAGCCGTCGCCGGCGAATCCTTCCACCGTCCCGTCGTTGAGCGAGACGTGCGTGACCTCGACTGCACCGCTGGTGTCTGCAACCGCAAAGCCGTGGTTCTGGACAGTCACGAGCACGCGACCTGTCCTCAGGTCGCGGACCGGATGGTTCGCGCCGCGGTGCCCGAACGGGAGCTTGAAGGTCTCGAGCCCGAGGGCAAGTCCCAGGACCTGGTGGCCCAGGCAGATGCCGAAGAGGGGGACCTGTCCGAGCAGGTCGCGGACCGTGTCGATCGGTCCCTCCAGCACGGCCGGATCCCCGGGCCCGTTGCTGACGAGAACGGCGTGCGGATCGGTCTCGAGGATCGCGTCCGTCCCCGAGGAGCCCGGGACGACCATGACCTCGAGCCCGCAGGCCGCGAGTCGCATGGGGATCGAACGCTTCGTGCCGAGGTCGAGCACGGTGACCCGCGGCCCCGCGCCGAGTCGATACGGGTGTTGCGTCCCGACCGGCCTGCCGAGCGGCCGGCCGTCGATCGGCGGCTCGGCCAACGCGCGGGCGTACAGCTCTTCCACCGGCGCCTCGCCCAGCGCGCAGCGAAGCACGCCGCCGTCACGAATCCTGCGAACGAGCGCGCGCGTGTCGACGTCCTCGAGCGCAACTACGCCTCGCGCGGCCAGCCAGTCGGTCCAGGCGGGCCGTCCCTTGCGCATCACGATGGCCTCGGCGCACACGCCGTCCGACTCGAGCCGCCCGGCGTCGACGCCGTAGTTGCCGACGAGCGGATAGCTGAAAGCGAGCACCTGGGCCATGTAGCTCGGGTCGCTCGCCGCCTCCTCGTAGCCCGCCATCGCGGTCGTGAAGCACGCCTCCCCGGCGGCGACACCCCGGGCACCCACGGCGGAGCCGGCAAAGACGGTGCCGTCCTCGAGGACGAGCTGGGCTGGTCGAAGCGTTTGCATGATAGTTCTCAAGTACGCATAATACGCATAGATGTTCACCACTGCCCTCATTGGCTGTTCCGGTTATGCGGGTCAAGAGACACTCGATCGCGTCCTCGCGCATCCCGAGCTCGAGGTGCTCGCCCTCGGCTCGGGCTCGCTTGCCGGCGAGCCTGCGTCGGCGCTCGACCTCCGCCTCAACGGCTCGCTGCCGGCTTTCGTCTCGAACGCGGAGGCGCTGACGAGCGGCGCCGACGTCATCTTCCTCTGCCTCGGGCACGAGGAAGCCGCTGCATTCGAGCCGCCGGCGGCGGCAGCGGTGGTGATCGACCTTTCGGGCGGGCACCGGCTTCGCGACGCGTCTCTCTACGGCGAGTGGTACGGGTTCGCGCATCCCTTCCCCGGCGCGCTTCCGGAGTGGAGCTACGCCGTGCCGGAGCTTTATCCACCGACGGGAAACCTGATCGCGAATCCAGGCTGCTATGCGACCGCGGCGTTGCTCGCCCTCGCGCCGCTTGCAAGTGCGATCGAGCCGGAAGGAATCGTGGTCGACGCGAAGTCCGGCGTGTCCGGTGCCGGCCGCGAGCTGAAGCCGAGTTCGCACGCCGGCTTCGTGCTCGAGAATCTCTCGCCCTACCGGGTCGGCTCGCACCAGCATGCGCCCGAGTTGGAACAGGCGCTCGGCTTTCCGATCTGCTTCGTCCCGCACCTGCTGCCGCTCCGGCGCGGCCTGCTGGCGACGTGTTACGTGCGGGCGGTCGACGACCGCTTGCGCGAACGCCTGGAGGACACCTATGAGGGCAGCGACGTCGTGCGCGTCCTCCCCGAAGGTGTCGCCCCTGAGCTCAACCGCGTGCACGGCACGGACACCGCGGAGGTTGCGCTCTTCGAGGACCGCTCGACGGGCACGACGATCGTCGTCTGCGCCCTCGACAACCTGGGCAAAGGCGCCGCCGGCCAGGCGGTTCAGAACGCGAACCTCGCGCTCGGCCTCGACGAGACCGCGGGGCTGAGGCTGACCGGAGTCCTCGTATGAGCGTCACCGCCCCGAAGGGCTTCGTCGCGAGCGGCGTTCACTCCGGTCTCCGCCGCAGCGCGCCCGACCTCGCAATCGTCCGCTCGCTCACTCCGGCCACCGGCACTGCGATGTTCACCGCGAACCGCATGCAGGCGGCGCCGGTCGTGATCTCCAAGGAGCATCTGGAGCTCGCGGAGCCGCAAGCCGTCGTGATCAATTCAGGCTCTGCCAATGCGGCAACAGGCCTCCGCGGCGAGCTCGATGCGCGAGCCACCGCGGCTGAGGCGGCGCGACTGCTCGATCTCACGGTCGAGGAGATCCTCGTGCTCTCGACGGGCGTGATCGGGAAGCGGCTTGCACTCGACAAGGTTCTGCCGGCGCTGCGAACGGCAGCCGCCTCGCTCTCGGAGACCGGCGGCGAGGACGCCGCCGAGGCGATCCTGACCACCGACACGCACGCCAAGCGGGCGGTTGCGAACGGGTCGGGCTTCACGGTGGGCGGGATGGCGAAGGGCTCCGGAATGATCCATCCCAATCTGGCGACGATGCTCGCCGTCGTCACGACGGACTATCCGCTCGCGCCGGGCGAGGCGCAGGAGTTTCTGCAGGCCGCGGTGAACGAGAGCTTCAACGCGATCTCCGTGGACGGCGAGTGCTCGACGAACGACACGGTCGTCTTGCTCGCGAACGGCGCGAGCGACGCGACGCGATCTGTGGCGAGCGATACCGCGTTCGACGATTGTCTGCGCGCAGTCTGCGCCGACCTCGCCGGACAGATCGTGGCGGACGGCGAAGGTGCGACCTTCACCGCGGAGATCAGCGTCAGTGGTGCGGCGAGCGATCCCGAGGCGAGAGCGATCGCCAGGCGGATCGCGACGTCGCCGCTCGTGAAGACGGCGCTGTTCGGGCGCGATGCGAACTGGGGCCGCGTGCTCGCCGCCGCCGGGTCGGCACCGTACAACGGCGGCTACGCGCAACTCGATCCCGGCTGCGTCACGCTCGATCTTGCAGGCGTGCGGGTCGTCGACGCGGGCGCCCCACAGGACGTCGAGCCGAAGCTCGTCGGCGCGGGCTGCACGATCGTCCTCGACCTTGCGCTCGGCGAGGGATCGGCGAACTACCTGACGAGCGACCTTTCGTACGACTACGTCCGGATCAATGCGGAGTACCGCTCGTGAGTGTCGTCGTACTCAAATGCGGCGGTGCGGTGGCGCACGAGTCGGCCGGGCTCATCCTGCAACTCGCCGACGCGGGCCATGACATCTGCGTCGTTCACGGCGCCGGGCCGCAGATCTCCGAGGAGATGGAGCGCTTCGGGATCCCCGTCGAGTTCGTCGGCGGCCGGCGCGTCACCACGGAAGCAGGGCTCGCGGTCGTTCGTTCGTCCTTCGCGGCCGTCAACCGGACGCTGTGTAGCGCACTTGGAACACGCGCCGTCGGTCTCTTCGGAGACGAGATCGGGCTCCACGCGGTTCAGATCCCCGCTCTTGGTTGTGTCGGGGATCCGCTGCCCAGTCGGCCGCGGGCGGTCGTCCAGACATTCGTGACCGGCCGCATTCCCGTCGTCGCGCCGCTCGGCGTCGGGCCCCTCAATGTCAACGCCGACGACGCGGCTGCGGCGCTCGCAGTCGGTCTCGAAGCAGACCGGCTTCTCTTCGTAACCGATGTCGCGGGCGTCTTGCACGACGGTGACGTCCTCGCGAGCATCGCAGTCGGCGACGCGGATCGGCTGGTCGGCGACGGCACGTTCGTCGGCGGGATCGTTCCAAAGCTGCGTGCCGCCGTGATCGCTGCTCGCAACGGCGTGCGGACGGAGATCGGCGAGACGGCGGTCGTTGCGTGAACACTGTCTTGTCGTCCTCCGTTCTTCCGGTCTATACCCGCCAGGACTTGACGTTCGTCCGCGGCGAGGGGACGAACCTCTACGACATCGACGGCCGCGCCTACCTCGACTTCCTGGCCGGGATCGCCGTCGTCGGTCTCGGGCATTGTCATCCGGCGCCGCTGGCCGCGGCCCGCGCGCAGCTCGATCGCCTCTGGCACGTGTCGAATCTCTACTGGAGCGAGCCGATGGTCGAGCTCGCGCAGCGGCTTTCTGCACGGGCCGGCGGAGCGCGGGCGTTCTTCTGCAACTCGGGCTCGGAGTCGGTCGAGGCAGGACTGAAGTACGCGCGCAAGGCGACCGGCAAGCCGGGCATCGTCGCCCTCAACGACTCGTTTCACGGCCGCACGATCGGCGCGCTCTCGGTGACCGGCCAGCCCGCCAAGCGCACCGTGTTCGAGCCGCTGCTTGCGCACGTGCAGTTCGCAAACCCGAACGACGTCGCCTCGCTCGAGGCGGTGATCTCGGCGGACACGGGCTGCATCCTGCTGGAGCCCGTGCTGGGCGAAGGCGGAGTGCACGAGCTCGAAGCGTCGTTCGTCGCCGCCGCGCGCCGGCTCGCCGACGAGGCCGGTGCGGTGCTCCTCTTCGACGAGGTGCAGACAGGCGTCGGCCGGACGGGCTCGTTCTTCGCCTACGAACGCCTCGGTGTGCGCCCTGACGCTGTGATGCTTGCCAAGGGTCTGGCCAACGGCCTCCCGATCGGCTGCCTGCTCGTGAGCGACGACGCCCCCGAAGGATTCGCCGCGGGAGACCACGCCAGCACGTTCGGCGGCAACCCGGTGGCCTGCGCGGCGGCCTCCGCCGTCTGCGACGAGTTGACGGACGAGTTGCTCGCAAGCGTCACCGCAAAAGGTCTCGCGCTGGCCACGGGCCTTGCCGAGCTCGAAGGAATCCGAGCGGTGCGAGGCGCCGGCTTGATGCTCGGCGCGGAGCTCGACCGCCCGCCCGGAGATGTCGTTACGGCCTGCGCGGAACGAGGGTTACTCGTCGGGACCGCCGGAACCGACGTTCTCCGCCTCACTCCCCCGTTGATCGTCACGACCGCCGAGATCGAGCAGGCACTCGAAGTCCTAGAGGAGGTGCTGGCATGAAGAAGTTCGAGCGGCAGGGCATGATCCTGCGCCTCGTTTCGGAGCAGGAGCTCTCGACGCAGACCGAGTTGGCGGATGCGCTCCGCGAGGCAGGCTTCGACGCCGTCCAGACGACCGTCTCGCGCGACGTCGCGGACCTCGGGCTGGTCAAGGTGCGGAACGAAGAGGGCCGGCTCGTGTACGCGCCTCCGGGCGCGGCCGACCTCTCACGGCTCGGCGAGCTCGCCTCGGCTCTGCGCCGCTGGGCGCTCTCCATCGTTCCGACCGGCAACATCGTCGTGATCCAGACGCCGCCCGGCCACGCGAACGCGCTGGCGCGGGCGATCGACGGCGCAGGCCTCGCGGACGTCGCCGGCACGGTCGCAGGCGACGACACGATCTTCGTCGCGGCACGCGAGGCCAGCGGCAACGCGCTTGCAGATCAGCTCCAACATCACCTGGAAGGAGAAAGCCAGTGAACGGCATCGCCGTCCTCGCCTACTCGGGCGGGCTCGACACGAGCTGCGCGATCGCGTGGCTGAAGGAGGATTACGGCTTCGAGGAAGTTGTCGCAGTCCTCGTGGACGTCGGACAGGAGGCGAGTTTTCACCCGGCCGTCGAACGCGGCAGGCTCGCTGGAGCGGACGACGTTCTCCTGCTCGACCGTAAGGAGGCATTCGCCGACGAGCAGGTGGCGAAGGCGCTGCTCGCGAACGCGCTCTACGAAGGAAAGTACCCACTCGTGTCCGCTCTCTCGCGGCCCGTGATCGCTGAGGCGGTCGCGGAGGTCGCCCTCGAGCTCGGCGCCGACGCGGTCGTGCACGGCTGTACGGGCAAGGGCAACGACCAGCTCCGCTTCGAGCTTGCGTTCAAGGCGAACTACCCGGGCGTGAAGGTGATCGCACCGCTGCGCGACCGCGTGTGGACGCGTGACGCCGAGATCGCCTACGCCGAAGAGCGTGGCATCCCCGTCGAAGCGAAAGCGGGGTCGCCGTACTCCGTCGACGACAACCTGTTCGGCCGCGCGATCGAGGCGGGAATCCTCGAGGATCCCTGGACGGCGCCACCCGAGGATGCTTTCCTCCTCACGGCCGATCTCGCGTCGGCGCCCGCTCCGACCGACGTCATCGTCTCGTTCGAAGAGGGCCTCCCCGTTTCCATTGACGGAGAGGAGCTGCCGCTCTACGCGCTCGTCGGTGTTCTCAACGAGCGGGCGGGGGCGTACGGGATCGGTCGGATCGACATGGTCGAGAACCGCGCTGTCGGCATCAAGAGCCGCGAGCTCTACGAGGCGCCTGCGGCGCTGGCCCTGATTGCCGCGCACCGCGCGCTCGAAGAGCTCGTGCTGACGAAGGGCGAGCTCGAGGTCAAACGCGAGCTCGAGCCGAAATGGGCGAAGCTCATCTACGACGGCGGCTGGTTCGCGCCGGTCCGCGGTGCGTACGACGCGTTCTTCGCGGCGACGCAGGAGCTCGTCACCGGCGACGTGCGGTTGTCACTCCAGCCGGGCGCGGCGGTCGCGACGGGTCGGCGTTCCGAACATGCGCTCTACTCCGAATCGCTCGCCTCATACGGCACCGGGGAGACCTTCCCCCACGATGCGGCTGAAGGCTTCATCGGGATCACGGCGCTCGAAACCGAGCTCGTCGCAGCACGGAAGCGGGTCCAGGTCGCGTGACGCTCTGGTCCGGACGCGTGGACACCGAGGTCGCGCGGGCGGTCTGGGACTTCCTGCGCGCTGACGACGCAGAGTTGCTCCCGTACGACTGCATCGCGACGCGGGTTCACGCACGCCGCCTGCATGAAGGCGGGCTTCTCTCCGACGCGGAGCTCGCCGACGTCGAGACGACGCTCGACTGGATCGCAGTCGAGGGAGGGACGGAGCCCGACGACGAGGACGTTCATTCCACGATCGAGCGGCTCCTCGGCACGGTCGGCCGCAAGATCCACGCCGGACGCTCGCGCAACGATCAGGTCGCGGCGGCCCTGCGCCTCTACGTCGCCGACGCGTGCCTCGAGGCGGTGACCGCGATCCGCGGCTTCGTGGTGTCCGTGCTCGACCGGGCCGAAGAAGAGGCCGAGACACCCATGCCCGGGTACACGCACCTGCAGCGCGCCCAGCCGCTGACGGTTGGACATCACCTGCTGGCCTGGGTGGAGATGCTCGACCGCGACCGCGATCGCTTCCGCTTCGCCGCAGACGCAGCACGGCCGTGGCCGCTCGGGTCGGGCGCGCTCGCAGGCTCGACGCTCGGGCTGCCTCCGCCTCCAGGCACGCAGCTCAGGAACTCCATCGACGCGGTGGGCGACCGCGACTTCGCGCTCGACTATCTCTATGCATGTGCGGTGCTGGGCACGCATCTCTCTCGCATCGGCGAGGAGATCGTCTTGTGGTGCACGTCCGAGTTCGGCTTCGTCCGTCTTCCCGAGGAGGCGGCGACGGGGTCGTCGATGATGCCGCAGAAGCTGAACCCCGACGTGGCCGAGCTTGCGCGTGGCAAGGGCGGCGCCGCGATCGGCCGTCTCACCGGCCTGCTGGCAACGGTCAAGGGCCTTCCGCTCGCGTACAGCCGCGACCTGCAGGAGGACAAGGAGCCGGTCTTCGCGGCGCGACGCGACGTCCGCGGCACACTCGCTGCACTCGAGGTGCTCATCCGCGGCATCGAGCTCGACCGCGAGCGGCTCGCCGCTGCGTGCAGCGATCCACTCCTCTCGGCGACGGACGCTGCGGAAGCGCTGGTTGCCGAGGGAATGCCTTTCCGCGACGCGCACGAGCACGTCGCGCGCCAGGTTCGCGACGGGACGTTCGAGGCACCCGTGTTGCCTCGCGCACGTGTCGCGCCGGGCCCGGCCGACGTGTACGCGGCTGTCGCCGAAGCGCGAACGCGCTTCGACGCCTAGGCGAGACGGAAGATCTCCTCGAGCGGCTCCGGGCCGTGATCCTGGACGCGTTCTTCCAGCAGGTCGGCCATCGCATCTTGCCACCGTGCGTTGACTTCCTGCTCGCTGAGATACGTCTCGGCGCGTGCGAGATCGTCGGTCTCGAAGTACCCGAACATCTCGTTCCCCGCGCGGAAGATCGTGTAGTTCCGGATTCCTGCATCCTTCAGCGCCTCGAGCATCTCCGGCCACACCTCGCGGTGGGCAAGAACGTACTCATCAACGCGGTCTGGCTTGACTCGCAGAACGAATCCCACCCGTTGCGTCATCTCAGCTCGCCTCCTTCACGATCACGACGATCAGCGTTCGCGGTCCGTGGACGCCCTCGACTCTTTCCAGCTCGATGTCGGAGGTGGCCGACGGGCCCGAGACGAATGTGAGCGGGCGATGCTCGCGACCGAGAAGCGCAGCGAACGCCTCGGGCACGGTCTCGACGATCTGGTCCGTGCGGACGACGCAGATGTGGACGTCCGGGACGAGCGTGAGCGCGCGCCTGCCTTCCCCTTCTCCGCCGGCGAGGACTAACGTGCCGGTCTCCGCGATCGCGACCGTGCACCCCGTGACGACGCCGTCGAGGGCATCAAGCTCGTGCGTGCTCAAGCTTTCGTCTTCGACCGAGTTCGGGGGTCGCCACGTCTCGGGGAGGCCCCGCGGGACGCCGATGCGGCCGCCGCGCGTAATCTCGTCGAGCAGGTCTCGCAGAGCCGTTGCCGTCGTGTGCTCGACGCGCGCGCGATAGTCATGGAGTCGCTCAGCCAGGAGCATGACCCGACCCTGGTCGTCGAGCACGCCTGTTGTCCGATATGCACGTGCGACGGGGTCGGGCGGTGAGCCTTCGCGAATCGCGGCGCGCGTCCACGCCAGGATCTCGTCACGCGCCTCGTTCACGGCTCCACCACTCCCGGAAGGTCTCCTTCGCAAACGGCTTCAGATCGCGAGTCTGCGTCCATGCAGCGAGCGGACCAGGCACACGCCGTGCGGGTCGCTCGCCGGCGCGGGCGAGCCTCTGCGCCCACTCGTAAAGCCGTGCGTTTCCGAAGATACGAGCGAGGGAGCGCATCGCGATCCGCTCCGCGACGTCCTTCTCCGTCTGCGCTCGCAGATGCAGTAGCACGCTCGGAATGTCGATCTTCACGGGGCAGACCTCGTAGCAGGCGCCGCACAAGCTCGACGCGTACGGCAGCGACTTGGCGTTCGCGATACCGCGCAGCTGCGGCGTGAGGATCGCGCCGATCGGGCCGGGGTAGACCGAGCCGTAGGCGTGGCCGCCCGTCCGCGTATACACCGGACAGACGTTGAGGCACGCACTGCAGCGAATGCAGTGGAGCGCCTGCCGCCCCACTTGGTCGGAGAGCACGCGCGTCCGTCCGTTGTCCAGCAGGACCACGTGGAACTCCTGAGGTCCGTCGCCAATCGTCACGCCGGTCCAGAGCGACGTGTACGGGTTCATCCGCTCGCCGGTCGACGACCGCGGCAGGAGCTGGAGGAAGACCTCGAGGTCGGCGAACGTCGGGAGGAGCTTCTCGATACCGAGCACCGTCACGAGCACCGGCGGCAGCGTCGTGCACATCCGCCCGTTGCCTTCCGACTCGACGACGACGACCGTCCCGGTCTCCGCGACGCCGAAGTTCGCGCCGCTCACTCCTACCTTCGCGTCCAGGAACTTCTCGCGCAGGTAGAGCCGCGCCGTTTCCGCGAGCTCCCGCGGATCGTCCGAGAGCTGCCGTCCCTTCGCAATCGTGCGCATGAACAACTCGCGGATCTCGGAGCGGTTGCGATGAATCGCCGGGACAAGGATATGCGAGGACCAGTCGCCGTCGAGCTGCAGGATGAGCTCCGCAAAGTCGGTCTCGATCGCGTGCACTCCGCCGGCGGCCAGGGCCTCGTTGAGACCAATCTCGTCTGTCGTCAGCGATTTCACCTTGACGACTTCGATCGCGTCGTGCGCACGGACGACATCGAGCACGATCGCGTTGGCCTCGGCTGCGTCGCGCGCCCAGTGAACCTGCCCGCCCGCGGCCTGCACCGATTCCTCGAACTGAAGCAGGTACTCGTCGAGCCGTCGCATGACGTCCGCTTTGATCGCGCGGCCCGCTTCGCGTAACTCATCCCAGTCGGGCACCTCGGCGACGACGCGCGCACGCTTGTCCCGAATCGTGGTCGTCGCGTTGCGCAGGTTGTGGCGCAGCTGGCTGTCGCCGAGCGCGATTCGTGCGGCCTCGGGAAACGACGTCACGAAGCGAGGATCTCGGCGAGGTGCATCGTGCGGACACCCGTGCCCTGCCGCGAAAGACCGCCGCCAATCTGCATCAGGCACGACCCGTCCACGGCCGTGACGACCTCTGCACCAGTGGCGAGCACCGACAGGCACTTGTCGGCGAGCATCGCCGTCGAGGTATCCGCGTTTTTGACCGCAAACGTCCCACCGAAACCACAGCATTCGGCTGCCTCCGGAAGTTCGACGAGCTCGAGGCCGCGCACGGCGCGCAGCAGCCGCAGCGGCGCGGCGCCGACCTTCACGACCCGCAGCGAGTGGCAGGTCGGGTGGTAGGTGACCCGATGCGGGAAGTACGCGCCGACATCCTCGATTCCGAGCTGCCCGACCAGGAACTCCGACAGCTCGAAGACGCGCGGCGCGATCTCCGGGCTCAGCTCGCGCACCGCCCCGACACAGGACGACGACGGTGAGACGACGGCGTCGAAATGCCCGAAGATCCTGGCGAACCTGCGTGCGAGCGCCCGCGCTTCGTCGAGATACCCGCTGTTTTGATGGAGCTGCCCGCAGCAGGTCTGATCGCGCGGGAACGCCACGTCGTGCCCGAGCCGCTCCAGCACGGTGACGGCCGCCCTCGGCGCCTCGGGGAAGAGCGTGTCGCCCAGACACGTGACGAAGAGCCCAATGCGCATTCGCGAGTTCACCGATCTGGGCTACTCGACGACAGCCAGCTCGAGACCCAGCAGGTCGCCAACCTTACGCAGACGCGCAACCTGATGCCCGACTCCGAGGGCGACATGATGTGTCGGGCCCTCGGCGCACCAAGCGTCGAAAAACGCGGTTGGTGCCGCCGCGAAGCGGATCCGAGAGTTCGTGTTCCCGATGCGGAACGTCGGCCCCGCGATCGATTCGCCCTCAGCTGCGATCAGCTTCAGGCGTCCATCTGCGGTCTGTGTGACACCGAGGATCGTCACCGGCCCCAGGCGAACCTTCATCTCGATCGATAGGCCAGCGCCCGCTTTACCGTGATAGAGCTTGAGAGCGCGCGCGACGGGTCGACCTTCGGCGATCGCAAGATGGCCGGGGCCGTCGTGCCC
>Ga0307296_10000159_pt1 | contig 28782 bp, 24 predicted proteins | sample ER_DNA_153_FD_194467 | JGI IMG/M metagenome (GOLD analysis project Ga0307296, IMG submission 194467) | Bulk soil microbial communities from the East River watershed near Crested Butte, Colorado, United States - ER_DNA_153 | ecosystem: Environmental > Terrestrial > Soil > Floodplain | place... | reverse complement strand
GGTCACAGTGCCAGCGAGGGCGCCTCAACCAACCCGGCGGTGTGGTTCGCGCAATACCCGGTTCGGCCCAGCGGTAGGACTTGAACCCTCTGACTATGCTCGCCGCTTCTTCTAGTTACACGCGCGCGGGAGGCAAAAGAAGTGCGCACGTCTGCCTGTTCATCGTGCGGTGCGCACCGTGATCGGTCGAGCGGGAGCTACGGGACTCGAACCCGCGACCTCCGGCGTGACAGGCCGGTTAGGGCTGCGGGGCTCGTCCGAGCTAGGCGGGGATTCGCGACGGGAGAGCAGGGCTTTTCTCGCGGTACCGTGCGGGGATTCGCGGGCGCCGCCGCTGTGTTCCGGCGACCTCGGGCGGGATCTGCGCTGGATGCGACGTCGCGTGCTCGGCTGCCGCCGGTTGCAATCGCGCATACGTTCCATAGAGGCTCCTTCCGAAGCGGGAGTTCGTGATCCGAAGCGGGCGATCGATGAGTTCCGCGGCGCCACCCCGTCTGAACCCTGAAACGATTGAGCGACCGGACGGAGGTTGAGATGCGCAAGGTGATCGTGAATGAGTTCATGAGCCTTGACGGAGTCGCGCAGGCGCCCGGCGGCGCCGACGAGGACACATCCGGCGGCTTCGCGCACGGCGGCTGGCACATGCGCTACATGGAGGACGAGCTCGCGCAGAGGTGGGTGCTCGCGAGCATCGTCCAAGCGGGCGGCTTCCTGCTCGGGCGCCGCACCTTCGAGATCTTCGCGGCCTACTGGCCGAACGCGCCCGAGGAGGAGCAGGTGATCGCCGAGCCTCTGAACACGAAGCCAAAGTACGTCGTGTCGACGACGCTCAGCGACCCGCTCGAGTGGCAGAACTCGACGTTGCTCCAGGGCGATGCCGCCAAGGCGGTCGCCGCGCTGAAGCAGGAGGACGGCGCCGACCTGCACGTGATCGGGAGCACGCAGCTGGTGCAGATGCTGATCGAGCACGGCCTCGTCGATGAATATCGGCTGATGCTCGACCCGGTCACGCTGGGCGGCGGCAAGCGCGTCTTCCGCGACGACGGTTCGCTCAGGGCCCTGCGACTCGTCGACAGCGAGGTCACGACGACAGGCGCGATCCTCGCGACATACGCTCCGGCCGAGGCCTGACCTCGCCTGCTTTGGCCCCGGCGGGACGCTTCAGCGCTGAAGAGGCGTGCCGGACGACCCGGCTACGACGAGGATCGACCCCCTCCTTACCATCGAGGTCTGAGAAAGGAACGACGGGCAAGCGCGGGCCATCACGGCCACGAAGATCCCACAAGTCAAGGGAATCAGCCGAAGAGGAGTAGCCGCGGGAGGACGCGCGTGCCCGCGGTGGTGTTCCCTCAGAGTTCCCTCGGCCTGAACCGATCGCCGTTACGCCGCCGGCCAAGGAACGCTGTAGACCGAGTGGCTGGTTAGAGGACCCGGCTACCTCGAGCGGCGGCCCGGTCCGGGCACGAACTCGACCTCTTCGAGGCGAAGATGGTCATTGCGCTTCGGGACAAGCGCGGCGATCACGGGCTTCTTGTCGCTCTTTTTGCGCGCGAGCATTGGCGGCTTCTCGCTGCAGTAATCGTCGCCCCATTGCCGCAGGCCGACGAGCGCGATATGAAGGTCGCGGCCCTTTCGGGTGAGGTGGTACTCGTACCGCTCCGGCCGTTCTTGATAGCGAACCCGCTCGAGGATTCCTTCCTCGACCAGCCAGCGGAGACGGTCGGCGAGAACCTTCCGCGCGATCCCGAGATTTCGCTGGAACTCGTCGAATCGACGCAGTCCCAGCAGCGCGTCCCGAATGATCAGCAGCGTCCATCGCTCACCGATCACCTCGAGAGCGCGTGCGATCGAACAGTCCTGGCCTTCGTAGGTGCGCTTGAGCATGCACTCAGGATACAGAGAGTCAGTCTTGTGAAGTAACTGACAAACTGGTAGGGTCGGTTCCTTCAAGGAACCGCCGTCGTTCCGGGAAGGTGCGAAGAGGCATGAAGCGCGTCGTCGTCGATCACTACGGGGGGCCCGAGGTCTTGCAGGTGGTCGAGGAGGACGATCCCAGACCGGGCGCGGGGGAGGTGAGGGTCCGGGTTCTCGCCGCCGGTGTGTCGTTCACCGATGCCCTGCTGCGCGAGGGTACGTATCTCGGCGGGCCGAAGCCGCCCTTTACGCCCGGCTACGAGCTCGTCGGCGTCGTCGAGGAGCTTGGCCCGGGCTGCTCGAGGCTGCGGGAGGGAGATCGTGTCGCTGCGCTGACGGTGTGGGGCGCCGACGCGGAGGGTGTCTGCGTGCCGGAGAAGTACGCGGTCGACGTGCCCGAAGATCTCGACCCGGCGGAGGTCGTGAGCCTCGTCCTCCCCTACACGACGGCGTATCAGCTGCTTCATCGCGTGGCGAGGGTGAAGAGCGAGGAGACGGTGCTCGTGCAGGGCGCAGCAGGCAGGGTAGGCACCGCGGTCCTCGAGCTCGGAGCGCTGGCCGGGCTTCGCCTCTACGGGACCGCGTCGGCTCGCGACCGCGCCGCGGTCGAGCAACTCGGTGGCGTCGCGATCGATTACCAACACGAGGATTTCGTGGCGCGGGTGCGCGGGCTCCCTGGGAAAGGGGTGGATGTTGTGCTCGATGGGCTCGGTGGTGCGATGTCGGTTCGCTCCTTCCGCGCGCTGCGGCCCGGCGGAAGGCTCGTCGTGTTCGGCTACTCCTCCGCGCTCACGCAGGGGCGCAGGAGCCGGCGCGCGTGGCTCAAGTGGAACGCGCAGACCGCGAGCGTCTTTCTGCGAGGCCTGCTCTCGCCCCGCCGGCGCGTGCACGGCTACCGCATCGACAAGCTGCGCAACCGCCACCCGGAGTGGTTCCGCGAAGACTTCCTCGCGTTGCTCGAGCTGCTTCGCCGTGGCGAGATCCACCCGGTCGTGGCCGAGCGCCTACCGCTCACCGAAGTCCGCCGCGCGCACGAACTGCTCGAGAGCTCGGCGGCCACCGGAAAGCTCGTACTCGTGCCCTAACAAGACCCGCCTGCGGAGTCTCCCGCAGGCGGGCTAAAGGAGAGACTGTGACCGTAAGCGCGACATCTAAGGAACAAGAAACGGGAGGCGGTGCGCTTCCGTCGTACACGAACGCAGCCACGCGCACCGTCTCTGCCGGTGGTGTGGATTTCGCCTACCGCGAGCTCGGCCTGAAGGCCGGCGTCCCGGTGATCTTCCTCGTCCACCTGGCGGGGAACCTCGACAACTGGGACCCGCGGGTGGTCGACGGAATCGCCGCCAAGCACCGCGTGATCACCTTCGACAACCGCGGCGTCGGTGCCTCCACGGGCGAGACGCCGGACACCATCCAGGCGATGGCCAAGGACGCCATCACGTTGATCCGCGCGCTGGGGTTCGACCAGGTCGATCTTCACGGGTTCTCCATGGGCGGCATGATCGCCCAGGTGATCGCCCGGGACGAGCCGGAGCTGGTCCGCAAGCTGATCCTCACGGGCACCGGCCCGGCCGGTGGGAAGGGCATGAAGGAGGTCGTGTGGGTCGCGCAACTCGACACCCTCCGCGGCCTGCTCAGTCGCCAGGACCCGAAGCAGTTCCTCTTCTTCACCCGGACCGCGAACGGCAAGCGTCAGGGCAAGGCGTTCCTGGCTCGACTCCAGGAGCGCACGATCGACCGCGACACGCCGACCTCCGTCAGTTCGTACTTCGCGCAGCTCAAGGCCTGCCGCAGCTGGGGCAAGGAGGAGCCTCACGACCTCTCACTCATCCGCCACCCCGTACTCCTCGCGAACGGCGACAACGACCGGATGTTGCCGACGCCGAACACCCTCGACATGGCCCGTCGCATCCCGAACAACGAGTTGGTGATCTACCCGGACGCCGGCCACGGCGGGATCTTCCAGTTCCACGAGCAGTTCGTCGAGAAGGCTCTCGAGTTCCTCGCGAACTAGCGCCGAGAACGCGGTAGGCGTCCACCAGCCAGCCGAGCAGTCCGCGGCGCCGGCGCGGGCTACTCAGCTGCCGGCGCGGAGAAACGCGCGTGTTCCCTCAGGCTCCCCCTCGACACGCCGAAAGCACGCTTTGAACGGGAAGAACACCTGCAAATCGACCACGTCCCGACCCCTTCCATTACCACCACTTGTGGCGCGCCTGAACAGGCAACACAAGGTGCCGATTTGCAGGTATTTCAAGCCCTCTGACGGACTCGAACCGTCGACCCCCTCCTTACCATGGAACGCCGCACGCAACCGGTGTCAGCCGGTCGCAACGGATTTCGCTTGTTTCTGCGATTTCGAGGCCGGTCGATTTGCCGCTGATTGCCACCCGTTTCAACCACGGGGCTCCATAAGTGCTCCATGATTTGTTGTCTCTACAGACGCGGCTAGGTCTGCGTGTGCTCCTGCGCCGTCGCGGCGACTGAGGGGATCGTGACCGTGACGGATAGGCCGCCGTCTTTGCGCGGGTCGGCGGTGGCGGTGCCGCCGTGGATCGCGGCGATAGAGGCGACGATGGTCAGGCCGAGTCCGGAGCCGTCATGGGAGGTGCGGTCGTTGAGCCGCTGGAACGGCTGGAAGATGCGGTCGGCATTCGCCGGGCTGATGACCGGGCCGGTATTGGCCACGGTCAGCTCGCTGCTGCCCGCCGCGGTGCGGGTGCTGATCCAGATGTCACCGGAGGCGGCGTTGTAGCGGGCCGCGTTGTCGACCAGGTTCGCGACGAGGCGTTCGGCCAGCACCGAGTCGCCCGAGATGACGGCGGGCTCGAGCGTGGCGTGCACCCGCAGGTCGCCCGGGTCGGCGGTGTCGAGGACGTCTCCGGCGACCGTGGCCAGGTCGACCTCCTCGTGGACGGTGAGCCCGCGCTCGTTGCGCGCGAGGATCAGCAGCGCGCCGATGAGGTGCTCGGCGTGATCGACCGCGGCGCGGATGTCGGTCGCCATATCGCGCAGGTCGGCGGGCGTGCTGGCGGGATCGTCCAGCACGACGTCGACGGTCGCCTGCATGACCGCGAGCGGCGTGCGCAGTTCATGGGACGCGTTGGCGATGAACCGCTGCTGGCCCTCGAACGCGGCCTGGAGCCGGTCGAGCATCTCGTCGAAGGTCTCCGCCAGTTCGTGGAGTTCGTCGCGGGGACCCGCGCAATGCGACCCGCGCTGACAGGTCGTGTTCCGAGGCGGCGCGCGCGGCCGCGGTGATCCTGTGTACGGGGTGCAGCGCTCGCCCGGCGACGATCCAGCCGAGGATCGCGGCGAGGGCGATGACCACCGCGAGCGTGATTAGCGAGTACTGCAGGAGATGGGAGAGCGTCAGGTCGCGCTGGTGCTGCGCGCCCTGAAGCTGGAAGTACGCGTTGCACTTGGCAAGGACGCGGTCGTTGGGATGGCCACTCAGTTGCTCGGACCGGCATCGAGCCAGGAAGCTGGCCGGAGCCTGTTGGCTCTGCCCCTGCGGCTCCAGCCGCGCCACCAGGGTGTAGCTGACTGCCACGACGATCGCTCCGCACACGGCGAAGAGGCCGGTGTAGAGCAGGGTCAGCCGGGCGCGGACGGTCAGCCGCGGGCGGCGGCTCACATGCGGTATCCCTTCCCGACCACGGTTTCGATCAGCGGCGGGTCTCCGAGCTTGCGCCGTAGCCGGGTCATCGTCACCGAGACGATGTTGCTGAACGGGTCGACGTCGGCGTCCCACACGCGCTCGAGCAGTTCTTCCGCACTGACGAGGGCGCCGTCGGCGGCGAGCAGGGTCTCCAGAACCCCGAATTCCTTGCGCGTCAGGGACAGTGGGCGGGAGCCGCGGCTGGCGCGGTGCCGGGCGCGGTCGACGGTGAGCTCGCCTCGGCGCAGGACCGGCGGCGTGGACGGTGCCCGGCGCGAGAGCGCCCGGACGCGGGCGACGAGCTCGGCGAACGCGAACGGCTTGCCGAGGTAGTCGTCCGCGCCCAGCTCCAGCCCGTCGACCCGGTCCTCGACCTGGGCGGCGGCGGTGAGCATGAGGATCCGCGGGCCGGAGCCGGCCAGCGTCCGGCACACCTGGTCACCGTGCACGATCGGCAGGTCGCGGTCGAGCACGATCACCTCATAGGCCGTCTTCGCGGCGGCCCCCAGCGCCGCCGCGCCGTCGTACACGGCATCCACTGCCATCCCAGCCTGACGCAGCCCCTGAGCGATCCGGCCGGCAAGGGTCGCATGGTCCTCGACCACCAACACCCGCATCCGCCGAAGTATGCACCGGTCAACATGACATCCGTCCGACATCGCGGGTAGCGCTGATGTCATCCGCCCAGGCGTAGAACTACAAACATGAACCTGGCCAGCGCTAGCCGCGACAAGGTGGCGCTGCGGGGCCGCGCCGACCGGGCCGTGCCGGACGCGAGACGCGGCATCCGCCTGGTATGGGTGGAAGCGGCGCTCGCCGCTGCCGCGTTCGCGGCGCTGTGCGTCGTGGTCCTGTCGGTCGCGCCTCAGAGCGCAGAACCCGATGACGGCGCCTACCGCGCATCGATTGTGGCGATGACCGAAGGGCATTTCCTGACGATGTCAACCGCTCAGGCAGAAACCCTGGCAAGGAAGCTGGGCGACAACCCGGCCGCCCCCCCGAACCAGTGGGTTGAGCTGAGCGACGGGCGGTATATCAGCGAGAAGGATCCCGGCTATCCGTTCCTGGCGGCGCCATTCCAGGCGCTCGGGATCATCCGGTGGGCGCCGCTTTTCTACGGGGCGCTGGCCTGCCTGGGGCTGTTCATCGGCGCCCGGCGCTGGCTCGGGCGCTTCGGCGGCCCAGCAGCGGCGGGCCTGTACTCCTCATCCGGAGCCGCGTTGGCGTTCGCCTGGCGCGACTACATGCCAACGTTCACCGACGCCTCGCTGATCGCGGCGGGCTCCGGCGCGTTGCTGTGGGCGGTGTTGGCAACCGAGGCCAGTTCCCGGCGGCGCACCTGGGCCGGGCTCGCCGGGTTCGCAGCGATCGAGATCGCGACTTTCGTCCGCTACACCAATATCGTGATCCTCGGCTGCGCCGTCGTGGCCGTGATCGTGGCGTGGCGGCTGCGAGCTGCGAGGTTGCCCCTCCGCACACTGTGCTGGTGGCTTGCGTCCGTGGCCGTGTTCGGCGCGGGCGTGGCCATCTTCGATGACCTCGTCTACGGCAGCCCGTTGACAACCGGATACCAGCCCGGCGAGGTCAAGTTCAGCCTCGGCGCGATCGAGCCGAATCTCCGGATCATGCCGGCCCACCTGATGCAGGCCATGCCGATGCTGGTCTTCGGATTGATAGCGCTGGCATGGATCATCGTACGGTGGCAGGTGCTGCGCCGGGTCGGCGGCCAGACCGGCGCGGTGGCTCGTCGCGATCTAGCGGTCGGCCTCGCTGTGGCCGCGTCGTGGTTCGCGATCTGGGGGCTGTACTCCGCGTACACATGGACCGCCGATCCGACCTCGGTCACCGTGCAGGTGGTCCGGTTCTACGTCCCGGCAATCGGCGCGATCTCGCTGCTCGGCGCCTGGCTGGTGACCAGGATTCCCGGCCGTGCATGGCGGGCCGGCCTGACCTCAGCCGCCGTCATAACGGCGATGTTCGGCCTCGGCGTGTGGGCCTTCTACGCCATGTACGCAGCGTTCGGCGTCCCACTAAGCGGCTAGGCATTGACCGCCATCTCGAGGTGACGCAGCCATGAGCGCTCCGGCCGGCAAACCGACGTCGACGCCGTGTACGCACCTGCTTTTCGCTCGCCCGAGCGATGAACGAACGCACTTCTTCTTCGCCTCGCCAGCTGTGGGGATGCGCTCGACCAGCTCGGGAGAGGGCCCTGCTTGGCGGCTCGCTCGGCGGCGTGGGATTGGCGCTTGCGCTCGCGCTCGGCGGCTTCCAGTCGTGATCTGACGTCGTCGGGTACAGGAGAGTTCTGAAGACGGATTCGGCGGTCCCGTCGCCGCCGAGCTGTCCGGCCTAGTGGCCCGGAGGAACGGGCTGCAAGGACGAGAACACGTCGTCTGTGGCATCCACGGGCCGTGTAGCCGAAGCCGCCGCGAGCGAGTTGGAGCATCGTCGTGCGGAGCTGCGCGGTGCGTTCGGCAACGACGCGTTCGGGCGTCTGGCGGAAAAGGCGGCGAGGTTCTTCGGCACGCCCCAATACATCGTCGGGCAGACCGTTGCCGTTCTCGCCTGGGTGGTGCTGAACTCGACTCAGCTGCATCTTGGGTTTGCGTGGGACGTCTATCCCTTTATCGCCCTGAACCTTCTCTTCTCACTCCAGGCTGCCTACGCAGCACCGCTGATCCTGCTCGCGCAGACACGCCAGGCCGACCGCGACAAGATGCACTCCGACCGAATCGAGAAGGGCCACAGCCGGCTCGAGCGAGCGGCGAAGACGGAAACCGACAAGATCCTCGAGCTGCTCCAGTCGAACACCGACCTCACCCAGCAGGACAAGGAACTGACCGAGCAGGTCGCCGACCTCACCAAGCAGATCCGCGCGCTCCTCACCAAGCAGCAGCCGAGCTAAGCCGCGGCCGCATGAGCAACTCGTCCCTGCGTATGAGCCGCTTCTTCTCCGTACCGTAGCCGCTGTGTCTTCTGTTACATGCGCGCGAGGGCTCGTGACTAGATTCTCGAATGACCGCGCGTGCGCGTGTCCTTCCAGTGATTCGTCTGGGCTCTGACCGTCCAGACCACCCAACAGCCACTCTGGCAGCTACAGCCCTGCGGCGCGCCCCGCTTACGAGAAGGCAGCCGGCGGAAAGGTGACCTTCACCTGAGAGCGGCGTGACCTCTCAGCGCGCTTCGCGGCGTTTGCCGTGCTGAGCGTGTGCGTGGGGTCGGGCCGCGAGCAGGGCGAGCAACGCGACGGCCACGAAGTTTCGGAACGTCGGCTCGGGCCAGTGCACCCGGGCGTGGCCGTTCGCGAACCAGTCCGGGTTGACGAGGAAGACGATCCCGGTGATCACGACCTTGCCGAGCCAGCCGATCACGAGAAAGAGCGTCGCCAGCACGATCCCCCAGAAGCCGAGCTCGGGCAAGCCGACCGCGTGCGCGAAGTCGAGCACGTTCCAGCCGATCCAGAAGATAAGCGGCCCGAGCAGGACGACAGCCGCAACCACCAGGACCGCAACCGCGAGCCCGCCGGCGACGAGCGCACCGATCCCGAGAACGCGCAACACGAGATGGAGGGCCCTACTCACGAGCAGAGCTTACGAGGACAGCGACGCCTTGGTCGTTTACGTTCACGCCTGAAACCCGGCCTCGGGGCCGGGAGCAACGAGCGACTGGAGGTGGAGCAGCGATGGAGCCGAGGAATCTTTCGAGCGAGCCGGAGTACCCGGTTCGGTTCTCGGTCGAGTACCCGGACCGCGGCCTCAACCGCCTGACCACCGCGTTCAGGCTGTTCGTCGCGATCCCGATCCTGATCGTCGCCGGGAGCATCGGCGGTCATGAAGGCACCTACGCGGCAGGCCAGCAGGGCTGGAGCGTCGCGGGCGGAACGGGCGGTCTGCTGTTCCTGGCGCCGCTCCTGATGATCGTGTTCCGGCAGAAGTACCCTCGCTGGTGGTTCGACTGGAACCTCGAGCTGGCCAGGTTCTCGAACCGGATCGGCGTCTACCTCGCGCTGATGGACGACCGCTACCCGTCCACCGACGAGCGGCAGGCGGTTGCGCTCGACTTCCCATACCCCGACGCGAAGAACGGGCTGAACCGCTGGCTGCCGCTCGTGAAGTGGCTGCTGGCGATCCCCCACTACATCCTGCTCGTCTTCCTCTGGATCGCGGCGGTCGTGTCAGTTGTGATCGCCTGGTTCGCGATCCTCTTCACCGGCCGCTACCCGCGCGGCCTCTTCGACTTCGTTCTCGGCGTCTTCCGCTGGACCAACCGCGTCGGCGGGTACGCGTTCATCCTGATCACGGACGAGTACCCGCCGTTTCGGCTGAGCCCGTAGATGCCGTCGTTTAGGGACGGACACTCGGGTTTGCGGCGCGTTCTCGCGTGAGACGACCTCCGGCCTATCCGGCCGGGCATGCGGGGATTACCGGCTCTGACCCGCGTGCACCGGCTATTCCTGGCGCGGGATCTCCGCGGGATGCAGAGAACCCGGCGGTCGTTATGTCAAATACATATGCTGATTTGCAGGACTTTTACGGGAGCGACGGGACTCGAACCCGCGACCTCCGGCGTGACAGGCCGGTACGGCGCACCCGGCTACAGTCGGCTACGACCCGGAATCACCGGCCAGAGCAGGCGTTTCTGCGAGTCGCGAACCGGCTGTGATCGGCTACGACCGGCTAGCACCCGGCACAGCCTGTGTGGCACGTGTGTGGTTGCAGTGATGCCTATTGGGGCAACGTGAACCGGCTTGGACCGTGCGTCTTTCTGCTGCCACGCCGCGAGCACCGTCATCCGAGTTGGCGTAATCACCCAACTTGACGCTGTCGGGCTCGTCTGTACGCGGCGCACCGACGGCAGAACGGTCTCCGAAGCGGTCGCGGCGTTCAGCCCCCAACCTCGAATGGTCGCACGCTTCCATAACGGTCCGTGCGTCGTCTCGGGTAGGCACGAATAGCGTCCCCGACGAGCGCCGACCTCCGCGGAGTCAGCTGAGCTGGCGCCGTCAAGCCGCACGCACAGCTCGCCTCTCACGGGAGCCACCGCTGCCTCCGGTGGTGGAACGCCCTGTCGGAGTGACTACTAGATGATCCAGGGGATGAAGCGGCGTGGCGTCGCTCGCCGGTACGCGGGGTAGTCCGGGTAGCGCTCGGCAAGCCAGGCCTCCTCGCGGATCGACTTGAGCCAGAAGACCAATGCAAGAACCGCCGTCGGCGCAAGAACGAGCGGCGAGCGATGAAGCGACAGTCCGAGACCACCGACGAGCAGTCCGCCGTAGACCGGGTGACGGGCACACGCATAGATTCCTGTCCTTCGAAGCGTCGAACGGTCACGTGGTCGCGGGAGTGGGGTGAACGACGATCCGAGGGTGATCCTGCTCACGATGAACATCCCTACGCCGGCCGCTTCCAGCACGAAGCCCGCGAGTCGGAGCCAAGGTTCGCCCGCCTGGGGCCAGCCGGGTCCGACGACGGCGCAGGCGGCGGCCGCGGCGATGACGATCGACTGCAGGACGACCCAGCCTTCACCGCGTCGTCCCAGCGCTGGCGGGTCGATGGTTAAGAGGCGCGTCTCGCGACCCCTCCGATTCGCGAACTCATGCGGCGCCGTCTCGAAGGAAAAAAGTGGTGCGCGCTTGGATGGGGACAGAGCCGACAGGAGTTGGTGCTCAGCGCAGGCGCCGGCCGGAGCGGGGCGCCGGGCATCTCGCCTCGCCCTCCGTCGTTCCCGTCGCCGCCGCGCACCGTTCTCGATCGTATGCATGGACGAGATTGGGCGGACGCTGCTGAAGTTGCGCGCGTCGCCCTGGACCTTCGTGTTCGACGCTGCGTTGACGCCGACAGCCGCGAGCGCCGACCACACCCACGACGTTCGTCCCGACCGACTCGGCGCCCGGGCCGAGGGGTCGGAGCGTCAAAGGCATGCACCCATAATGTTGCCTGCGCTGCATCGCGTTCACCCTCGGTGGCGTGGCGACCGCGTGGGCGACACTCTCGGACGATGACATTCGGCCGGACGCAGCGAACGGCCTGCACAGAGCGAGCCCGAGAAGCCGCGGCGGCGTGCGCCGCCGGTGAGAGCGCAGGTGACTGTTGCGATCTGACATGACGATCGAGACAGCGGCGACACTCCTGGAGCGCGACCGTGAGCTCGGTCAGTTCGGTAGAGCGTTCAGCGAGGCGGAGGAAGGCCGGGGTCAGTTCGTGAGCGTCGATTCGGGAGTGGTAGCGGCTTATATCGTCGCGTTGGATTCGGGCACGGTGTGGCTCTGCTTCAGTGTTCGGTCGGCGGACTCCGGCTCGGTTCCATCCGACTGCTCCGTGACGTCCTAAGTTTGTTTGACGCGCGCACGCGCGAATATCAGAAAACTCTGAGGGACGCAACGGTCCGATTTTTGGCACGCCACACTGCCTCGAAAGCCCGGTAGCCCGAGCGGAACCGTTGCTTTAAGTAACACGGACTGATCGCATCGGAGGCAAACAGTAGCATTTGACCGAAGGTACACAACCGGCTAAACTTGGGCCGCGATGCAAGAACAGGAGCAGACGCTTGCCGAGGTGACCAAAGAGGCGCGCGTGCGCGCGCGCCTCTCCATGCGGGGGCTGGCGCGGCGGAGTGGCCTCTCGGCGGCGCAGATCAGCCGGATCGAGGCGGGCGAGGTCGAGCAGCCCGCTGCTGAGACCCTCGTAAGGCTCGCCAAAGCCCTCGATCGGGACGCGCAGCTCCTTCTTGTCTTCGCCGGACACATCAGGGGAGCCAGGGCACGGCAGCTCCTCCGAGAGGCGATCGAGGCGCTGCCCGAGCCAGGCAGAGCCGAACAAGCCGATGCGCTCGCGCGACTCGAGGCCGAGGATGAGCGCGAGCATCGGCTCCGGGAAGAGCTAGCCGAGGCCGAGAGGGCGCTGGCAAAGGCTCAGCGGTACCTGGACGAGGCTCGCTTCGAGGCAGCGGACACCAAACGGACAAAGCGCCTGCCCGAAGCTCACGAGCGGTTGCGCGAGCTCGGAATGCTTGCCCAAGGTTGCGCTGTCGAGGTCGCTCAGAAGCGCCGGCAGTTTGAGCAGCTAGATGATGCTCAGAGCGAGGAGGTCTGCACCTTCGCCGGCCGCCTCTTCCTGCACACGGGCGCTGGCGGCGACCACCTCGAGGCCTGGCGGCAGTTCTCGGGCCAGATCACGCCTGACGATCCGGAGCTGCGCCAGCTGCTGCAGGCATGGCGTCAGCTTGAGCACGGGCGGCGCGAGAAAGTACTCGAGTTCTCCCAGGATCAGTTGGCTCTCTCGCTGCTCCGGGTTGAGAACGCCATCCTCGGGTCTGTCCAGACCCCCGAAGAGGCCTTCGAGCTCGTCCGCAACGTGTCCGCCGGGACGTCTGAGAACGGACACCCGAGCAGCCATTCGCGATCGGCGAAGAGTCCGCCGGCGAAGTCGAAGAGCGGGAGGTGATGCCTATGGAGGGAGCTGGGCACCGACTCGTTGGAAAGGAATGAAAGACCCGCCGGGTCAGGGCGAGTCTGTCGAAGGCGGTTCCGCGACTAGGCGGAAGCTGTCACGCTCCGCGGACGCTCCGGACCTTAAGAGCGCGGAACCGCCGGCGACTCGATCGGGCCGAAGGGCCAGGAAAGAAGTGACACGGTAGACCCGCCGCGCCGGTCTCGTCCCCCAAGGAGACTTGGCCTTATGCCGGGACGGAGCGGGGTCAGAGAAGGAGAGTGTTATGCCCCTCTATATGTCCACCTTTGGCTACAAGCCTGAGGTCTGGGCTGAACTCATCAACAGCCCGGAAAACCGCGCGGAGACGGTCAGTCAGGTCCTCGAGAACGCAGGCTGCAAGCTGAAGGGCCTCTGGTACGCGTTCGGCGAGGGCGACGGCTTCGCCCTGATCGAGGCGCCGGACAATGTGACGGGCGCGAGCATCTCGATCGTTATCAGCGCGAGCGGTGCGTTCCGCAAGTTCGAGACGACGGTCCTGATGACGCAGGACGAGTTGCTCAAGGCGCTTGAGAAGGCCCAGGACGTCGCGTACGTGGCGCCCGGGGCGGCCGTTCACGCATAGCTGATTCGTCGGCGGGAGTCGGGTCTGCGCAGTCCGGCTCCCGTCTTGGCGTCGGCAGATTTCGTCGGCCGATTCTGAAACGCACGGTCGCCGGCAAGCGAATCCGATGAAGAAGGGCCTTCCGCGGAGGGAAACTCCGCGCGCGTGGGGTGCGTAAACCCATCCGTCACGCTGCTGCGGCGTCTTCGTGTATGAGTCCGCCGAGGCGATCGCGTCGGCGGACCGCACTCCGGGGATTTCCGCCAAAACGCGACATCTGCGCGCAGAATCGGAGCCTCGGGTTTGTCGAGGCGCGTGGCGCCACTAACGTTCTCGGCGCGATGCCGATTCCGCCGTACGAAGGCCGGCGAACGTACTTCTTCTTCGCCGACGTCGAGCCGAAAGAGCTGATGACGTTCGGCGTCGAGTCCGGGATCCAGCTCGACGACGACTCGACGCTCGAAGTCCTCGGGCATGCTCTTGCCTACTGGGCGATCGCTGAGGAGCAGGACGTGTTGACTCTGCGCGCGTTCGTCCAGGACGTCTTCGACCTGACGCTCGCGATCTACGCGCTCATCCGCCTCGACCGTGGCGACAGGCGCGACGCGCTGCGGCTGCGCGCGGAGCTTCACTCGTGGCTCGAAGTCCGCGGCGTCGAGGCTCGCGCGAACGTCGTCGGATCGATCCACGGGCGCTATGAGGCCGGCGCCGTCACGGAGCTGGACGGCACGCGCGCCCATGACTTCACGACCGCCGCGAACGCCGCGTGGCGCTTCGTCCGCGAGCCGACGTTGCGGCTCGCGTTCAAGGATCTCGGTTTCAGCCTCCACGACCGAGGCGACGACGCCTTCCTCTACGCCTACCGGGCCGTGGAGAACGCGCGCCGCTTCCATGCGGACAAGGTCTCGGCGACGGAGACGACACCCGCCTGGCCGCCGCTTCACGCGCTCGGGACGAGCGAAGGGCAACTCCAACCGCTCACGGACACCGCGACATCGATCCGCCACGGCGACACGAAGAGCGCCGCTCTCGCCGCCGCTCGCGTGAACCGCGACGCGACCCTCGCGCTCGCCGAAGACGTCCTCCGGCGACTCGCTCAGCACGAGGGCGTGAGCTGGTAGCCGGCGCCCATCCCGACGTCGGATGACGGGCTAGGGTTCGGGAGGCGGAGGTCGCCCTAGGACTGTTAGCCGTCGATCTTGACATCTACGTCGAGCCCGAGCTGTCCCTTGAGCGACCCGTAGTTGCCGTGCAGCCCGACCTAGAGGCCGAAGTCCTCGTTGGGTTCCGCCAAAGGGCGACAGCTCGCACTCCGACACGAGCAGAGCGAACGCCCCCGTCGTGCTCCACGGATTGACCGGTTTACCGCGAGGTGTCTGGCGGAGGCCGAACCGAGACGGTGACGCAGGCGGAGGTGAACCGTTTCACGCGGTAGCGAAGCTTCTAAGCGGACGCGCTGGTCGGCCGCCGAGCTTCAGCAAGTTCACGTTGCCAGTACACGATCGCCCGTCGATTTGCTTCAAGCGGCTCGGGGCCTGAGTGCTGCTCGTGTAGTCGCTGACGCTCGACGACCAAGACGTCGAGCGTCTTCTCAATTGCCTCGACGGGCAGGCGCGTCTGCCTCCTGCCATGCATAGCTTTCCCTTTACCCACGCGAAGCCTCCGCACGAGCTCGTCTTACCTCCAGGACGGACGCTAGGCGGACTCGCTGTTGCGAGCGCCATCCCGGAGTACAGGATTGGCCCCCAGAAAGGGGAGCCCTTTACACGTGACTCTCCGCCCGTGCCCGACCTGTCGCGAAATGCGGGAACTGCGACGCGGTCGGCACCGGGCAGGCAACAGCTCATTCCGGTCAAAGCGGACCAACGGAATGGCCTTCTCGAGTATCCGCCCAACCCGCACAGCTACTGGTCTCGAGCCGTCCAAACGGCCAGATAACCCGATTTCGGGAAGGTCGCGCTCGACTCCCCCGCGGGCAAGCGCGAGTAGCGCGTGGTGCATGTCGGCGATTGCCGCAAGTGACCGAGGAGGCGCCGACGGCGTTCGTCGTCAGGGGCTAGGACTGGCGACCTGCGAGTGGATGACTCGACGGGACCACCATCGTGTCGGTGTTGTGGGAAGAGACAATCTCCAGCCTTCCGTCCGGATCTCGAATCACCCATGACCAGATGCCCGTCCGAGCTTCGGAGGTCTGCTCCGGGCCGCCAAGCTCGTGACCGACCATGCGCCACCTGACATGCGCGACGACAACACCCGAACCGACTTCCTTGGTCGCCGCACACTCCAGCTCCATGAGGCTGTCGCTGAACATCGTCTCGTGCAAGAGGGCGTGGGTCAGCTCGATCTCCCCGCGTCCTCGCCACCACCAGCCACGGACATTGACGAAATCCGCGTCCTCAGCGAAGCAGGCCGCGAAGCGGCTCATGTCGTGAGTGTTCCAAGCCTGCTCGACCTCACCTACGAGCGCCGCAATCGCCCGCTCATCCACGCCCTCGATCCTACTCCCCGCACTACCCTGGTCACCGCCATTTTGAAACGAGTTCTAAGGTCGCCCAGTATCGCCTTCTAACTCAAAGACGACAGCCCGGGCCGCCGTTCGGAAGTGTCACCCGGCCAAGAGTCGCCAAAATGCAGACATGGCCGAAAGTGACTGTGCTTTTCTGCGATCTGACCCAGTTCCGTGCGGCCGACGTGTGTATCGAGAACGCCTTCTGCCTGTACGCCTCGACGCGCGATCCCCGCGAAACGGACGGTCGGCTATCAAGGTGGCGACGAACCGGCGGCCCGATCCGTCCCGGCGCGGGAGCGGGCGAGCACGGTCGTTCGGCGGCGAAGTGTAGGCACGTCCGTCTGGGCCAGCGATCCGTGTCACCTGACGGACTAGGGCCTGCGTGACGGGCTGTCACCTTCTGTTGGAACTGCGACAGGTCTCCTACCATGGCACTCGGAATCCGCTCAAGCTAGGAACGGGCTGCCCGAGCCCAGCCGAGAAGTCCCACGTCACGCTGCGTCCGCCGGCGCAGAGCGGCGAGGGCGCCCGCTACTGCGCCCGTGCGGACTGCACCGGGCGTCCGCCGCGTCCATGAAAGGGCACTCATCTGTCGAGAGACCGCTGGTCGGTCCCGCCCATTCTCGCCGAGAAATCACTCGCAAAGTGCTTGCTTCCCACACCGAGTCGGGGCAAGACGAGAAAGGTCGAGGGCTCAGTGCTAAGCTCGAGTCCAGGCCACGGCGAGCAGTCGTAGCGGACGCCGAAGCCAGGGCATCTGGAAGTCGCCGGCTCCTCTACTCGTTGCGACCGTATTCCGGTCCAAAGAGAGGAGTATCGTTGGCGGACGATCCGATCCGCCTCGAAGCGTCGGCGCGGGCGCATGCCGTGTCGAGCGGGCAGTGGCAGCAGCTGCTCGAGGCCGCCGAGGAGTCGGGCTCGCTCCGGCAGAGCGCACTCACGGAGATCCTTGGTCAGCGCGAGCTCGAACCGCTCGAGCTCGACGCTCTCTGCCGCGAGCTCGAGCAGCAGGGCGTCGAGGTGATCGACGACGAGCGCGCGCCGCCGCTCCCACTCGCGCCGGAGACGACGACCGACGCCCTCCAGCTCTTCCTGCGCGACGCGGGTCGGCACCCACTCCTGACCGCGGCTCAGGAAGTCGAGCTGGCGAAGCGGATCGAACGCGGCGACCCGGACGCGAAGCGGACGATGATCGAGTCGAACCTGCGCCTGGTCGTCTCGATCGCCAAGAAGTACCGCCACCAGGGCCTCCCCTTCCTCGACCTGATCCAGGAGGGCACGCTCGGCCTGATTCGCGCGGTCGAGAAGTTCGACTGGCGCAGGGGTTTCAAGTTCTCGACCTACGCGAGCTGGTGGATCGGCCAGGCGGTCGCGCGCGGGCTCGCCGACACGGCGCGGACGATCCGGATGCCCGTGCACATTATCGAGCGGATGCAGAAGCTGAACCGGACAGAGCGCATGCTCTGGATGGAGCTCGGGCGCGAGCCGACGCTCGTGGAGGTGGCCGAGCGAGCAGACCTCCCGCTCCGGCAGGCACTCGAGGTGAGGGCGGCGGCCCGCGCCTCGGGCAGTCTCGATCAGCCGCTCGGCGAGCAGCCGGGAGCAGTCTTCGGCGACCTGGTCGCCGACGAGGGCCCGCTGCCGGAGGAGCGGGTCGTGGACACGCTGCGGAAGGAAGCGCTGGCGGAGGCACTCGGGATCCTGGGCGAGCGCGAGCGGACGGTGATCATCCTCCGCTACGGCCTTTACGGCTCCGAGCCGACGACGCTGGCGGAGATCGGACGGGGGCTCGGGGTATCGCGCGAGCGAGTGCGCCAGCTCGAGACGGAGGCGCTCAAGCGCCTTGCGCGGGTGCGTGAGGCGGAGTGGGCCGCGGGCTAGCCCCTGCTCTCGGCCGTCGTCGCCGTGCTCGACGTCTTCGGCTCACTGACCAGCAGAAAAGTTCTCTGGAGTGGGTCGTTCTCGTTGATACCGGAGACTGGGGAGCGGCATCGGAGCCCAGCCGGGCTTGGCGGACGAGCGTCGCCTCAAGGAGTTCGTCCGAGCAACGCGTAGCCCTCGCGCAGGAAGGGGGTGCGGTCAACCAGAGCCTGCACTTCGTCGCTGCCGACGCTGCCTTCCTCGGTGACGACCGCGTGCACGAGCTCGGGTGGTGTGAGGTCGACGAGCTCGCGCACCTCGCGCGGAAGTTCGCCTGCCTCGGTGCTCTCGATCGGGGCGAGCTTGATTGCCTGTTTCTGCGGTTTCTGAGGCTTTCCGATTTGCGACCGGTTGCCCGCGGTTGCAACCACGGGGCTCCATAAGGGCTCCATGCTGTGTTGCCAACCTTGACGACCTCGTAACCGCCGGCTGGGGCGCTCCGAGCACAGTTCGCTCGGAGGTGCGCCGCGCGTCGATGTCACTTCCCGAGCAGCTGTTGCCACCGCGGGTCCGAGCGCAATGCAGCGAAGTCCTCGCCATCTGATGCGAGCTGCCGCACCCGCGGGGGACCAAGTGCAAGCGCGTTCGCGAGATGCTCGAAAGCGGCACCAATGTTTCCCGTGAGCGCCTCGAAACAGGCGGCGTTGTAGGCAGGCTGCCAAGCTTCGGGCTTGCGCGCGAGCGCCTCGCCAAGCAGCGCTCGTGCGTCCTCCTCGCCGCGCGCGTACGCCTCCGCGAACGCGATTTGGAAGTCTTCCCACGATTTCGGCTCGAACGCCTGGCCTGCCTTTGCGCCGACCGCGAGCACCAGTGTCTCCGGCTCGACGGCCACTGCCTCTCGCATCGTGTCCGGCCGTATGTGCACGAGCATCGCCGGACCTACCTCGAACGACTCGTCGTCGACCGTAAAGCGGACGCGGCCGCGCACGACGACGTAGACCTCCTCGTCGCCGTCCGGCTCGCTATGGCGTTCGATCACCGGCGCTCCGACCGGGGCGGTCCAGCAGTTGATGCCGAACGCCCGCACGTCGAGCATCCGTCGAATCGGTATCAGCACCGGCGCACCGCTCATCGCCGGATACCGCTCAAGCTCATCGAGGGAGACAACCGCAAAGCCACGCTCGCTCACGACGACTGATTCTTGCCAAGAACGGAAACGCAGCGTGTCGAAAGCTTGCCGCTCCGATCCGCGCTCAGGTTTTGATCCATCGGGTGCGACTCAATCAGGTCGGGGGTCCACGCGCGTAGCGCCAATCAATGGGTTTTATCGTCGCCCTGAGTCGCGGAGCCTTGGGGTTCGCGGGCTCGTCTCTCTTTGCGGGATACTCCGGTTCCATGAAGGTCTCGGACTTGGCGAGCGAGTTCTGGCGTCGCATCGAGGCGCGCGACTGGGATGGGTTAGGCGAATTGCTCGCGGAGGACTTTACGGTCGAGTGGCCGAACGCGCGGACGCGGATCCGCGGCCGCGAGAATTTCGTCGGGTTCAACCGCACCTATCCCGAAGGGTGGTCGATCGAGGTCCTCCGCATCGTCACGGACGGAAGTACGGCCGTCTCAGAGGTGCGCGTACCGCACCCTGAGGTCGGTCCGTACTACGTGCTCTCGTTCCTTGAGGTCGAAGGCGGCTTGGCGAAACGTGGACGCGAGTACTGGGTCGAGGAGCGCTACGAACAGCCGAGGCGCGAAAGCGCCCGGTGGTTGGAAGACATGTAGCGCCCGCGAACGACCTGTCGGCAAACGCGTCGTAGCCCACGCCGCGCTCGACAGCTGCCTCCGAATGCGGTCCTCGCTCGTGTTCCGTCACCGAACGCTGCTTCGACCTGGACAACCTCCGGAATCGAGACGGAAGCCCAGCTACGCGATCAACCTTCTCGACGCGTTCACCGGTTCCGAAGCGGCCGGCGTCCACGCCGTGGACGCTGCGTGGACGTCGAAAGGATCAGCGGTCGTCCGCGCGGACAACGGAAAGAGCTCTTAGCAGGAAGAGATCCAAAGCCCTCTGACGGACTCGAACCGTCGCCCCCTCCTTACTATCTCCATAAAGGCTCCATCCTGGTGCCATTCGATTAGCGGAGTGGTTGGGTATCGAAGGTGCTGGTGATCTTGTCCGGCCCAGTGCTCGTTTGACGATCCCACGGGCGGACGGGCGGTCACTCGATGACGGGCTGATGGATGGCGGGCGGCTCGCGGCCGGCGAGCAGCCAGCCAGCCGCGGTGGCGGCGAGGGGGACGCCGACGATTGTGAGGAGGAGGTAGAGGACCGGTACTCGACTGAGGTAGCCGAGGTCGTTGAGGTAGGTCGCTGCGAGGGCGAGGTAGGCGCCGGCGAGGCCGAGGAGCGCGCCGAGGAGGGCGAGCGCGCCGGCCGTGGTGGCCGTTAGGGTGCGCCGGATCCTGCTCGTGGCTCCGGTCGCAGTCAGGGTGCGGAGGTCGCCGGCGCTCTCGCTCCGGATCAGCCCGACGGTCAGGGCGAGGATGCCGAGCGCCAGGAGGGCGCCTGCGGCGGTCGCGATGGCGATCGGCTTTGTGAGGGAGCGGCTCGCTCGGTGTGCCTCGATCGTGAGGCCGGCATTGGCGGCGAGGTCGCGGGCGGCGGCGATCTGTTGGCTCGTCAAGGGCCGGTTGGACTCGACGAGCCAGCCGGCGGGGATCTGTTTCCAGCCGTGGCGGCGGAGACCGTTGAGGGTGATGAATGAGGACGGTGCGAGGCCGGTTTCGGCCTTTGGCGAGCCGAGGAGTTCCCGGCTGTTGATCCGCTGGACGTTGGTGACCGGGAAGTCAGCGATGGTCGCCTTTCGCGTGCCCGGGATGATCGTCTTCCGTGTGCCGGGGATGACGAGCTCGTCGGTCGGGACGGCCGGGTCGGCGAGGAAGTCCGTGCTCGGCTTGACCGCGGCCGGGTCGATTCCGAGGTGTCTGAGCAGGGCGGGGGTGGCGACGTAGAGGCGTGATTCGCTGTGGTAGGTGTGGGTGCCGATTCGCCTTGCAAGATCGATCGTGGGCAGGACTCGGATGCCGCCGATGACTTGGGGTAGCACGCCGGGCTGGACGGCGTTCCGGAGCGGGATCACGGCTGCGTGGTCGAGACGCGCGGCGAGCCCGCGGAGGCGAGCGGCGATGCGTTTGAGCTCGGCGGGTGTCTGGATCGGGATCAGCTCCGGAGCCTCCGTGGGCCCGGTGTACACCCGGATCTGTCGGTTGGACAGGTTGGGGAGGTCGCCGGCTGCGCGCTTCTCCTCGGCTGCGGCGATGATGACGATCGCCGCTGCGATGCCGAGGGCGAGGGTGATGGCGGCGAGTGCCGCCCCGGAGCGGGCCTGGTAGCGGGCGAGGTCTCGGAGCGCCAAGCGCGCGGCGATCGGGGCGTGCCCGGCCGCCCGGGCGAAGAGGCGGATCGCTAGTGGACCCAGGAGCAGCGTGCCGAGGATCGTCGCCAAGATGCCGGCGACGATGAGCGGCGGGCTGCTTCGGTGGGCGAACGCGAGGCTGCCGATTCCTAACGCGATCAGCGCTGCGGCCACGATCGTCGAGTGGCGTGTGGGCTTCGGCCTGGGCGGTCGGGCCGAGAGGGCGAGCGTGACGGGCACGCGGGCGACCGCTCGCCCCGGCCACCAGGCGGCGGCGGTTGCCCCGAGAACTGCGATGAGGACAACTAGCACGAGCAGTGTCCACGGCAGGCTGAGCGGGTCGATGCGATGGTTGACGGCGGGCTCGAGCGTCGGGACGAGCGCGAGCCAGAGCGCGAGACCCACGATCGTCCCGATCAGTGCGCCGATCATGCCGACGACGGCGCCGTTGGTCAGCAGCACGAGTCGGAGGTGCTTCTGGGTCGCCCCGATCGCCGCGAGCGTGCCCAGTTGGCGGAGCCGTCGCTGCGCGATGACGGCGAAGCCGGCGGCGGCAACCAGTGAAGCCAGGAGCAGGAAGACGGTGGCCACGGAGAACATCCCCAGCGCGTTTGGCTCGCGGCTGCTGGGCCGAGTCTCGTACCCGAGGAGGGCGGATCGGCCGTCCTTGGCCACGCTCGAGGGGGATTGCCTGAAGGAACGGAAGGACTTGGCGCTGGCGTCGACCAGAACCGTGACGTAGTCCGGCGCTCCCGCGGATGAGGGGGAGATGAGGGCAAACTCGTCGCTCAGCCTGCGCGGGTTCTCGACGATGCCGACGACGGTCCGGCGATGGCCGTCGAGGGCCAGAGTCTGCCCGATCTGAAGCCCGAGGAGCTTGGCTACGCCATCGGTGACGGCGACCTGGCCGGGCCCCACCGGGTAGCTGCCCCGGCGGAGTGCAAGCAACACGCCGCCGTAGGCTCCGTGCGGGTCCTGCGCCCGGAAGTCCACCGTCTCGAAGCCGCCGGGAACGGTCAGCGCGCGATGGCCGATGACGTCGGTCGTCCCGAACCACCGCTCGGCGGCGGCGAGGCCCGCCTCGAGCTTTCGCGGGTCAGCGCCGTCGATCCTGAGTAGGTGATTGGCCGAGCCGAACGCGGCGTCGTCGGCAGCGCTCGCGTTGTAGGCGACCGTGACGCTCCCGATCGCCGCCGCAACCGCGACGACAAGAAGCGTCACCACCAGGATCTGCTGCCGCCACTCGCGGCGGAACATGCGCCAGGCCCAGCGGATGACCGCTCGGCGGGCGGCGACGTCGCCAATCCTCGGCCCTCGCAGCGAGGACGGGTGAGCGAGCGTCGTCAGTGCCGATCACCTGAGGCGAGCAGCGACTCCGGGCCGGGAGGGGCGACGGTCTGGTCGACGACGTGGCCGTCGCGCAGAAAGACGACGCGGTCGGCCCAGGAGGCCAGGTGCGCCTCGTGGGTCACGACGACGCCCGCGACGCCCCGCTGCATCGCGGCCCGCAGCAGCCGCATGACGGCCTCGCCGTTTACGGAGTCGAGAGCGCCGGTCGGCTCGTCTGCGAGCAGCAACCCGCGCTCGCCGACGATCGCTCGAGCGATCGCAACCCGCTGGCGCTCGCCTCCCGACAGCTCGTCGGGGTAACGGTGGGCGCGGTCGGCGACGTCGAGCTTCTCGAGCGCCTTCTGTCCTGTCGCGCGTGCCGCTTTTCCGTGAACGCCGTCAAGCTCGAGGGGCAGGCTGACGTTCTCGACCGCCGTGAGTCCTGGGAGCAGGTTGAAGTCTTGGAAAACATAGCCGATCGAGCGGCGTCGCATCTGCGCCTGATCCGAGCGCGAGACGGTCGCGAGGTCGACGCCGTCCACGAGCACCTGTCCGCTGGTCGCCGCCTCGAGGCTGCCGGCGATCGTTAAGAGGGTGCTCTTGCCGGAACCGCTCGGCCCCATGACGGCCACGAGCTCGCCGCGCTCCACCGAGAGCTCGATCTCGCGGAGGGCGTGCACCTCGGTCGGCCCGGAGCCGTAGATCTTCGACACCTGGCGCAGCTCGAGTGCGCGGGTCATTGCGAGACCTCCATCTTGCGAGTTAGTTCACGAGGCAGGTCGACTACTGCGGCCGCTGCGACGGACGGCTGCTGCTTCAAGCGGACGTCGGCGGCATCGAGCCAGCGCACGATGGCTTCGAGCCTGAACAGCTCAGCATCAGCGACGAGCGCCAACGCCAGGTCGTCCTCTCCGGCCGCCGCCTTGACCTGGGTGTAGCGCTGCATGATCTCGATCACGTGCCGGCGGTGCACCTGCAGGATCTCGTGGACGTCGGTCCCGGGGACCTCCAGCGCAACCAGCACCTTGATCACGAGCTCGTCGCGCGGGGGAGGCACGAGGTCAGGTGGGGTGCGAAGCCAGTTGGCCAGTTCGTGGCCGCCTGCCGACGTGATCCGGTACCGCTTCTGCGATCGCTCGGCTTCTCCGTCGGTTTCGACGAGTCCGTCCCGTTCGAGGCGCTGGAGGGTCGTATAGACCTGCCCGACGTTCAGCGGCCAGACCTCGCCCGTCCGGGACTCGAACTCGTTCTGCAGCCGCAGGCCGTACTTCGGCCCCTCACTGAGCAGGGCGAGAAGGGCATGAGGGACGCTCATGAATGGCTCCTCAGGACGCGCATACTGAGTAGTATACTCGGTATACCACTCGGCGCAAGCCTCGCTCGCAGCGACGTCGACCTGGAGGGGTTTCAAAACTCTGATTCGTGCCTGGGAATGGTGCGCTTTACAGGCAGATCTGAAATTTTGGAACCCTTCACCCTGAAGGGTGTCAAAACTCGGTTCCAGGTTTAAACCGAGGTTGTGACGCCCTCACTGTGTCGAGACTCGACTCGGGCTGTTCGCGCGCCCGCCCTGCTTGTTCGGTCGCGCCTCACCCTTTTTTGAAGGTCCGTCCACGGCCCACGGTCCATGCCTTGCATCTCGTCCACCGTCCACCACCAGCCCAGAGCGGTGGGATCTGGGTCTCGCCTAACGGCCTGGCGACCCCCAAAACGCTCGCGGCGACCGGGAGCCTTATCGCCCTCCCGGTCGTCCGTATTTCTAGTTCACGGTTCGACGATGTAGAACCAGAAGTCGAACGTGTCGAACATGCCGAGGAGCGCGTCGAGCGCGGCGGTGTTCGGGTCGGCCTGGAGCCGCCCGTCTCCCACCGCTTCGGCGGTGGTGATCTCCCCGAGGACGATCCCGCTGAAGATGGGCCGGGCGAGTGTGATGGTGGCGTCGGGGCTGTCGGCGTGGCGCTCCAGGGAGTGGTTGAGGGAGCCGTTCACGAGCTCGAGCACCGCTCGTTCGCTCGTGTCGGTGAGGTCGAGGTTGATCGTGAGCTTGGCTGCAGCTGCCTTGGGGCCGTTGAGTCGGACGCCCATGTAGTTGAAGAGCAGCTCTAGCGTCATCGCCTTGATCGTGTCGGGGCTGGCGGTGCCGGCGAATGGGATCTTGGCGACGCCCTGGCGGAGATCCTGGGCGCCGGTGAGGAAGAGGTTGCGCCAGGTGCCGGCTTCGGACTGGTAGCCGAGTTGTTCGAGGGTATCGGCCTGGAGGCTCTTGGCCGCTTCGTTCGTGGGATCTGCGAAGACGACGTGGTTGACGACCTCGGCGACCCAGCGGTACTCGCCCTCCTCGTATGCGGCTCGGGCTCTCTCGAGGATTGCGTCGGCGCCGCCCATGAATTCGACGTAGCGCTTCGACGCGTCCTCCGGCGGCAGGGTGTACAGCGTGGCCGGGTTGCCGTCGAACCAGCCCAGGTACTTGACGTAGGTGGCCTTGACGTTGTGGTTGACGGTGCCGTAGTAGCCGCGCAGCGCCCAGTGCTGGTCGAGCTCCTCGGGCAGCTCGATCATCTCGCCGATCTCGACGGGGGTGTAGCCGTGGTTCGCGAGTCGCAGGGTCTGGTCGTTGATGTAGCGGTAGGCGTCACGGCCCTTGCTCATCATCTCGATCACCCGTTCGCTGCCCCAGACCGGCCAATGGTGCATCCCGTACATCACCTCGGTCTTGTCGCCCCAGCGGTCGATCGTCTCGTTGAGATAGCGAGACCACGCATGTGGATCGCGGATCGGGGCACCACGCAGCGTGTAGGTGTTGTGCAGCGTGTGGCAGCAGTTCTCTGCGGCCGTCAACGCGCCGAGCTCCTCGATGAACCAGTGCATCTCGGCGGGTGCCTCGGTGTCGGGCGCGAGCAGGAATTCGAACGTGAGCCCGTCGATGACCATCTTCTGGCCGGTCTCGGTGATCTCGTCGGTGGGCGGGATCAACGTGATCGTGCCCGTCGAGACCGCGGCTCCCAGGCCGAGGCCGACCTGTCCTTTCGCGTCGATCGGCAGCAGCGAGCCGTACTGGTTCATCGCGCGACGAGTCATTACGTTGCCAGCCAGAACATTCTCGGACACGGCGGCGTCGAGGAAGCCGACCGGGGCAACGATCTTCGTCTTCCCGGCCGCCACGTCTTCTTCGGAAACGACACCCTTCACGCCGCCGTAGTGATCGACGTGGCTGTGGGAATGAATGACCGCCACGACCTGCTTGCGCGGGCGGTGCGCGAAGTAGAGCTCCAGCGCAGCCTTTGCGGTCTCGACCGAGATCAGCGGGTCCATCAGGATCAGGCCCGTGTCACCTTCGACGATCGTCAGGTTCGAGAGATCCGCGTTGCGGACCTGGTAGAGGCGATCGACGACCTTGAAGAGACCGCCTTTCAGCACTAGCTGCGACTGCCGCCAGAGGCTGGGGTTCACGGTCGCGGGAGCGTCGGAGCCCTCCTCGATGAACGCGAAGGGGGTGGGGTCCCAGACGACGCGTCCGGTCTCGTCGTTGACGACCCCGTCATTGGGGAGCGGCGCGATGAATCCGCGCGAAGCGTCCTCAAAGTCCTGGCGGTCTCCGAACGGCAGGCGCTCCAGAACCCGCTGATTCGCAGCGTGTGTTGCGGCACTCGCGTCCTTGCGTAGGTCCATGGTCGCCTCCCGGGGTTGACCCAACGGTCGCCTCAGAAACTAGAGGATCAGGACGGAGCGGTGGGCAGCGCCAGGCAACGCGCCTTCCGGGACGTGCATCACCGGCGTCCGAGCGCGCCGCCAACGTGGGGGCTCAACCGGTGACGCCCTCTGTGTGAGAGGGGTGGTCATCGGTGATCGGCTCCGCTCGCCGCGCGGTGTGATTCCTCGATCCGACGGTCGATCGAGGAGGTTGGTGGTGTGGCAGCAGGGTCAGGTGTTCAAGCTGAAGGCCAGGGGTGGGGACGGTCAGCCGCTGTGGGCGTACCGGTACCGGCTCGAGGGGCGCGGGTCGGCGCGGCCGCAGATTGGCGGTTTCGCGACTCGCGCTGACGCGCTGAAGGCACTCGAGAAGGTGCTCGCACGACTCGGACTCGGCGGACGAGCGGCGACGATCACGCTCGGCGAACTGGTCGACGAGTACCTGGAGATGCACCAGGCGGAGCGGGTGACGATCGCGAAGCTCCGCTGGCTGCTTGGGAAGGCCACCGCGGCCCTCGGGGAGGTGCGGCTGGCCGAACTCGCGCCGAAAGACGTTTACGCCTGGCGGCTAACGGTGCCCGAGGGGCATCGCTTCGAGGCAACTCAGGCGCTTCGCCAGGTGCTGAACCGCGCGGTCGCCTGGGGGCTGATCGACTACAACCCAGCCAAGCGGGGCGTCCCGAACCCTGTGCGGCGATCGAAGGAGAAGCGCCCGTTCGATTCGTGGCGGCAGATCGAGGCGGTCGCCGACCGGCTCGGCCCCGTCTATGGCCCGATGGTCATGTTTGCCGCCGCGACCTGTCTTCGTCCCTCGGAGCTGTTCGCGCTCGAGCAGCGCGACATTGATCGCGCTGCACGCGTCGTGTATGTGCGGCGTGCTTTCGCGAACGGCCGGCTTAAGCACACCAAGACGCGGCTGAGCACGCGCGCGGTGCCGCTCCAGGCGATCGCGCTCGACGCGCTCGACCGCCTACCGCCATCAGAGAACCCGATTCTGTTCCCGAACTCGCGTGGCGGCCACATCGACTTCCGCAGCTTCGGTCGCCGCCACTGGAAGCCGGCTCAGACGACGGCTGGTATCGAGCCGTTGCGTCATCTCTACGACCTGCGCCACACCTACGCCACCTTCGCGCTACGGGCCGGCGTCTCCGTGTTTGCGGTCTCTCGGTTCATGGGGTCGAGCATCGCGATGATCGACCGCCACTATGGCCATCTCGCCGCGACAGCCGCGAACACGCCGTCTCGCTCCTCGACGCGCTCGCGGTCGAGCGGCCGTGGACGCTGGGTGGACGTCGCAAGGGAAGCGCGCAAAGCCGCGCAGCGACAGCTATTCCAGGCCTCGCAGGAGGCGACCGCGGCGAGCGGTGGACGTTCGGTGGACGCCGGGACTCGCAACCGTCGTCCCGTTCGCAAACAAAAGGAGCTGAACAGCAGGAACTTCGCAGAGCCCTCTGACGGACTCGAGCCGTCGACCCCCTCCTTACCATCCCGACGCAACCGGTCGCAGCCGATGGCAACGGATTTCGCTTGTTTTCGAGCTTTACGGGCCTCGGCGATTTGCCACTAATTGCCACCCGTTGCAACCACGGGGCTCCATAAAGGCTCCATCCGCGTGTCGGCCACGTCGCCGCGTTCAGCGAGTCTGCCGAGGCCTCGATCAACTCGCTGGTTAGAAAACCTGGCTACCTGGAGCCGCCGCGTCCGGGGCCGGGCACGAACTCGACCTCTTCAAGGCGCAGATGGTCGCTGCGCTTGCGGATGAGGGCGGCGATCACTGGCTTCTTGTCGCTCTTTGTACGCGCGAGCAGTGGCGGCTTCTCGCTGCAGTAGTCGTCGCCCCATTGCCGCAGGCCCACGAGCGCGACGTGAAGGTCGCGGCCCTTTCGGGTCAGGTGGTACTCGTACCGCTCCGGCCGTTCTTGATAGCGGACCCGTTCGAAGATTCCTTCGTCGACCAGCCGGCGAAGACGCTCGGCGAGCACCTTTCGTGCGATCCCGAGACTGCGCTGGAACTCGTCGAAGCGACGCAGTCCCAGCAGAGCGTCGCGAATGATCAGCAGTGTCCAGCGCTCCCCGACGATCTCGAGGGCGTGTGCGATCGAGCAGTTCTGGCCTTCGTAGGTGCGTTTGAGCATGTACCTACGGTACCAAGTCAGTTCCGTCAAGGAACCGAGGAAGTGCTATTGTCGGTTCCTTCAAGGAACCTAATTAGGTTCCGAAGGGAGCGCGAAGAGCCATGAAGCGTGTCGTCGTTGATCACTACGGCGGGCCTGAGGTCTTGAGCGTGGTGGAGGAGGACGATCCCAGACCGGGTCCGGGGGAGGTGCGCGTCCGGGTTCTCGCAGCCGGTGTCGTTCAGCGATGCCCTACTGCGCGCCGGTGTC
>Ga0307296_10000158_pt1 | contig 28799 bp, 22 predicted proteins | sample ER_DNA_153_FD_194467 | JGI IMG/M metagenome (GOLD analysis project Ga0307296, IMG submission 194467) | Bulk soil microbial communities from the East River watershed near Crested Butte, Colorado, United States - ER_DNA_153 | ecosystem: Environmental > Terrestrial > Soil > Floodplain | place... | reverse complement strand
CAGGCAGAAGGAGCTCCGCGCCACCCTGATCGAGCTCTGCGAGAAGGAGCTCCGGGCGAACGCCAAGCGCTTCGACGATGAGCTCATGTTCCCCCGCCGCAACCTGGAGCTCCTCGGCGAGCACGGGTTCCTGGGGCTCACGGTGCCGGAGGAGTACGGCGGCCTGGGCGAGGATCACGTCGCCTACTCGATGGTCTGCGAGACGATCGCCCGCTACGGCTGCGCCTCCACCGCGATGTGCTACGTGATGCACATCGGTGCCGTGAACGCGATCATGCTTCGCGCCACACCCGAGCTCATCGACAAGTACATCCGGCCGCTCAACACCGGCAAGATCGGCACGCTCTCCTACTCCGACCCAGAGACCGGCTCCCATTTCTGGTACCCGATCTCCTCCGGGGCCGAGCGCTCCAACGGCGGGTTCAAGATCCGGAAGAAGGCCTCGTGGACGACATCGGGCGGCTTCGCCGACTTCTATGTCGTGCAGACGACGAGCCCCGACTTCACCGGCTACGACGACCTCTCCGTCTTCGTGGTCGACGGGGAGCACATCCAGGCGCACCCATCCCTGTGGGATGCGCTCGGGCTCCGAGGCAACCAATCCGGGCCGATCGAGATCGACAACGTCGAGATCCCTGCCGAGCAGCTCGTCGGACCTACCGGTGACGGCGCCAACTCCAACGACGAATCCGTCGACCCCTGGTTCCTGGTCGGATCCTCATCGGTGTGGAACGGCCTCGCCCTCGGCGCGATCGACATCGCCAAGCGGCACACCACGCGCAAGAAGCACGTGGACGTCGGGTTGCGGGTCGCCGATTACCCGACGATCCAGGACTACGTCGGCGAGGCCGTGATGGACACGAACGCGTCGCGCCTGTTCACGCTGTCCGTTGCCCAGGCGATGGACGGCGCGACCGAGAACAACACCGTGAACCCCGGCCCCGGTGAGCTCGCACGCGGGAACTTCCTCCACTGGGCGTGGCAGATCAAGTTCGTCGCGGCCAAGAACACCGCGCACGTCGTCGACAAGATGCTCCACGCCTGCGGCGGTTCCGGCTACAAGCGCGACATGGAGCTCGAGCGCTATCTGCGGGACGCGAAGGCCGGCTGGGTGATGGGGCCGACGAACGAGGTGTTGCGCCAGTTCGTCGGCAAGGCAGTGCTCCTCGGCTTCGAGTCGCTCGACTACTGGAACCAGTCGTACAACCGGCGGGCCGTGGAGAACGAGGTGAAGAAGCTCGACGCCGCCGGGAAGCGCGAGCTTGCCGAGCAGCTCTTCAAGGAAGCCGACGAGCAACAGTCGAAGGAGCCCGCAGCCAAGGGCTGACGTCGATGGCGATCTCGGCCGGACGCCGGAGCATCACCGTCCCGGGGATGATCCCGTCGGACCCGTTCCTCGAGCGGTACTGGGTCCGGCCCGGCGGAGCCACCGTCGTCGTGCTCGAAGGTGACGACCAGCTCACCGTTCGCGATCCGGACGGCGGTCAGGTCGCGGAGCTGACGGCGCTGGCGCCGAACGGCTCGGACGACTCAGGGGCGCTCGGCGCTCGCGCCGACGCCCCCGCGTCGGTCCTGCGGTCGCTGATCGCCTCGGAGGCGAACGGCGCCTCCGGCGTGATCGCAGCGCTCGCCGGACACGGCCTGAACCCCACGGAGGCGATGGCCGTTCGGCTCTTCGAGGGATGGTCGCCCCCAGGCTCCTCCCAGACGTTCACCGCCGAGCGGCCGGTCGTGGCGGTCGTCGCGGCGCCCGAGGGCGCGTCTGTGCTGGAGGGGGGCATCCCTGCGTCGGACCTCGATGTCGAGATCCGACGGACGCGCCCTCGGACCCACGATGAGCTCGAGCTCCCTCCCCCGCTCGCAGAGCCGCGCCTCGACTTCCGCGTCGACCGCGCGACGGCGCTGTCCTACGAGGTCAAGGCCGGCGAGTACATCCAGATCATCGACGTCGAGGGCAAGCAGTGCTCGGACTTCCTCGCCTTCCATCGGCGGAAGCTCGAGGACGGCGTCGAGCGCGGCTTCGATCCGACGATCACCCGGACGCTGATGGGGAATGCGTTCCCGCAACCGGGCCTGTACTCGAAGTTCTTCGACCTCGACATGGACGTCCTCGTCGAAGTGATCCGGGACACGGTCGGGCGGCACGACTCGTTCCTGCTGGCCTGTACGTCCCGTTACTACGAGAACCTCGGGTACTTCGGGCACACGAACTGCACCGACAACTTCAACCGTCAGCTCGAGACCTACGCGATCGCGCCGCGCAAGGGCTGGCAGGCGCTCAACTTCTTCTACAACACGATGTTCGCGACGGACAACCTGCTCGTGTTCGACGAGCCGTGGTCCCGCCCCGGCGACTACGTCCTCCTTCGGGCAGCGACCGATCTCGTGTGCGCCTCCAGCGCCTGCCCCGACGACGTCGACCCCGCGAACGGCTGGGACCCCACCGAGGTGCACGTTCGGGTCTACCCCCCAGAGCACTCGTTCTCCGCGGCGATCGCGCATCGCGTGACCGCCGACGCGGAGCCGACGCTCACGACGGAGACCGGCTTCCATCCTCGGACCTCGGAGCTGACCAGCCGGACCACCGAGTACAACGGCTACTGGTTGCCGACGAGCTTCGACAACCACGGCGCGACCGACGAGTACTGGGCGTGCCGCGAGCGGGCCGCGATCATGGATCTCTCGCCGCTCCGGAAGTTCGAGGTGCTCGGACCGGACGCTGAGGCGTTGATGCAGGCGACCGTCACCCGCGATGTCCGGCGCCTCGCCGACGGGCACGTCATCTACACCGCGATGTGCAACGAAGCCGGCGGCATGATCGACGACGCGACGATCTTCCGGATCGCAGACACCAACTTCCGTTTCGTCGGAGGCCGTGAGTACGACGGCGTCTGGCTCCGCGAACAGGCCGCACGCCTGGGCCTGAACGCGTTCGTGAAGGAATCGACCGACCACCTCCACAACGTGGCCGTGCAAGGCCCGGCGAGCCGGGATCTCCTGAAGCCGGTCGTGTGGGTGCCGCCTTCCCAGACGCCCTTCGAGGCGCTGGGGTGGTTCCGCTTCTCCGTGGGGCGCATCGGGGGGCCGAAAGGCGTGCCGGCCGTGATCTCGAGGACGGGATACACCGGCGAGCTCGGGTACGAGATCTTCTGCCATCCGAAGGACGCTCCCGCCGTGTGGGACACGGTTTGGGAGGCCGGCCGGACACACGGCCTGGCTCCTCTCGGCCTCGATGCGCTGGACATCCTGCGCATCGAGGCTGGTCTGATCTTCGCGGGCTACGAGTTCGACGACCAGATCGACCCGTTCGAGGCGGGGATCGGCTTCACGGTGACGAAGGACAAGGGCGAGGACTGCGTCGGCATCGAGGCGCTGAGGGAGCGCCGGGAGCACCCGCAGCGCGCGCTGGTCGGCTTGGAGCTCGAAGGGAACGAGACGGCCGGCCACGGCGACGGGGTCTACGCCGGCCGCCAGCAGGTGGGGGTCGTGACGAGCGGGACCCGATCCCCGATCCTGAAGACGAACATCGCGCTGGCCCGGGTCGCGGTCCAACACCGCGACCAGGGCACCACGCTCGAGGTCGGCAAGCTCGACGGACATCAGAAGCGCATCGGCGCACTGGTCGTGCGCTTCCCCTTCTACGATCCCGACAAGACGCGGCCTCGCTCGTAGGGATGGGCGCCCTCCTCGAGTCCTTCACCCCCGATCAGGTGGAGGCCTTCCATCGCGACGGGTTCCTCGTCGTTGAGGAGGGGTTGATCTCCGACAAGGCGCGGGAGCTCCTCGAAGATCGATATCTCCGCCTGTTCGACGGTGAGTACGAAACCGGCATCAAGCCCGACGAGGTGAATTGGGTCAAGGGTCGAGATCCGGAGGATCGCACCCGACAGCTCTGCAACGCATGGCGAGCCGACACGGTGATCGCCGCCCAGGTTCTCTCGGCAAGGATCGGCCGCCTCGCGGCGCAGCTCATGAGCTACCCGGGGGTGCGGATCCTCCAGGACAACGTGCTGTGGAAGCCTCCCGGCACGAAGGCGATCGGCTTCCACCAGGACGGTTCGTACGCGGACTACCTGGTGCCGCCCGAGATGGTCACGTGCTGGATGTCGCTCCACGAGACCCAGGCGGATGCCGGGCCGATCGCGTACGTGCGCGGCTCGAACCACTGGCCGTGGACTCCTCCGGAGCGCTCCCAGTTCCACGCGCCGGAGGACTGGCTGGAAGGGGTGAGAGCGGCGAAGCCGACGGACGCGGAGATGGAGATCGTGCCGGTCGTCGTCAAGCCGGGCGGCGGCGCCTTCCACCACAACCTCACCTGGCACGGCTCCGAGCCCAACACCAGCGGCACCGTGGCGCGGATGGCACTCGTGTCGCACATGCTTCCCTCGCATGCGAGGTTCCATCACCGCAACGTCGATCTGATCTATTCGCGATACCGGCGGCGAGGCGACCTCTCGATGGACGAGTCGTTCTTCCCCGTCCTGTGGGACGAGACCGGCCACCGCACCGCCTGGCTCGCCGAGCTGCCGGAGATCGACAGGATCACCGATTAGCGGACGGAAACAGTCGAGGCGTCGGGACTCCAGCGGTAGCCCACTCCGGGCTCCGTGATGATGAACCGAGGCATGGCCGCATCGTCACCGAGTTTCTGCCTGAGCTGGCGAACGTACACGTGGAGGTAGTGGCTCTCGTTCGCGTATCCCCGACCCCACACCTTCCTCAGGAGCCACTGGTGAGTGAGCAGCTTCCCCGGGTTCGTCACCATCGCTTCGAGGAGGGCATATTCGTTCGGGGTCAGATGGACGGGTTCGTCGCCGAGCCGCACGAGCCGTCGACCGAGGTCCACCTGAAGGTCGCCGAAGCGTAACTCCGGCTCCTCCGCCAGGTCGGCATCCGTTCGACGCAGCGCGGCTCGCATCCTCGCCAGCAGCTCCTCCACATCGAACGGCTTCGTTACGTAGTCGTCCGCGCCGGCGTCCAGCGCCTCGATCTTGTCCATGCGTCCCTCACGGACCGACAGGACGATGACGGGCACGTCGGTCCATGATCGGAGCCTCCGGATGACCTCCGTGCCCTCGAGATCCGGCAGGCCGAGGTCCAGCACGACGAGGTTCGGCGTGTGTGCGGCCGCCAGGGCGAGACCCTCTTCTCCCCCATCCGCCGTTGCGACGTCGTAGTCCTGCGCTTCGAGCGATCTTCGCAGCGCTCTCAGGATCTGCGGTTCGTCATCGATCACCAGCACCCGCGTCACGTGGCCACGCTGCCTCGCATGGCCGCAGATGACGTGCCGAGACGATCCTCTTCCAGGATCGGAAGCTCGAAGATCACAGCGGTTCCTCCGCCCGGGGCCCCACTCGCCCGGATCGTGCCGCCGTGCGCGACGACCACCGCTCGCGCGATCGCCAGGCCGAGACCGGTCCCACCTCGTCCCTCCCCGGCATCGTGGCGGTAGAACTCCTCGAACACGCGCTCACGATCGGTCGGCGGGATCCCGGGCCCTTGATCGCTGACCCGCACCTGGACGGCCGACCGCCAGCGGGCTGCCGCGATCTGGATCTCGCTTCCGCGCGGGGAGAAGCGGATCGCGTTCTCGATGATGTTCGTCAGGACCTGCCCGATCTGCACGGGATCGGCATCGACGGGCGGAAGCTCCGGTCGGATCGTCGTTCGGACGACGACCTGTTCCAGGGAGCGACGCATCCGCTGGAGCACCGAGCCGATCACCTCGTCGATGAGCATCGGCTGCTTCGAAGGAACGAGCACCCCCGCGCGCATCCGGGCGAGATCCAGGAGGTTGCCGACGATCAGGTTGAGGTGGTCGGCTTCCTCGACCACCGTTCGGAGCACGTCTCGCCGCTCCTCCTCGCTGTAGTGAGCGCCCTCGGCGAGCAGACCGGACGCACTCGCCTTGATGGATGAGAGCGGCGTCCGGAGGTCGTGCGTCACCGAGGAGAACAGGGCTGCGCGAAGCGCGCTCGCCTCCACTTGCAGTCGCGCCTCTTGAACCTCGCCGTCGAGGGCCGACCGCTCGATCGCGAGCGCCGTCTGAGCGGCGAGCGTCTTCATCAGGCCGAGCTCAGGGGGCGCGAACGATCCTTCGCCGGCAGCCCTCACGACCGTGAGGGCTCCGAACGATCCCGAGCCGGTCACGAGCGGGATCGAGATCGTGTGTCCTGGAACGGTTTCGTCGTCACTCGCCGTCGCCCTCCCCACACCGGTCGGTGTCGAGATCTCCGCGCTGGCGAGCCCGAAGAGTCCGAGGAGCGCCTCCGCGAGACCGTCGAGGATGCGACCGAAGGGCTCGGCGGAGATGAACCGCTCGGTCGCACTGTTGAGTAGTTGCGCTTCCACCGCCCGGCGTTCTGCACGCGACCGCTCCTCGCGGACCCTACTGACGAGCGCTCCGACGATCAGCGCGGAGAGCAGGAACGCGACCAACGCGACGACGTCGGACGCGTGCCGCACGGCGAGGGTGTGGTGGGGCTCGGTGAAGAAGAAGTTGAGGCCGAGGAACGAGAGGACGGAGGCGAGGATCCCGCTTCCTAAGCCGGCGACCGCACCGGCAGCGACCACCGCGAGCAGGCAGAGGGAGGTGGCGGCGGCGAGGTTCCTCGAGCCGAGGGCCAGCGCGATCCCGACGGCCCCCGCCGGCGCCAGGATCCCTGCGGCGAGCGCCAGTCCACGCGAGGCGGGCCGGGACGCGAGAACCTTCTTCATCTTTCCGAGTCTCGCACACCCCTCTCTCGACGCTGAGGCGAACGGCTTCCCATCTTGAGGACTTCTTGAGACGGAGTGGCTCCATCTTGAGCGGAGGCTGATGCGAAGGCTCCGACACTGCAGGCATGAAGCAAGAGGAGCGGCCGACTCGCACCCCCATCGACATGAAGACCACCGCGCCTCAACGTCCCACCCGTCCCGTTCGTTCCGATCGAGCGACACGCATCAAGCGCAAGATCGTCGGGAAACCACTCGCGACCGAGCGATTGATCCACGAGCGGCTCGGCAAGCCGACCGCCCTGGCGGTCTTCGCCAGCGACAACCTGTCGTCGTCCGCCTACGCGACGGAGGAGATCCTTCGGGTCCTGGTCGTGGCCGGCCTGGGAACCGCTGCCTTCTCCAAGGTCGTGCCGATCACGATCGCGTTGCTCCTGGTGCTCGGCATCCTCCTGTTCTCGTACCGGCAGACGATCCGCGCATACCCGCAGGCCGGCGGCGCGTATCTGGTCACGCGCGACAACTTCGGTGTCAAACCGGCGCAGGTCGCGGGGGTCGCGCTCCTCACCGACTACATCCTGACGGTCTCCGTCTCCGTCTCGGCGGGCACGGCCGCGCTGACATCGGTCTACGAGGGACTCCACACATGGCGGGTGCCGATCTCGCTCGGGTTCGTCGTCATCTTGACCCTGGGGAACCTCCGCGGCGTCCGCGAATCGGGACGGATCTTCGCGCTCCCGACGTACTTCTTCCTGTTGATGATGGCCGTGCTGCTGAGCGCATCGTTCTTCCGATTGTTCACGGGGACGCTGCCGGAACCCACGTCGCCGTTCTCTCTGCCGCCCACGGCATCGATCTCCGGGTTCGCCCTCATCTTCCTCGTGCTTCGCGCCTTCGCCTCTGGTGGAGCGGCGGTCACGGGGGTCGAAGCGATCTCGAACGGCGTGCCCGCATTCAAGCCGCCCGAATGGAAGAACGCGCTCAGCACCCTCATGTGGATGGGCTCGCTCCTCGGCGCGATGTTCCTCGGCTTGTCGATCCTCGCTGCCCGGATGCACATCCTTCCGGATCCCGATGAGAAGGTCACGGTCCTCGCCCAGATCGCCAGGGCGGTGTTCGGACGCTCGGGGGTTGGCAGCGCGCTCTTCATCGCGGTCCAGGTCGCGACGATGCTGATCCTGGTCCTCGCGGCGAACACAAGCTACGCCGACTTCCCGCGGCTGGCGAGTTTCCACGCCGGGGATCACTTCCTGCCACGACAGCTCACGCGTTACGGGGACCGTCTCGTCTTCTCGAACGGCATCGTCGTCCTGTCGGTGTTCGCGGGATTGCTCATCATCGTGTTCAAGGCGAGCGTGACGAACCTGATCCCCCTGTATGCGATCGGGGTGTTCACCTCGTTCACGTTCTCGCAGGCCGGGATGGCGAAGCGCCACAGGACCCTCCGTGAGGCCGGGTGGCGGAAGGGCCTCGCGATCAACGGGTTCGGCGCCGTCGTCACCGCGGTGATGACGATGATCATCGCCGCGACGAAGTTCGCCGACGGCGCGTGGATCATCTTGATCACGATCCCGGTCATGCTGCTCGGGCTGCTCAAGGTCAATCGGCACTACGAGGAAACGGCGGCTGCCATCCAAGATCCCGCGCGGCGCGGCCCCGTCCGAGACCTGCCCCGCCAGCGGGTCGTGATCCCGGTTCGCGAACCGGGCCCCGAGGACGTGTTCGCCGCGGCGTACGCGAGGCGCGTCTTCCCGCTGGACGTCCGCATCGTGCATTTCGCTCCGATCGGCACGAGCATCGATTTCATGCGAGAGGGCTGGGGCCAACTCGGAGAGATCCTCGAGCTCCGGCTGAGGACGCGAAGCATCTCCAATGAGATCAGGAACCTGGCACGAGAGATCCGGGCGAGCTCGGACGAAGATGCGGTCGTCAACGTGATCATCCCGGAGGCCGTCCGCCGGACGGGATGGCGACACCTGCTCCCCAACCTGCGCGTGCAGCGGATCAAGGCCGCCCTCGTCGCGGAGGCGGACGTCGTCGTCACCAACGTCGCCCACCACGCCGGATACGAGGCGCTCGAGCCCGTGGCCCATCCCGACGATCTCCGCCGAGCGATGGACGGCTGGCGCCACGTGGCGGTCGTCCTGGTCTCCGGGGCCCACAACGCCACCGACCAGAGCATCCGATACGCCCTCTCCCTTCGAGCCGACGAGCTCCGGTGCGTTCACGTGCAGGTCGACGACACGGAGGGCACGGCGCTCCGGACCGCCTGGCGCGAGCGATACCCGGACCTCCCGCTCGAGGTTCTGGACTCCCCGTATCGGCAGATCGGCGGGCCGATCCATGCCTGGGTGCGGGACGTGCTCGACGAGCATCCGAAGACGTTCGTCACCATCGTGATCCCCGAGTTGGTCGTCCGGAAACGATGGCACCGACTCCTCCACAACCAGACGGCCTTGACGCTCAAGGGGACGTTCCTCTTCGAACCCTCCGTCGTGGTGTCCGCGGTCCCCTATCGGCTCTAGCCGTCGGCCGAACAGCTCGTCAGTCGTCGCGAAGCCGGCCGGCGAGCACCTGTAACATCGCCCACGCCGCTCGCGGCTCGCGCTCGATCGTGCCCCGCACGAGCTCGCGCGAGATCGCGAGGGCACGCAACGGCGACACCGCCACGACGTCGGCGCTCCGGGGTCGGCCGTCGATCACCGCGACCTCCCCGAAGAACTCCCCCGGGCCGAACGTCGCCAGCGGGCTCCCCTTCCGTTCCACACGAGCTTCTCCGTCGACGATCACGAACAGCTCGTCACCCGGGTCGCCCTCATGAACGACGAACTCCCCCGGCTCGAACGTCCGCTCGTCGCCTTCGGCGGTGATCACCTCGAGGATCTCCGGCGGCAACGACGAGAACACAGGAGCGCGCTCGAGGAGATGCTGGTATCGCCCGCCCTGGAACAGGAGCGGCTGCCCCTCCCCGTAGCGCGCGTACTCCACCTGCCCCACGAACAGCGAGTGGTCACCGCCCCAGTTGGAGCGAACCACCCTCGCGACCAGGTGCGCCAGCGCCCCGCGGACGAGGGGCGTCTCGTGCACCAGGTCGAACTCGACCTCCTCGGTCCCCTCGGCGGTGCGACCCGCGAATCGATCGGAAAGCGCTCGCTGCTCGTCGGCGAGCACGCTGATCCCGTACCGACGGCCCTCGTGGAGCAACGCATGCATCTTCGCCCGCCGGTCCACCGAGATCACGACGAGCGGGGGACGCAGGGATACGGACATGAAGGCGTTGGCGGTCATGCCGTGCACCTGGTTGCCCGCCTGGGTCGTGACCACGGTGACGCCGGTTGCGAACATCCCCAGGGTGCGACGGAACGCCGCGGCCGGATCCTGTCCCGGCTCGCCGGCGATCTCGAGTTCGTCTTCGGGCGCGTCGTCGGGGAATGTCTCCCCGAAACCGACCGGAGCGAAGCCGCCGTGCACGGGGAGGTCGAACTCGACCGGCGGCGCCTGGGCGGGGCGATCGCCCATCGCTAGCTCCAGGGGTACGGGGAATGACTGACGGGGTGCAGCCGACCCTCGGCGAACCGGGAGAAGCGGAACGGCTCGAGCAGCGCCTGCGGCTCACCCAGGAGCTCGTTCGCGACGAGCGCGCCGATCCCGATCATCTTGTAGCCGTGGTTCGAGTCGGCGACCACGTAGGCGTTCTCGACGAATCGGTCGAAGACCGGGAAGCTGTCGGGCGTGAAGGCGCCGATGCCGCCCGTGGGCGCCTTCTTGTACAGCGGGCGCTTCCCCTCGAACCGCTTGTGACAATGCGCGAGGGCTGCCGTCCACATCCGCTCGAACTCCTCCGTCACGACGAACTCGGTGCTCTTCTCGCCGTACGGATCGACCGCGACCTCATCCGCTGGTTGCTCGACCACCCACGGCATCGCCCCGCCCTGGACGCCGCCGAAGTTGACATCGGGCTTGTAGTAGATGCCCCAGAGCTCCTCGCTCACGACGGACCCGTCCATGTCGTCGATCAGCGGTGCGTCGGTATCGATATGCACGACCGGCGGCATGTGCCCGTCGTTGTCGAGGAGGTAGCTCGGGTCGACGCCGAGGGTCCCCTCCTGGAGGCACCAGTAGGTCCACATCGGCCGTTCGTACACGTTGCCGTCTCGCCCTCGCACGTCGACGACTCCCGGCAGGTCGAGCATGTGCCAGAAGTCGCGGACCCAGGGGCCGGCCGCCACCACGACCTGCTCGCAGACGATCGCTCCCTGGTCCGTCTCGACGGCGGTCACCGCCCCGCTCTCGATCCGGAACCCGGTCACCGTGACCGGGGCATGGAGCTCGACGCCCAGAGCCTCGCTCTTGCCGCGGAGACCACGCATCGACGCCATGTTCTCCGCGTAGCCGCCCTTCTTCTCGTGCAGGACCGCCGTGATGTTCTTCGCCTGCCAGTCCGAGAAGATCGACTCCATGTAGGTCCGGCAGTCGTCCTCCCCTTCGATCAGCTCCGAGGGGTAGCCGATCGCCTTCTGCTCCTCGTAGATCTGTGTGACATCGGCGCGCATCACCTCGGGCGCGATCTGGAGGTACCCGGTCGGGTGATAATGGAACGCGTCGACATCGGACTCCCAGACCTGCACCGAGTGCGCCATCAGTTCGCGCATCGCCGGTTGGAAGTAGTTGTTGCGGATCACGCCGCAGGCGATCCCGGATGGTCCCGCGCCCACACCTTCCTTGTCGAGGATCGCGATGTCCGTGCCGTCCCCGATGCCGCGTGCCCGGAGCTCATTCCCCAGGTGCCACGCCGTAGAGAGGCCGTGGACGCCGGCGCCGATCACCACGTAGCGGGAGTACCCCGGGAGCGTCATCGTGCAGACCTGCCTTTCGAGACTCGACCCGGGAGGATTCTAGGGTCTCGAACGACCCGGTCAGGGAACACCGACCCCCTCGCGCTCCGCCATCCGACGGCGAGCGTCCGCGACGAAGGTCCGCCAGATCTTGAGCATCCGCTCGTCGTCCTGCCACTCCTCGTGGAGCTCCCACTGCACGCCCAGGACGAACGACGGCGAACCCGGCATCTCGACAGCCTCGATCGTCCCGTGCGGCGCCCAGGCAACGGCTTCCAGGCCGGTGCCCAGATCCTTCACGGCCTGGTGGTGGTAACTGTCGACCTCGTAGCGCTCGCCGAGGTGCGAGGCGAGGAGCGAGCCCGGCTTCACGTCGACGGGATGGATGGGGTGCGGGGGACGCTCGGCCCCTTCCAGCGTGGCGGCGACCAGCGCTCGCCATTCGTCCCACTTGGCGCCGGGATGGTCGGCCCCCTCCGCGGGGAACTCCTCGAGGTCCCCGTGGAGCGTGCCTCCCAATGCGACATTCAGGACCTGACATCCTCGGCACACGCCGAGGACGGGCACTTCCTCGTCCACCGCGAGCAGCGCGTAGGAGAGATCGATCTCATCCAGGAACGGCTGCCCCGGCAGGTGCTTCGGGTGGGGCCTCTCTCGGCCATAGCGCCACGCCTCGATATCCCGCCCGCCGGCGAGGACCAGTCCGTCGATCCGACCGATCAGCTCAACCCGGTCCTCCTCCCGTTCGTAGTACGGGAGGAGGACGGGAAGGGCGCCCGCTGCGAGCAGCGGGCGCCCATAGCCGTACCCGTAGTAGTCGCCATAGTCGGCGAACCCTTCCGAGATCGCGACCAGCGGTCGGCGGATCAGGTCCGGACCCCCACCGTCGCGTCGAACCATGACTCGAACATCCGTCTCCCGTGATCCATGAGCTCGCTCGCCCGTCCCTCGAACGCGTCGAGAAGCTGCGGCAGCGCTCCGGGACCCAGGACCCGATCGGCGTAGGCGCGGTAGGCCGGGACCCTGGACCACTCGTCCGCCATCGCCGGCGTGACTTCCAGGTGGAACTGCACGCCGTACGCGTCCCGAACGCGGAACGCCTGGTTCGGATAGGCGGAGGATGACGCGAGGAGCGTGGCGCCATCGGGGAGATCGAACGTGTCGCCGTGCCACTGCAGCGTAACCACCTCGGAGGGTAAGGATCCGAGCACGGGATCAGCCCGCCCGTCCTCCGTGAGCGTCACGGGAAGAAGGCCCACCTCCGGCTCGGACCCGGTGTAGACGGTGGCGCCGAGCGCCGATGCGAGCAGCTGCACGCCGAGGCAAGCGCCCCAGACCGGGACACCGCTCAGCGCGGCGGCAGCGATGAGGCGCTTCTCGTCCCGTAGCCAGGGGTGCTCGTCCTCGTCGTTCACGCTCATCGGGCCACCCATGGCAACGATCGCGTCGAAGGACCGATCCGGCAGCTGCTCCCCTTCGTCGAGCTCCACACGCGTGATCCTCGCGTCCCGTCGTCGCAGCACGTCTTCGTAGACGCCGGGCGGTTCGCATGCGATGTGCTGCAGGACGAGAACGTCCACGGACGTCAGTGACCGGCGGGCCGCTCCCAGCCCTCCATCACGCCCGGCTTCCAGTCCGTGCCGACGGTCTCCGAGCCCTCCACCCACGGACCGAGCATCGGCTGGGGGAACTTGGCGTGCTTCGTCTTCAGCTGGATCCCGTACGAGTTGCCTTCGATCAGGTGCTTCATCAGCACCTTGCGGGCGATCTCGTCTTCACGGCCGGCGGGGATCTCGAAGTGGATCTTCAGGAACGAGTTGGAATAGCGGTCGAACACCGCGGCGACACCGTCCTCCTGAAGCAGCGTCACGTCCTCGAGCCAGTTCAGATCCTCGCCCGGGGTCAGCGCATCGAGATCGACGTCTTCCACCAGCGAGATGTCCTCCTGGTACGGGAACCTGTGGCCGGCGAGCTCCTCTGCGTCGATCCCGATCTTCGTCGACAGATGGTGCGGCTCCGTCATCGTCTTCTCCGTTCTCCTTCTCGGTTCTTTGGCCTCTAGGTCGGGAACTGCCCGGTGTCCGCCAGGTACTTCTGCATCATGTTCTTGATCTCGTCCAGGGTTCCCTGCTCGGTGACGCCCGGGATGTAGTCGGTGCCGGCGAGCGGCACCTTGGCCATCGCGGCGGCCTCGACCGTGAGCGCGCAGAGATCCTCCGGCTCGAGCGAATGGACGTCGGTCTTCCCGCATGCCCGCGCCAACATCTGGAGCTCCATCGTCATCGCGGTGAGGAAGTTGTAGACCCGGGTCGCGGCGGAGTCGACCTCGAGTCGCTTCCGGAGCTCCGGGTCCTGCGTCGTGATCCCGACCGGGCAACGGCCTGTGTGGCAGTGGTAGCACTGCCCGGCCGGAACCCCCACCGTGCCCTCGTAGTCCGTGACTCCGGGGATCTCCTTGTTGCAGTTCAGTGCCATCAGCGCACTCGTCCCGATGGCGACGGCCTTGGCGCCGAGCGCGAGGCACTTCGCGATATCGGCCCCGTTGCGGATCCCGCCGGCGACGACCAGATCGACCTCGTCGATGAGCCCAACGTCCTCGAGAGCCCGACGAGCCTCCGGGATCGCCGCCATCAGCGGGATCCCGGTCTCCTCGGTCGCGATGTGGGGACCCGCCCCCGTCGATCCTTCGGCGCCGTCCAGATAGATGATGTCCGGCCCGCACTTGGCTGCCATGCGGATGTCGTCGTAGACCCGAGCCGCACCCAGCTTGAGCTGGATCGGGATCCGGTAGTCGGTGGCCTCCCGAACCTCTTGCACCTTCAGGGACAGGTCGTCGGGTCCGAGCCAGTCCGGGTGGCGCGCCGGCGAGCGCTGGTCGATCCCGGCGGGAAGCGATCGCATCTCCGCCACCTGCTCGGTGACCTTCTGGCCCATCAGGTGGCCGCCAAGTCCGACCTTGCAGCCCTGCCCGATGAAGAACTCGCAGGCGTCGGCCAGCATCAGGTGATGGGGGTTGAAGCCATACCGGGACTGGATGTTCTGGTAGTACCACTTCGTCGACAGGTCGCGCTCCGGCGGGATCATGCCGCCCTCGCCCGAGCACGTCGCCGTCCCGGCCATCGAGGCGCCCTTCGCGAGCGCCATCTTCGCCTCGAGTGACAACGCGCCGAACGACATCCCCGTGATGTAGATCGGGATCTCCAGCTCGATGGGATTCTTCGCGAAGCGGGCGCCGAGCACCGTCTTCGTCTCGCATTTCTCCCGATAACCCTCGATCACGAATCGGGTCAGGGTGCCAGGGAGGAACATCAGCTCGTCCCAGTGCGGGATCGGCTTGAACATCGAGAACCCACGCATCCGGTACCGGCCGAGCTCGGCCTTCACGTGGATGTCGTTCATGACCTCCTCGGTGAAGATCCTGCTGCGCCCGAGCACATCCTTCTTGGAGGAAACCTCCGTCATCTCGTCTCCTTCACGCCCTTGGTATCCGATCCCTCAGAGGACGAGCTTCCTCTCGCTGGGCTCGAGGTTGTCGTAGTTGTAGAGCATCTTCCCGCACACGAACTTCTGCAGCGGTGGCGGGTCTCCCAGGCCGTAGATCCGGAACTTCCGCTCGACCAGCTCCGTGTCCGCGTCGGTCCACTCGCCTTCGACGCAGTCGATGCCGAGGGACTTCACCTTGCCGGCTACGTAGATCGTGCCGTCGTACATCGAATCGCCCAGACCGTTGCCGACGTTGCCCAAGATGATCTGCCGCCCGCGCTGCATCATGAACGCCGTCATCGTGCCGGCATCACCGCCGACGACGATCGTCCCGCCCTTCTGATCGATCCCGGTACGTGCGCCGACGGCGCCCTTCACGATGAGGTCGCCGCCGCGCATGGCCGCGCCGGTCAGCGAGCCCGCGTTCTTCTCGATCACGACGACGCCCGACATCATGTTCTCGCACACGGACCAGCCCACCCGGCCGGTGACCGTGATCTCCGGGCCGTCGATCAGCCCGAGGCCGAAGTACCCGAGCGATCCCTCGTACTTGATCCGGCAGCGCTGCAGGATCCCGACGCCGATCGAGTGCTTGGCGCCGGGATTGAGAACCGTGACGTCGCGAGCGCCCTGCTCGTAGATCAGCCACCGGAGCTCCAGGTTGATCTGCCGGGTCGTGAGGTCGGCCGCGTCGAACGTTGCCTTCTCGCCGTCGATCTCCGAGACCTTGGGCACGTCCGCGATCGGCTCGACCAGGCCTCGCGCGTCGTACGTGACACGGCGGTCGCCCGTCACCGTGTCCATACGAGCACCTCGCTCTCATAGGGGTCGTACGTATCGATCTCGCGTCCAAGGACCGCCCGGATCGCGATCTCCTCGCTCGCCATCGCCACCAGCTCATCGGACTCGTACAGCACGAGCGGCTTCGCGGCCATCTCGTCCTTCGCGACACCCAGCGCGTCCTTCGTGACCGCCATATACGTGAAGACCCCGTCAAGATCCTCGAGGCTCTTGTGCATCGCGTCCTCGAGAGAGTCTCCATCGGACATCTTCTCGGCGAGGTAGACCGCGATGATCTCCGAGTCGCACTCCGACTGGAAGCGCTCGCCGTTGAACTCGAGGCGTCGCTTCCACTGGAAATAGTTCGTGAGCTGGCCGTTGTGCACGACCGCCACGTCGGAGAACGGATACGCCCAGTACGGGTGGGCGCTCGAGATGTCGACGTCGGACTCGGTCGCCATCCGCACGTGCCCGATCGCGTGGGTGCCCGCGAACCCGCCGAGCTTGTACAGGTCCGAGACCTGCTGCGCGTCGCCGAGGTCCTTCACGATCTCCAACGAATGACCCAGCGAGAGCACCTCGCACCCGGGCACGTCCTCCAGGTAGTCGGCGAGGGCCTTCATGTCCCCGTCGTAGCGAACCACCGCCCGGTAGGCGTACTCGGTCTCGCTCTCCACCCGGTCGATCGAGGCGCCGATCTTGTTCAGGCGGGTCTCGACCTCCTGCCGGGCGCGCTCGAGGCGTTCCTTGAAGTCGAAGTCGCGAGGATCGTTCGCGTCGGCCAGCTTGAACCGGATCACCACGAGCTCCCCGGGCTCTCCGTAGAGGGCGTATCCCGCGGAGTCCGGCCCCCGGTGCTTCATCGACTGGAGCATGCTGGTCATCTCGGTCCCGATGTCGGCCGAGCCGTCGCGGTGGATGATGCCTGCGATACCGCACATGTGAAGGGGATCGCTCCTTTCCTAGGCCGAGCTCACGGCAGCACGTCCAGATACTCCTGGACGTCCCAATCGCTGACCGTCCCGATGAATCGCTTCCATTCGTCGGTCTTGTAGTGCATGAAGACCCGATACATGTCTCCCGGCAACGCGGCCTTGACCACGTCGTCGGCCTCGAGCGCCTCGAGGGCCTCCCCCAAGGTCTCAGGGATCCGCTGGACGTCCTTGCCCTCGGCGATCGCCTCGTAGATGTTCCGCTCTTCGGGGGGGCCGGGATCGAGATTGCGGGCCAGTCCGTCCTTCATCGCCATCAGAAGCGCCGCGAACGACAAGTACGGGTTCACCGCCGAGTCCACGGACCGATACTCGTACCGCCCGGGCGCAGAGATCCGCAGCGCGGTGGTCCGGTTCTGGAACCCCCAGTCGGCGAAGATCGGCGCCCAGAACCCCGCGTCGGCGAAGCGCCGGTACGAGTTCACCGTCGGCGAGGTGATACAGGTGAGCGCTCGGAGGTGCTCGAGCACGCCGCCGATGGCGTGCAGACCGATCTTGCCCGGCACCCTGGGATCGTCGCCGTCGGGCATGAACATGTTCTCGTCGCCCTGCCAGAGCGAGATGTTGTGGTGGCATCCGTTGGCGGACACGCCCATGAACGGCTTCGGCATGAAGCACGCGAACGCGTTCATCTCCCGCCCGACCTGCCGGCAGATCTGCCGATAGGTCGTGAGGCGGTCGGCGGTGAGCTCGGCCTTGTCGAACATGAAGTTCAGCTCGAGCTGACCGGGAGCGTCCTCATGGTCGCCCTGGATCATGTCGAGACCCATCGCGGTGCCGTACTCCATCACCTTGTGGATGATCGGCTGGAGCTCCGAGAACTGGTCGATGTGGTAGCAGTACGGCTTGGTCTTGCCTTCGACCGACGGCGTGCCGTCCGGGTTCGTCTTCAGCCACATCATCTCGGGCTCGGTACCGGCCCGCAGGTGCAGCCCGGTCTCTTCCGTGAACTCGTCGTGGAGTCGCCTGAGATTGCCCCGGCAGTCCGACGTCAGGAAGGCGCCACCGTCGACCTCCTCTTCGCGGCCGCGGAACAGCGTGCAGAAGACCCTCGCGGTCTTCCGATCCCAGGGAAGCACACAGAAGGTCTCGACGTCGGGGATGCCGACGAGCTCCCTCGCTTCCGGCCCGTACCCGATGTAGTTCCCCTCTCGATCGACGAACAGGTTGGCGGTCGAGCCGTAGACGAGCTGGAACCCTTTGCGAGCGACCGTCTCCCAGTGCTTGGAGGGGATCCCCTTGCCCATGATCCGCCCCGTGACCGAAACGAATTGGTAGTACATGTAGGTCACGCCCTCGGCGTCGATCTGCCGGCGGACCTCCTTGATCGCAGCGTCGCGTCCGGACTGCTCCACCATCTGCTCGATGTCGGTGGCCAACTCGCGCCTCCCTTCGGGCGGCCCGTCTGCGGGCCGGATGGGCGCATCCTACGCCGACCTCCACGGAACGCGCTACGGGCCCCGAGACCGGTTTGACGGGGAAGGGTCATGGGCCTACGGTGCGGCGCGAGGCGCGGCGAGCGCTGGGCTCCCGTGCCCGATCCCTACGCAGGGTGTGGAGAAGGGGGTGCCGCCGTGACCGAGGCTCCGAAGTCCGTCGAGGAGGTCCGCAAGCTCGTTGACGATATGGGGATCGAGTTCCTCTTCGCGCAGTTCGTCGAGATGTATGGCAAACCGAACGCGAAGCTCGTGCCCGCGAATCACCTCGAAGACGTCTTCGCGGAAGGCGCCGGCTTCGCCGGCTTCGCGACGGGCGAGCTGGGACAGGGGCCGCACGATCCGGACATCGCCGCGATGCCCGACCCGGCCAGCTTCACGCCCGTGCCCTGGGAGCCCTCCCTCGCCCGGTTCGCGTGTGACGTCTTCGTCGAGGGCGAGCCATGGCCGTACTGTCCGAGGACGATCCTCAGACGGAACATGGCGTCCGCGTCGGAGCGCGGATACGTCTTCAAGATCGGCATGGAGGCCGAATTCATCCTCACGCGCCTCCGTGAGGACGGCACGATCGAGGTCGCGGACCCGCTCGACGTCCTGGACCGCCCCTGCTACGACATGAAGGCCCTCACCCGCCAGTTCGACTACATCTCGAATCTCTCGAAATACGAGACGCAGCTCGGCTGGGACAACTACGCGAACGACCACGAGGACGCGAACGGGCAGTTCGAGTCGAACTTCAAGTATGCGGACGCGCTGACGACCGCCGACCGGATCATCTTCTTCCGCTACATGGTCCATACGCTGGCGCAGCAGCGAGGCCTGCAGGCGACGTTCATGCCGAAGCCGTTCGCGAATCTCACCGGCAACGGCCTCCACATGCACATGAGCCTCTGGGACGAGGAGACCGACACGAACCTGTTCGAGGACGACAACGACGCCCGCGGCCTCGGGATCTCCGAGCTCGGGTACCACTTCCTCGGCGGGGTGCTGCAGCACGCGAGCGCCTATATCGGCGTCACGGCATCCACCGTGAACTCATACAAGCGGCTCATCGTGGGAGCGCCCACATCGGGAGCCACCTGGTCGCCGGTGTACATCGCGTACGGCGGGAACAACCGCACGCAGATGATCCGGACGCCGGCCCCCGGCCGCTTCGAGGACCGCACGATCGACGGCGCCGCCAACCCGTACCTCGCCGCGTCGGTGATCCTCGCCGCGGGTCTCGACGGGATCGACCACAAGATCGATCCCGGCGACCCGAACGAGGGCAACATGTACGAGACGTCGGAGGACGAGCTGAAGCGCCGCGGCGTCCAGGTCCTGCCCGGGAACCTCCTGGACGCGGTGCGGAACCTCCGCCAGGACGAGGTCCTGCGCGAGGCGCTCGGCGCAGTCCCGGGAGGGCACTACATCGACTACTTCTGCGACGTCAAGGAGCGGGAGTGGAAGGACTACCACGACCGGGTGAGCGACTGGGAGGTGAACAAGTACCTCGCTCTGTTCTGAGCCACTGATCGTGAGAGAGGGGGAATCGTATGTCGCTGAAGTCCGACCCACCCGCGGGGACCGTTCGCGTGGACGACTACGTGAAGGGCGAGCTCTCGAAGGACACGAACTGGTGGGGCGCCTTCGTCGTGGGCCTCGCGGGGACGATCCTCGTCACGGGGGTGACGCCCGCCGTGCTCGGCCCACTCGGAGCCGCGGCGATCCCGAACTTCGTCTTCTGGGCACTCACGGGGTGGCTGCTCTGTCTGTTCCTCGCAGAGCTCGCCGCGATGCTCCCCGACCGCACCGGCGGCGCGCCCGCGTACGCCTATTACGCGTTCAAGGACCGGTTGCCCAAGACCTCCGCACACCTGAACGGCGTCACCGTCTGGATGTACTGGCTCGGCTGGATGCCCGTGATGGCGGTGAACATGATCCTGACCGGGTCGTACCTCCCCGCGCTGCTCGGCATCGAGCTGAAGGGGTTCTGGGCGAAGGAGATCACGCTCTTCGACGCGAGCCTTCCGGTGACGTATTTCACGATCATCGTGGGCGCGGTCCTGTCGGTCCTGTTGCTGATCATCTCCAACCGGGGCATCCGGTTCGGGACCGGTGCGGCGACGGTGTTGGGGATCCTCTCGATGGTGCCACTGACGATCATCGCCGTTGCGCCGTTCTTCACCGGTGACGTCCACACGGCGAACATCTGGCCGGCGAACCTCCCCGATGGGACCGGATTCTTCACGGGCCACGCGTTCTTCCTCTTCCTCCAGTTCTCGGCCCTCTACACATGGAACGCGATCGCGATGGAGGCGGCCGGCTGCTACATCGGCGAGTGCAAGAACCCGGAACGCGACGCGCCCATCGCGATGAATCTGTCCGGCGGGTACGGCACGTTCATCTACACGTTCCTGCCGATGGCGGTACTGGGTGTCCTCGGCGTGGCATTCATCCAGAACAGCCTCGACCCGAACGCGATCCTCGTCGAGACGGCGGTCCGTTCGATCGGTTCCGGGGTCGGCAAGGTCGTGACGGCGGCCCTGATCATCGCGCTCGCCCTCTCCAGCCTGAATGCGATCATGGGGTGCGCCCGTTCCCTGTACATGATGGCGCTCGACGGACAGGCACCGCGGATCTTCGGCCGTGTGAACCGCCACAACGTGCCGGACTTCTCCATGGGCCTCAACACGGTGCTCAACATCCTGCTGATCTTCGTCGGCGCGCCGGGTTCGATCTACGTGCTCTCGAACGTCGGCTATGTGGGCTCGTTCGTGCCCGTGCTGATCGGCTATTACTTCCTCCGGCGATGGCGACCGGAGATCCATCGGCCGTTCAAGCTGCCCGAGTGGATGAAGTACGTCGCCATCGCCCTCGCCGTTCTGTACTTCATCGTCTGGGCGGTGGGCATCCCTGCCTGTGCGATCGAGGGCTGCCAGCTCGGTGGCGGCAAGATGTTCCTGATCGGGGTCTTCGTCGTCCTGCTGTACTTCCCTCTGAACTGGTGGCGGAGGTCGGAGGATCGGCGGCTCGGGACCTCCGAGTACAAGAGAACGATGTCCGTGTGAGCACGCCGAAGCGCGCGCGGACGGGGCGGGGGGCCGCGAGAGCGGCCCCTCGCCCCGTCCCGGATCCGCCACGGCGAATCCTCCTCGTCTCCGTCGCCTCTTCACCGATCACGCCGGACGTGATCCGGCAGACCGTCGCGCTGGCCGGTCCCGAGCACGCCAAGATCACCGTGCTCGGGATCGCGAGGGTGTTCGGCACCGCACTCGGGCTCCCTCATCCGGGTCTGAAGCCGACGCCCCTCGAGTGGGAAGCCCAGCGGAAGATCACGCAGGACGCCGCGGACGATCTCGGCCTCCGAGGCTTCGATGTCCTCCTCGCGATGGCGAGAGCTCGGAACGCGCCGAAGCTGATCGGTCGCTGGGTCCGAGCCAAACGCTTTCACGCCGTCGTGATCCCCGATCCCGAGCGTCCGGGCTGGCGACAGTGGATCGAGGGCGAGCTGACGAAGGAGGTCGGCCGCCACGCAAAGGTGCCTGTGTACGCGGTTCCGATCCCGGCCGTCTCACACGCCACGCCTCGGGCGCGTCAGCGCCGGTAGGTCTGGACCCCCACCCGCATCAGGTCTCGCGGCGTCCGTGCGCCGACAGACCCGAGCTTGGACGCCGTCACGAGGAACAGCTGTGCCGTCACGAGCGCGTCGTCCAGGGCATGGTGCGGACTCGCGACCGGGACGTCGAAGCGAGCGGCGGCCTGCTCCAGAGTGAGGCGTGCGGCCTCCGCGCCGAGGACTCCGACGACGAGCCTCCGCACGTCGATGGAACGGCGCATCCAACGGCTCGGCCTGGTCCCGAACAGCTTCGCCAGGAAGGACGCCTCGACGGTCGCGTACCACGTGATCAGGAACCTTCCGCCGAGCGCTCGCCGGAGCGTCTCCCGAGCGGCGTCCGTCGAGCTCGCCCCGTGGACGTCCACGGGACGAAGCCCGTGGATCGTCACCGTGTCGCGCGTCAGCTCGACCTCGCCGGGATCGACGAGCTCGTACACCGACCGGCCCACGTCGATGCGACCGTCGTCGATCGGGACGACGCCGAGGGAGACGATCCGATCCCGTTCGAAGTTCAATCCGGTCGCCTCGAAGTCGAGCGAGGCGAGATCGACCGTGCGCCACGGCATCTTCCGTTGCCCTCGAGGTGGACCGTGCGGACCGCCCGTCACCGGCGCAGCCCCAGCCCCGCTGCGAGACGCTCCTGCGCCTGGTCGATCATCTGGAACGCCTCCCGCAAGGCCTGTCTGGTGAGCGGCCCAAGCCATTCGGGCCGCACGGAGTCGTCCGGTACTTCCCCTTCCTCCACTGCGCGGGCTTGGCGCTCGACACGGATCTGCCACAGGAGGTCGAACGCTTCTTCCAGCCCTTCTCGCGTCTCCTGTTCGAGCCGTCCCACCTCCGCCGCAGCGCGGAGCCGACGCAGCGTCCTGTTCTCGGTCACGCCCGACTCCACGGCGAGGACCCGCGCGAGGTTCGTGATCGGGGCGATGCCACCCTGCTTCACGTCGAACGCCCGTTCCCGATTCCCCTTCGGGTGGACCACGGCGTCCTTCAACAAACCGACCGGAGGACGAGCGTCCACGGCGAGCTTCGCCAGCTGCCTTACGAACTGATCCTCCTTCGCCGAGCGCCGGATCACCTCATCCAGGACCGGGTCCACGTCGAGTGGCCCCGTCACACGTCGGTAGTCGAACGCGATCCCGACGAACGCCCTCCCGGTGCGAGCCGGTTCGCGGATCCATCCCCAGAACCGCTCCTCCCACGCGTCGAGCGTGCCGCGCCACTCGGGATTCGACGCCGCGACTCCGGCGCGGCACCGGGGGATCCCTGCACGCTCGATCCCGTCGTTCACGATCGTCGCGACCCGCTGGAAGTACGGGTCGACTTCGACGAACTCGTCTGGCTCGCATTCGACGACGAGCGCGTTGTCCTGATCCGTCGCCAGGCCCTGTTCCTGTCTCGCCTCGCTCCCGAGGGCGAGCCATGCCCACGGACAAGGAGCATCTCCGATGTCGTCGATCGCGAGCTCGAGCAGGCGAGTCGTGAGCGTGTCGATCGTGACTGCGACCGCGTGCGCGATGTCGAGCGGGTCCACCTGCGCCTGCACGAGCGATACGAACATCTGCGGGAGGCGGGCCCCCACCTGGATGGCCTCGTCGATCGTTCGTGAACGTTCGAGCTCGGACTTCAGGATGAAAGGTGTCCGCTGTCCGAGCCCCAACAGATCGGTGTCGGTGACCATCCCGACCGGCGTTCCGTCGGGATCGACCACGGGCACGTGATGGATGCCCCGCTCGTACATCTGGGTAAGGACCTCGGCCGCCGACGTCTCCGGCGACACCGAGAAGACCGGCCTCGTCATGATGTCGGCGGTCGGGGTGTCGAAGCCCCGGCCGGTCGCGACCACCTTCGCCCTGAGATCGCGGTCGGTGACGATCCCCATCTCCCCCGGCCCGTCAACACCGACGAGGACCGACGAGACGCGTTCTCGGGCCATCAGTTCCGCCGCCTCCTTGATGGTGGAGCCGATGGGCACGACGAGCGGAGGCCGCCGAACCAGCGCGGACACGTGCGTCGCCCAGGCGTCGACCACTTCGCGCTCCGGGCCTTCGAGTACGGAGACCTCGCGTCGTCGGAGACTGCCGGCGAGGAAGGAGAGACCGCGCCGAGTCGCCATGACCTCGAGGGCGATGTCCCTCTCGATGAGATAGCAGATCGTGTCCTCTGCCGCGCGAAGCGTGAAGGCGGGCTCGAGCCCGGTGAACAGGGAGACGAACCCGAACAGCTCGCCTTCCCCCAGCACGTCGGCCACGAGCTCGCCCTCCACGGCCTCGACCGATCCGGTGCGAACGATGTACAGGAACGCGCTCGGCTCGCCCGACTGGTGCTGGATCACCGTCCCCACGGGGAAGAACTCGATCTGGGTGTGACGAACCACCTCTGCGAGCCGTTCATCGTCCAGCTCGTCGAACGGCGGGTACATCCGCAGGAACGACGGGATGTCCACGCGGGCGAGTATCGCACCGACAGAAGAACGCCAGAGCGCCGACGCGCTCACCCCACTACGAGGGAAGGGGTATCCTCACGCGACCCTCAGGCAGGCGAGACGATCCGATGGGAGGCGAGGCCGTGAAGAGCGGGCTGGAGATCGCGCAAGAAGCCGTCCTTCGTCCCATCACCGACGTCGCCGCGGACGCGGGGATCCTCGAGGAGGAGCTCGAGCAGTACGGGCGCTTCAAGGGGAAGATCTCGCTCTCGATCCTCGATCGCCTCGCCGACCGCCCCGACGGCAAGCTCGTCATCACGACCGCGATCACCCCCACGAAGGCCGGCGAGGGGAAGACCACCACCTCGATCTCCCTCACGCAGGGGATGGGGCGGATCGGCAAGGATGTGATGCTCTGCCTTCGGGAACCCTCGATGGGCCCGGTCTTCGGGATCAAAGGCGGTGGCAACGGCGGCGGGTTCGCCCAAGTCGTCCCGATGGAGGAGATCAACCTCCACTTCAACGGGGACTTCCACGCAGTGCAGGCAGCGCACAACCTCCTCGCCGCCGCGCTGGATGCGTCGATCTATCACGCCAACCCGCTGGGCATCGATCCGGTCTCGGTGACCTGGCCGCGAACGCTCGACGTGAACGACCGCGAGCTCCGCTACACGGTCGTGGGCATCGGCGGGAAGGCCCACGGCGTGCCCCGCGAGAATCAGTTCGTGATCGTCGCGGCGTCGGAGATCATGGCCGTGCTGGCCCTCGCGAACGACCTCGAAGACCTCCGGGCGAGGCTCGGCCGCGTCGTGGTGGCGTCCACGTACGACGGGACGCCGGTGACGGCCGAGGAGCTGAAGGTCGCGGGAGCGTTGGCCGTGATCATGAAGGAGGCCATCAAACCCAACCTGGTCCAGACGCTCGAGGGTCAGCCCACGCTGATCCACGCCGGCCCGTTCGGCAACATCGCGCACGCGAACAACTCCATCATCGAGGACCGGATCGCGTTGAAGCTGGCGGACTACGTGGTGACCGAGGCGGGGTTCGGATCTGATCTCGGCTTCCAGAAGTTCTGCGACATCGTGTGCCGGATCGGTGGCTTCGCGCCGTCCGCCGGCGTGCTCGTGACCACCGTGCGGGCCACGAAGTCCCACGGAGGGATGCCGTTCGATCAGCTGGCGAACGAGGACGTCGACGCCCTTCGGAGGGGGATCGACAACCTGGCCGCCCACATCGGGATCGTCCGTACCTACGGACTGCCGTGCGTCGTCTCGATCAACAACTTCCCCACCGACACGGACAAGGAGGTCGAGACGATCCGAGAGCTGGCGAGCGGCGCCGGCGCCGAAACGGTCGTCGTGAACCGGGCGTTCGCGGAAGGGGGCGCCGGCGCCGTGGAGCTCGCCGAGGCCGTCGTCGCGGCGTGCGAACAACCGAACTCGTTCCGGTCCCTCATGCCCGACGGCACACCGTTGAAGGCGCAGATCGACGCCATCGCCACGACGATCTACGGAGCGGACGGCGTGGACTACCAGGCGCAGGCGGAGAAGGACATCGCTCGGATGGAACAGCTCGGGTTCGGGGAACTTCCCGTCTGCATGGCGAAGACCCATCTCTCGCTCAGCCACGACCCCCTGATGCTGAACCGGCCGACCGGATATCGGCTCCCGGTCCGCGGTGTCGTGCCGAGCGCCGGCGCAGGATTCGTGGTGGTCCTCTGCGGCGACATGCAGCGCATGCCCGGGCTCGGGAAGACGCCGGCGTTCATGAACGTCGACCTGGACCCGGACGGTCGAACGGTGGGCCTCTTCTAGAGGCCCACCCCGCGAAAACGGCTCGGTCGAGGATCCACGTCGGTTTGACAGGATCCGCCGTCCGTGCGGGAATCGAAGTCCCCCACCCCCCAGGAGGCTCGGATGCCGCGACCCCGCCGCTCGTTCTCACTCCTCTGCCTGACCGCTCTCGCGATCGTGATCGCGATCGCCACGCTCGGCCCCGCCACCGCGGCGTCTCCGGGACGGCCTCGCTGGGTGCGCCACGCGATGCACTACTCGGGAGGCATCTCGAACGGCGTTCGCGAGCGTCTCGCGGTCTCACAGGGCAAGACGACCACGACCACGCTCGCGACGAGGACCACACGGATCGCCGCGTTCCCCTCGCTCCAGAACGTCCAGCTCAACGGCGATACCGACCCACCGCTCCCGCAGGACGAGCCGGGGATCGCCCTGAACCTCGACGACCCCATGAACGCGGTCGCGGCCTCGAACGACTACACGGGCGACGGCTTCTGGATCGGCTACACGACCGACGGCGGCGAGACCTGGACCTCCCAGTGGAAGGACCCGAAGTTCTCCTTCGACGGAAGTCGCTGCTTCGCGTCCGACCCAACGGTCGCGTACAGCGCCCGCGACCAGGCCTTCTACATGGGAACGCTCTGCTACTTCTCGACGACGCCCGCCTCGGAGATCCACGTGTGGAAGTCGATCGACGGCGGTGCGACGTGGACCCCGTCGACGAATGCCGCCGTCGTGGTGACGAACCGCTCTTCGAACGGGGACATCGACGCAACCGTCTTTAACGACAAGGAGCTGATGGCGGTCGACAACGAGCCATCGAGTCCCCACTACGGACGGATCTACGTCACCTATACGAAGTTCCACATGACCGGCGGCTCTTTCGCGCGGAGCGACTACTGCCCGATCCAGGCGGCGTTCTCCGACAGCATCGCCACGGCCGATCCGTCAACGTCGGTGTGGCACCACACGGCGGTCGTGCCGGACGACCCGGGCGGGAGCGGACGTGGCGCCTCGGCGAACCAGTTCTCGACGCCGGTCGTCGACGAGCACGGTGGCCTCGACATCGGGTTCGTGAGCGAGGACTGCAACACCTCGTACGACCGGGCGCTCCTGTTCGCCCGATCGATCGATGGGGGTGCGACGTTCGGCGACGTCGTCCGCGTGGATCGACCGGGAGACTGGGTGGACAACTCGAACCGACAGGACAACCTGCCCGGGAAGGGGCACGTGCGGTTCCCGGGAACGATCGGGTTCGCCTATGACGCGACTGCTGACCAGCTGATCATGCTCGACCAGAACGCGATCGCGGACAGCTCGAGCATCTCGGCGCACGTCTCCGGTGACTTCGGTGAGACGTGGTCCGATTCGATCTGGGTGAGCGTGTCGCCTTCGGGTGGTCCCGCGCGTGGCGACCAGTTCTTCCCCGCCGTCGGCGTCGACTCGGCGGGCGACTACTTCGCGATCTGGCAGGACACGCGGAACGATGTGGGCGACCACCGGATCGAGACGTTCCAGGGGACGTCGACGGACGGGGGGCTGACTTGGAGCAACCAGCTCATCAGCACGGCGTCCTTCGATCCCCGCCAGTCGTTCTTCACCTGCGGCTGTTTCATCGGCGATTACAACCAGATCGCGGTCTCCGACGAGGTGATCTATCCCACTTGGACGGACGGCCGGAATTCGCCTGGACGCCCCGCAGGTGATACCGACATCTTCGGGAACGTGGAGATCCGCAGCTAGCTGGGCGCGTCAGTCCTCGTCGCCGTCATCTGTGTCCGAAGGAGACACGACGCAGAACTCGTTGCCCTGGGGGTCCAGCATCACGCACCACATGCTCCCGCCGTCCTCCGTCCAGTTCCGGACGGCGGCCCCCAGACCCTCCAGCCGCTGCACCTCGTCCTCGATCGAGCCGTCGGCGGCGAGATCCAGGTGGACACGGTTCTTGGCCACCTTCTCCTCCGGCACCTCGGTGAAGAACAGGACGGGGAGATCCGTGCCGCTCGGAGGCTCGACCATCACCGAAGGATCTTCCTCGGGATCGTAGATGCCCTTCGACGCGAGACGTTCGAGCTCTTCTTCATCGTAGGGCGCGACGGTCCACCCGAGAGCCGCGGCCCAGAACCGCGCGAGCGGCGCGGCATCCTGGCAGTCGAAGACGACCGAATCGATCCTCACCTGCTCGCAGCGTAGGCCATGCGACGCCGCGCCGCTCAGGTCGCGAGGCGGAGGAGGAACGCCTCCTCGATCTGCTGCAGGAGGGTGTCGGCCCGCTCCCGGAGGATGTCGCACTCATCGACCAGCCCCTGTCCTTTCGACCGGTCTTTGAGGCCGGCGGCGTTGATCCGGACGTTCGCCATCGCAGACAGAGCCGCTGCGTACAGCAAGGTGCCCGCCGAGTAGCCGTCCGACGCCGCGTGCGGATTGCCCAGGGCGGTGGCGTCTTCGGCGAGCTCCATGAGCTTCACAGCGCCCGCCGCGAGCTGCAGCGGGACCGCCGCCGCGGCCTCGTACGCCTCCTGGATCTTGAGGGTCCGCGAGGCTTTCTCCTCGTCGGTCTCTTTGGGGAGCTTGAAGGACGCCATCACGGACTCGAACGCCTCCGCGTCCTCATCGGCGAGCGCGAGAAAGGCCTCGCGCTCCGCGTCGGCCGTCTCGACCATGGACCGCATCCGTGCATCGAGGTCCTCGAACCCCTGCTTCCCGATCGTGAGGTGTCCCACCATCGCGATGAGGGCGGCCC
>Ga0307296_10000157_pt1 | contig 28976 bp, 26 predicted proteins | sample ER_DNA_153_FD_194467 | JGI IMG/M metagenome (GOLD analysis project Ga0307296, IMG submission 194467) | Bulk soil microbial communities from the East River watershed near Crested Butte, Colorado, United States - ER_DNA_153 | ecosystem: Environmental > Terrestrial > Soil > Floodplain | place... | reverse complement strand
CTGATCGGGCAGCGAGAGTCGACTCACACCCAGGTGAGCCCGCAAGCGCGCCCACTCGATCTGCCGGCCGCCGGGCACGAGGACGAAGACGTAGTCGCCGGCGCCGCGCCTCACCACGATCGTGCGGATCAGCTGATCTACCTCGATGCCCTGCAGGGCGGCACTCTCCTCGGCGCTGCTCGGTCGCTCGGTGCGCACGACCCGGAACGGCACTTGCGAGGCGGCGACCTCGTGGATCGCGGGCGTCTCCTCGGTCACGCGTCCCGCAGCTCAGCGTAGGCCGGCCAGATCACGCGTTCCAGCAGCTCGAGGCGCTCATCGAACGGGATGAACGCGGACTTCATCGCGTTCGTCGTGAGCCTCCTGATCTGACCCCAGCCGATCTCGAACGCGTCGACGAGCTGGATGAACTCCTGCGAGAGCGACGTCGCGGACATGAGCCGGTTGTCGGTGTTGACCGTGACCCGGAACCGCAGGTCCATCAGGAGCCCGATCGGGTGCTCCTCGATCGACTTGGCGGCGCCAGAGTGCACGTTCGAGGTCGGACAGAGCTCCAGCGGCACGCGGCGATCGCGAACGAGATGCGCCACGCGCCCCAGCCGGACCTCCCCGCGGGGCTCGGTTTCGATGTCGTCGACGATGCGAACGCCGTGCCCGAGCCGTTCGGCACCGCAGAGCTGCAGAGCCTCCCAGATCGACGGGATCCCGAAGGCCTCGCCGGCGTGGATCGTGAGATGGAAGTTCTCCCGCCGGACATGTTCGAACGCGTCGAGATGTCGTGTGGGTGGATATCCGGCCTCGGCGCCTGCGATGTCGAACCCCACCACGCCTCGATCTCGCCATCGAACGGCGAGATCTGCGATCTCCAGCGAGCGGGCCGCTGTCCTCATCGCCGTCAACAGCGTGCCGATGCGGATGCCCGTCCGTAACATCCCCTCGCGGAACCCCTCCTGCACGGCATCGACGACCTCCTCGAGACCGAGCCCGCGCTCGAGATGCTGCTCGGGCGCGTAGCGGACCTCGGCGTAGACGATGCCGTCGGCCGCAAGGTCCTCGGCGCACTCGCGCGCGACGCGCGCGAGTGCGCGTCTCGTCTGCATCACGCCGACGGTGTGCGCGAACGTCTCCAGGTACAGGAGGAGGTCTTTCCGGTCTGCGCCCCGCGTCATCCACGCGCCGAGTTCCTCAGGACTGCGCGTCGGGAGGTCTCCGTAGCCGGTCTCCTCGGCGAGCTCGAGGATCGTGGCGGGACGGAGCCCGCCGTCGAGGTGGTCGTGCAGCAGGACCTTCGGGGCCCGGCGGATCTCTTCGAGGGTGGGTGGCACGGCCGCCCATCATAGGTGTGACAACGGCCGCGGCGGGGCCGACCGTCGGGCGGCGCGCTACGACTGGGCCGGGTAGCTGTAGGTGATCTTCGCCGTCAGGAGGTAGCAGTTGCCGCCTGCATCGACGAGGTCTTCGGTCATGGTGAACGAAGACTCGTGGTTCGTGTGCCCGGTCCTCCAGATCGTGTGTGGGCACCCGGGGACGTTGTCGAGCACGAAGCTGGCGCGCTCGATGCGTTCACTCGATGAGAGACCCCATCGCCAGTACACGCTCACCTTCCCGCTCTGGCAGAGGATCTGAAGGCGGCCCTCGGCGGTCCGGAAGACGATGCAGCCGCCACCGATGGCGAGGGGGGTGATGGGCCCGACGTGGTGATACGCGCTCGCCGTCTTCGACTTCGTCTTCGTCGCCCTGTAGGTGCGGGCGATCGCGACCTTCGTCGCGTTGGAAAGGACCGGAGACACGATCCCGTCGTCCGCCCAGATCCGGATGAAATAGTTGCCTTTCGGGAGGTTGTCGCCGTTGTCGTCCCTGCCGTCCCAGCTCCAGGAGTTGTTCCCGGCCGAGAGGTTCCCGAGACTGTCGTTCCGGACGATGGCTCCGCAACATCTCCCGGTCGTCTTCGGTCGGTAGACGCGAGCCTCCGCGGCGGCATCCGCGGCGAGGGCGAATCCGACGTGCGTCTCGTCTTTGTAGAGATCGTCGATCCACGGGAGGAACGGATCCGGCGTCACGGACGTGATCGTCACCAAGCGAGGCAGCAGGAAGAAGCTCTCGCTCGCCACGAGCGTTCGGTTCCGATAGACGGCGACCACGTACGTCCTGGGGCTGTTTACCGAGAGCGCCGGCCACTTGAACGTCTTGATCTGGAACCCATCCGGGTCGTCGGCATCGACCAACACCGTCTTCTTCCGGATCGCGGTGCCACCGGCCGGCCGAAGTCGGAGTTCGAACGTAGCGTCGTTCTCGGTGCCGTTGAAGGCGAACTTGACGGAGGCCGGACCCGAGAACGACGAGTAGAACTCGCTGTTCCCGCCGGGGAACGTGATGCTCTCAACGGTGTACGTGGCTGCTGCCGGCGACGCCGACAGCAAGCCGATCCCGAGCGCCATCGCCACGCCCACCGCGAGGAACCGTGTTCGCATGCATCATCCATCGGCATCTGGGGCCTGGATATCGAGCAACCGATGACCTAGGCCGCCGGTCTCGCTGGATGGCCGGTCCTCGAACTCGGCACGGACGCCCAGGAGCCTCACGGGACGCTCGATCTGGGGGAATCGGGCAAGCGCGGCCCGGGCTCCCGCCGCGATCGCATCTGGATCGTTCGTCGGCTCAGGGAGCGCGGCTCCCCTCGTCTTCGTGATGAAGGGGACGAGGCGCAGCTTCACGACGACTCGGACGGCAGCCCGGCCGTCTTTGCGGACATCTTCCGTGGTCTCGAACGCCAACCGGTCGAGCTCCCGCTCGATCTCGCCCGCCGTGGCCAGGTCCGTCTGGAACGTACGTTCTCGGCTCACGCCCTTCGGGATCCACGGAGCGTCGCTGACCTCGCTCGTGTCCTCACCCCGGGCGAGCCGCGCGAGCCAGGGCCCCGTGCTCGGCCCGAACGCGGCCGCCAGCTCCTCGAGGTCCGCGGCTGCAAGCTCGTCGACGGTGCCGATGCCGAGCGCTGCCAACTTCCTCGCGGTCTTCGTGCCGATCCCCCAGAGCGCGTCCGTGCCCCGCGGGCCCATCCAGCCGGACCACCGATCGGAGGTCAAGGTGAACACGCCCGCCGGTTTGCCTGCGTCGGTCGCGATCTTCGCCTGCAGCTTGTTGTCCCCGATCCCGATCGAGCACCAGAGCTCGGTGCGTTCGTGCACCCGCCGCTGGATGTCCCGCGCGAGGGCTTCGGGCTCGTCGGTCTCGACCGCGATGAAGGCCTCGTCCCACCCCATCTCCTGCACGATGAAGCCGAACGAGCGGAGGGTGTCCATCACGCGACGCGACGCCTCGAGGTAGGTCGGTGCATCGACGGGCAGGAACACGGCGTCGGGGCATCGCTTGAGGGCGGTTCGCAACGGCATCCCGGACCCGACGCCGAGCTCTCGCGCTTCGTAGGAGGCTGTCGAGACGACGCCGCGCTTCGTCGGATCTCCGTCGCCGCCGACGATGACCGGCCGGCCGCGGAGCTCGGGTCGCCGGAGCACCTCGACGGCGGCGAGGAACTGGTCCAGGTCGACGTGGAAGACGAACGACTCCACGGGATCTCTCAGGCTGCGCTCGCGCTATCGAGCGCGGCTTGAAGCCTCTGAACGGGACCCTTCAGACCGTGCTCGTCCGCGAACGCTCTGAGGGCGGCGTCGTCCCTCGCGCCCGACCACACGGTGAGCGGTGCCACGGCGTTCACAGGGACGAGCCGCCGCATGTCGTCGAGGTAGTCGCTCGCCTCGAGGATCCTCGCGCGGAGCGCCGGCTTGCCCTTCAGCGGGCCAGGCCGCGGATGGACCTGCGCGGCGTCGGCGAGCAGGTCGTCCAGCGAGTCGTAGGTGTCCACGAGCGCCCGCGCGGTCTTCTCCCCCACGCCGCGCACGCCCGGGAGGTCGTCCGACGGGTCTCCTCGCAGGATCGCGAACTCGGCGTAGCGAGATGCCGGCACGCCGTACTTCGCCAGGACGCCCGCCTCGTCGTACTCGGCCAGCTCGGAGACGCCTCGCACGGTGAACAGCAGCTTCACGACCGGATCGCGGACCACCTGGATGAGGTCGCGATCGCCCGAGACGATCTCGATCAGGTCGGTCTCGTCCGCCTCGACGCAGAACGCGCCGATGGCATCCTCGGCCTCCCATCCTTCGGTCTCGGCCTGCAGCAGCCCGGTGAGGTCCAGCACGCTCCGAAGCAGAGCGAACTGTGTCGTGATCGCCTCAGGCTCCGGCGGGCGGTTGGCCTTGTAGCCAGGGTAGATGTCCGTCCGCTCGACCGGGCGCCAATCGTGGTCGTAGACATGGACGACCTCGTCCGGCCGCCGGGTCGCGACGAGACGAGTGACCATGTCGAGGTACCCGTGGACGGCGTTCACCGGTCTCCCGTCGGGCGCTGTGACGGAGTCCGGCATCGCGAAGAACGCCCGATAGGTCAGGCTCGAGACGTCCAGCAGGATCCGATGGGTCACGCGGAGAGGGTAGCTACGTCGATGGTCGTTCGCGCGGGCGTTGCAAGACGGCAACGATCATCCAGCCGACCGCGAAGCCGATCGATCCGGCCACGATCGGAACCCAGAGCGGGAAGTCGCCTCGGAACTCCCAACCGAGGATGTTGCTCCACGGCGCGTTGCACGCGCCCTGGAACGGGCACGGAGCATGCCGGAACCACGGCGTGAACACGGCGACACTGAACAAGGACCACACGAGGCCTCCGATGAGCTTCGCCGGGACCCACGAACGTAACGGGGCCTGGTCCAGGTCTGTCGTCATCTGACCCACGGCTGCTTGCTCCTCAGCCAACCTACGTCCCCACTCCGTAGGCGCTTAGATCCGGTCGCGCTTCTTGGGCGTCAAGCTCTTCCCGATGAGCCCGAACCCGACTCCCGCGAGGGTGACGAGGCCACCCACCAGCAGGACTACGATCAGGAGCACCGCGAGCGCGCTGGGGCGGCCGTCGCCGATCCACTCCACGATCGCGTAGATCGAGAGCGCGATCCAGAGCAGGAACACGAGCACCCAGGCGAACAACGAGAACACGCCGAGCGCGCCGAGCGCGACGACCAATCCGGTGCCGGTGCCCTCGCGGAATCGCGCCATGTGGTGCAGCCTAGCGGTGGGCCGGTGCTAGCGTCGGCGGCGACATGGAGGCATCTCGGGGACGAGTGGCCTGGCCCGCCGTCGCGGCGGCCGTGGCCGGCTTCCTGATCGAGGCCGTCGTCGCCGCCGTCCCCGGATCCGCGCTGCAACCGATCCTCGCCCCCGGCGCCGAGCCGGGCGGCCCGTTCGTCTGGATCGGGGAGACCATCGGGCTGGATCGGCTGGGGGCGGCTCTGCCGGTCGCATGCGTGTTGGGCGTGGCCGCCGGAACGGTCGGATTCCTTGTGCTGCTGCGAGCCGCCTGGCGCGGCGAGATCACGATGCGACTCGCACTCGGGCTGTCGGTGGCCTTCCATCTCGCGATCGTGCTGTTGCCGCTGCTGATCTCCCGCGACGTCTACTCGTACATCGCGCACGGGCAGATCGTGTCGATCCACCATGCGAACCCCTACGTGCAGACGCCTGCGGACTTCCCGAGCTTCCTGACCCGGACGCTGGTCGGGCCCAAGTGGGTGGACACGCCGTCGGTTTATGGGCCCCTGTTCTCTCTCCTCGCGGGCGTCGTCACGCGGATCTCCACTCATCTGGACGAACTCGTGGACGCGTTCCGGCTTATCGCGGTCGCCGCGAGCATGGCGACGACCTTCGTCATCAGCGCTGTGGCTCGTCGCGTCCGCCCTTCCCGCGCCGCCTTCGCCGTCGCGGTGTTCGGTGTGAACCCCGTCGTGCTGTTCCACTCTGCGGGGAGCGGCCATAACGACCTCCTCGTCGCGCTCGCGGTTGCGATCGCGGCGTGGTGCGTGGTCCGTGATCGCACGATCTGGGCGGTCGGGGTCCTCACGTGCGGAGCGTTGATCAAAGCGACGGCCTTCCTACCGCTCCTGTTTCTCGTGGTCTGGGTGGCCTGGCGGCGGCCTCCCTCGGACCGGGTCCGTGCGGGGGCGGTGCACGCGGGAGTGGCCCTCGTGCTGGTCGCGCTCGTCGCGGCGCCGTTCCTCCAGCTGCACGATCCGACGCTCGGGATGCGCGAGCTCTCGGCGCACGAAGGGTGGCTCGCGCCGTCGAGGTTCTTCCGTCGGGTTCTCGACGCGATCAGCGGTGACACGTTGGGCGTGGTTACGCGAGTCGCGTTCGCGTTTGGGCTCGTCGTGGCGGTGGTCGTGCTCGTGCGGGCGGTTGCCCGCGCCGCGGCGTCGGGCCGTCCGCCGACCGAGCTCCTCGGCGCCTGGGGCTGGTCCCTGCTGGCCCTGACCCTCCTCGGTCCCGTCCTCCTTCCGTGGTACCTGGCGTGGTCGCTGCCACTGATCTGGATCCTTCCGCGCGTGCCTCGCATCTCGTTGATCGTTCTCTCGGGCGTGCTCTCGATGTCGCAGTGGACGGCTGAGCCGCTCCGGTTCCCGGATGCGTACGACCTCAACGTCCTGATCGGGCACTACGTGCTGACGCCGGTCGTGATAGGCGTGCTGGTCTGGCTGGCGCTCGACCTAGGAAGGCGTCTGGCGATCCCCCTTGCCCTTCACGAAGAGGAGGAGCGCGAAGCCGCCGAGGCCCGCCAGGGCCGAGGCGGCGAGCACGACGGGGATCTGGGCGAGCCGTAGGCCGAGCCGGTCGAGGGTAACCGCCGCGAGGGTAACCGCGGCGGCTCCAAAGGCAGGTGCCGTCGCGATCGCGGTGACGGTGTCGTCGAAAGAGGCGAGCGCGAACCCGAGCCCGAGGACGGTGAGCACTGCGAGGATCGCGATCGTCGCGGAAGTGATGCCGAACGGAGACGATGCTTCGAATTCCAACGGGCGATGCACGTACCGAACCGAGAACTCGGGCAAGGATTCGGAGACCCACAGCCCGGGCTCGTGTTCGATGAGCCGAGGATCCGACCCAGGGTCGCCGCCGCGGTAGAACGGCGCGAGGACGAAGACGAGTGAGAGGGGGTTCCGGGGGATGTCGGCCAACGTGAGTCTGGAGAGCGCGTCGTACTCGGGATCGCCACGCACCGTCGGTCTGTCGGCGAAGTAGTCCGAAACGGTCCCGACGAAGACGTAGATGTCGGCAGCTCGATCCGGATCGGCAGCAGCTCGCAGGATGTTCGCTGCCCGCGCTCCGAGGAACGTCGCCGTGGCGTCCGCATCGTCCACGATGAACACGACCGGATCCCTCTTTGGCGCGTACGTGGAGAGGAGGAACGCGGTTCGGGCCAGCCCTGCCTCACTGGCGGAGATGAATGGCTTCTGCCGCCCCCACGCGAGGAGCGCTCCCAAGATCATCCAGCCCGCGAGGACGAGGACCAAGGCTCGCGCGAGCCACTTCCTCCCGCTGAGTTTTCGACGCACCCAGACGAGACCGAGCGCCGCGGCGATCGGGACCGCGAACCCGAAGGTGACCAGGCGGTCGGGGGGCAGCCATCCCGTCACGTAGCCGACCGGGATGCCGATCGCCATCACCACGAGCCACGAGATGAGGAACCGCTGGAGGAAGCCATCCGCATTCGGCGTCCCGGCGACGGCGAGCGGCACCGAGATCCATTGCACGTAGCGTGCCGCCCGGAGCAGGAAGCGCTCCCGATAGGCGTCGATCAGCTCCCTGTCCAGCCCCGCTCGCCGGAGGTAGCCGTCCTTCGAGGTTTCGGCATCGATCGGTCCGGGACCCGCGATCGTAGCGAGCACGCCGGCGCCCGCGCCGTGGCCCCCCGCGGTGCCGGCCCGCGCTTTGTGGGGGGCCTGGCGGGGGGCGCCCGCCCGCCACGCGAGCGCCGCGGCGCCGAGCAACACGACGATCGCATGGATCAGGAACGGTGGGTGGGCGAGTCCTCCTCCCGCGAGGAGCAGCGCCGCGGCCCACCACGCTCGCCTCTTTCCTGCGAGGCACGCGGCCGCCGCCAGGAAGCACGCCGCGAGCACGAGGTTCGCGAGGTACCCGGCGACGAGATGCACGGAGAACACGCCCGCGAGCAGTCCCGCGAGCAGCCATGCCTTCGAAGCGCGGCCGCCGGCGGCGCGAACGAGCGCCGCAGCGGCCGCCCCCACCGCGACCCCCAGAGCCGATGCGAGCCCGGCCGTGACCGCGGCGGCGTTGAGGTCGAGTGTCCCGGCGAGCGCCGCCGCGAGCGCCGGCGCGCCGGGCCGGCTGCCCACCATCGACAGTCCCTCGCTGGCCCCCACCCGTGTCCACCAGAGGTAGACGGGCACGTCCGGTCCGACGCCGAATCGGAACCCGTTGACGACGTACGGCCATAGGAACACGACGAGGAGCGCGGCGCAGAGACCGCCGAGCCAGGTCAGGTCCCGGCGCCCGCCCCGCATGTGCTATCCGGTGGCGGAGAAGACGCCCCGTGCGTCGACGGTCGTCGCGCCTTCGACATCGGTGAGCTGGGTGCAGGTGAAGACGCCGCCCATGTTGTCCGGCAATGCGGGTGTGATCGTGACGCTGCACTCCCCGGCGGTGGAGGAGAACACCGCCGGCCCGTCGGGCCCGGGAACGGTGAACGACAGCGCGCGATCGGGGCTCGTGTCCGCCCGACTCACGAAGGAGGTGCCCGAGAGGCGAAGCACTTGCGTGGTGGCGCCCTGCCACGTGATGTCCATCGGAGCCGGTGGCGGCGCCCACACGGCAGGGATCGCGATCGACGCGAACGACACGTTCATCGTGAGGCCACCGGACATCGTGAGGGTCGCGGCGCCGGCGTTCAGGGCGCTCGCCGGTCCGGGCGAGCTCGTCGGGGTGGGCGACACGACGGGAGACGGCGAGTCGTCGGACGGTGGCGGCGAGACGCTCGGCCCGTGACCGACGCCGGTCGCACTGCACGCGGCCGTGAGCACCGCCAGGAGAGCTCCGCCTACCCGGATCTTCGGCGGGTTCTTCGGCCCACTCCCTCGCATCTCGCCGAGCCTACCCCACACTCTCCGTCTCACCCGGACGTACGCTTCTCTCATGCGAGCGACCGCGAAGGATCGTCTCCCCGGCTCCGTGCCCGCGACGGTCGCCGCCGTCATCACGTTCTCCATCTGCGCTCTCTACGTCGCGATCATCGTCTCGCAAGGAGAGGTGGAGGTCGCCCGTGTCGTCATGGTCGCGGCATACCTCATCGGTCTTGCTGTGTGCGCCCTCGTCGGAGCCTCGCGAACCCGTCCGGATCGCGTGATCCTGCTCGGCGTAGCCACCGGAGGACTGATCGGTCTCGCGATCGTGTCCCTCTTCTCGATCGGACTCCTGCTCCTCGTGGCCGGCGTGTTCGCGCTCGTCGCCTGGATGCGAGCGGGCGTGGGAGCTTCCGCCCGCGATCAGCTGCTCGCCGGGATCGGCGCCGCGGTCGCCGCGGTGGGGTTCCCGCTGCTCTTGCTGGCCGTCTGAGTCGTTCGGATGCCCGCTGTTAGCATCGCCGTCATGCTGCCCCGTGAGTTGGTCGAGGAGGTCCTGAAGGCCGCTCGACGTCGCGGCGGGTCCTTCTCCGAGCTCTTCGTCGAGGAGCGAAGCTCCACCTCGATCCGCTTGGACGACCGAAAGGTCGAGGAGCTGACCAGCGGCCTCGATCGCGGGGCGGGAGTCCGCGTCGCGCTCGGGACTTCCTACGGCTACGCCTATTCGAACCGCCTCGACCGCGACTCGCTCCTCCAAGCGGCCGAGGCGGCGAGCGCCGCGTTGCGGGAGGGTCAACCCGGCACGGTCGTCGATCTCGCGGTGCGCAAGGGGCGGAGCGTGAACCGGACGGAGAGGCCGGCCGGCGAGTTCCCGGCCGCCGACAAGGTGGCGTGGCTGCGCGAGCTCGACGACGCCGCTCGCGGCCTGAGTCCCGAGGTCGTGCAGGTCGTGGGGATGTACGGGGATTCCCTCCAGAAGCGGCTGATCGCCACCTCCGACGGCCGCTGGATCGAGGAGGACCGTCCGAGGATCCGACTCGTCACCCAGGTCGTGGCCGCGCGTGACGGGACGATCCAGACCGGGTTCTTCGGACCTGCCGCGTGCGCGGGGGTCGAGCTCTTCGACCGGTTCAGCGCAAAGGCGATCGGCGAGAAGGCTGCGCAACGTGCCGTGACGATGCTCGATTCCGTCCCCGCGCCGGCCGGTGAGATGGCAGTGGTCCTCGCGCCCGGGATGGGAGGCGTCCTGTTCCACGAAGCGGTGGGGCATCCACTCGAGGCAGATGCCGTCGACAAGGAGGCGAGCGTCTATCGCGGGCTCGTCGGGACGAAGTGCGCAAGCGAGGTCGTCAATGGGGTTGACGATGCGACGATCCCGAACGGCTGGGGGTCCTATGACTTCGACGACGAAGGGGAGCCGAGCCAGCGAACCGTGTTGTTCGAAGACGGTGTGCTCCAGAGTTTCCTCTACGACCGGCTGCGAGCCGACAAGGACGGCGTTGGCTCCACGGGCAATGGCCGGCGCGAGTCCTACGCCGCCCCGCCGATCCCGCGGATGACCAATACGAACATCCTCGACGGGGCAGAGCGAGCCAGCGCGATCGTCGAAGGCACGGACGCGGGCGTGTTCGTCACTTCGCTCGGCGGCGGGCAGGTCAATCCCGCGAGCGGTGACTTCGTCTTCGGATGCTCGGAGGCGTTCAAGATCGAGGGCGGGAAGGTCACCACACCGGTGCGCGGTGCCAACCTGATCGGGCGCGCGATCCAGGTGATGTCCGCGGTCGACGCCGTCGCCGACGACTTCGACACATGGGAAGGGGTCTGCGGGAAAGACGGGCAGCAGGCGCCGGTGGGGAGCGGCTCGCCGACCCTGCGGATCTCGCGGATCACGGTGGGGGGAACCGGTGCCTGACCTCGGAGACCTCTGTCGGATCGCGGTCGAGGCCGCCGAGGCGGGCGAGGCCGTCGAGGCGTACGCTGAGGAGTCGCGCCGAACCGAGGCGAGCGCGCTCCGAGGCGAGGTCGAAGGACTCGAGTTCTCGGAGTCTCGAGGCGTCGGCGTCCGGGTCATCCGTGAAGCCCGGCTGGGCTACGCGTGGGCCGCTGACCCGGACGCCGACGACATCCGCGAGATCGTCCGCCGAGCGCGGGAGAACTCCGCGCTCGCCGCCACGGATGAGCACAACGTGCTTCCGGAACCGGCGTCGTGGGCGCAGATCCCGGAGCTGTTCCGGGAGACTTCGGCCGGCATCGCGACCGAGGAGAAGACGCGGCTCGCGCTTGGTCTCGAAGCCCGCGCGATCTCCCGTGACCCGCGGGTCACCAAGATCGACGAGGCACAGGTCGGCGACGCGGTCTCGCGGGTCGCGATCGCGTCGACAACGGGCGTGGAGGCCGAGTACCAGCGGACGGATGCGTGGTGCCTCGCCGTGACGCTCGCGGTGGAAGGCGACGAGACCCAGACGGGATTCTCGTATCGGATCGCGCGCGGGCTGGATGAGCTCGACTGGGAGGCCGTCGCCGACGAGGCCGTCGACCGAGGGGCGCGGATGCTCGGCGCCGCCAAGCCGGACACCGCGCGCGTCCCGGTCGTCCTCGACCAGTTCGCGGCGATGTCGTTCCTGGGCGTCCTTGCCGGAGGGTTGTCCGCCGATGCGGTGCAGAAAGGCCGGTCGTTGTTCGCGGAGCTCGTGAACGAACAGGTCGGGTCGGAGCTCTTCACGCTCGTGGACGACGGAACGAACGTCGAAGGGCCGGGGGCGGCGCCGTTCGACGACGAGGGCGTGCCGAGCGGCCGGACGGAGCTCTTCACGAAGGGCGTGCTCAATGGGTTCCTGCACAACGCCTACACCGCGCACCGCGGAGTGACGGAGTCGACGGGGAACGGGAAGCGCGGGTATCGAACGCCGCCCAGCGTGGGGACCTCGAACTTCTACCTGGATGCCGGCGCGACCTCTCGTGACGAGCTGCTCCGGCTCGCGGAGGGCGGGGTGCTGATCCAGGATGTGAGCGGTGTGCATTCCGGGGCCAACCCGATCAGCGGGGAGTTCAGCGTCGGGGCGACGGGCCTCCGGATCTCCGGCGGAACACTCGGGGAGCCGCTTCGCGAGATGACGATCGCGTCGACGTTGCCGGAGATGCTGAAAGCCATCACCGGCGTCGGAGACGACTTGCGCTTCTTCTCGTCGGTGGGGACGCCGTCGGTGCTGATCGGCGAGATGACGCTCGCCGGCGTGTGATGGGCGGCGACGGTTCGACGGCGCCGGTGGTTCACATCCTGCTCGGCGTCCTCGGGGTCGCGGGGATCCTCCTGGGACTCTTCCTTCTCGCCGTCGCCTCGTTCGCGGACGGGAGTACGGCCGAGCGCGCCGTCACGATCTCGATCGCCGTCGGCTTCGTCGCGATCGGGGGTCTCCTGCTGCGGTTCTCGCGTTCCCATTAGATCTGGAACAGTCCGCGAGCGGTCAGGGCGAGGCCGACGAGCGCGATGCAGCCCGCCGAGACGACGGGTGCGAGCCGCATCAGCCTGGCGGGGAGCCTGCCCGTCGCCATGTGACGAGCGCGGATCGCCACGGCGCCGATCGCGACGAGCGACAGAGCCAAGCCAACGCTGAACGCGGCGATCAACACCAACCCGAGCGCCGTCCGGCCGATCGACACCGAGCCCAGCAGGACGACGAGCGCACTCGGCGACGGCAGGATCCCACCGGCGAACGCGAGGGCGATCAGCCCACGGCGGGAGAGCGGTCGTGCCGAATGCGGGTGATCGTGCCCATGCCGGCGCCGCTCCGAGAGGGCATGAAGTCGGGAGATGAGAAGAGCGGCGCCGAGGCCGAGCGCGACCAGGCCGGATGTGAGCCCGAGCCACGGGTAGACGCGTTCTGGCGCGAACAGCCTTTCCGCGGAGAGCACCAGGAGGCCGAGGCCCAGCACCGACGCCGTGTGCATCACCGAGACGGCGGCGCCGACCGCGACTGCTTGTCGCAGGGTGCCGCCATTTCCGATCAGGTACGCCCCGATCAGCGATTTGCCGTGCCCGGGACCAAGCGCGTGAACGGCGCCGACGGCGATCGCCACCGCGATCATCAGCGCGACGAGCCCCGCCGAGAGATCGGGCCGAGAGGCGAAGCCCGCGAGGAGCCCTCCGCTCGCCTGCGTCGCCGTCGCATCCGTTGAGGGCGCGGGGAGGGCCGCGCCACCCGGCCGAAAGGCGACGATCGCGGAGCGGACGTTCGAGGGCCTGACGTTCTTGGGATACGACGTGAGCCGAAGACTCGGACTTGCGGTCGGGACATCGGCACGAACGATCGTGGCGCCGTCGCCCGCGGTCGTGACCTCGCGCCAGCCGAGCCGGTCCGGGTAATTCGCGTCCTCGAACACGACGTCGTGCGTTGCCCCCGGAGCCACGGCGGCTCGGAAGATGCACGTGAGCCGAAGCGTCCGGAGTCCGGCCTGTCCCACGGGAAGGGAAAGATCCGAGGAGCGCGTCGCGAGATGTGCGCGGGTGGCATCGAGGTCCAGATGCAGGCCGCCCCGCAGTCCCGCGCAGGCGTCGCTTCGGTATGCCGCCGTCTCCTCGGACGAGAGCGAGCCGTCGCGGTCGGCATCGATCGTCGCTCGCTCCTGGAACGTGGGGATCTCGGCCATGTCGACCGCGTAGTCGACGATCACCTCGTTCGCTCGAAGCACGAGCGAGGCCGCGGTGTTGATCGTGAAGTTGCCGAGCGGATGGGCGAGGGCCATCGCGGGCATCCAGAGAGATGCGAGGACCAGCGCGCAGACCAGGCTGGTCCGACCTCGTTGCGACAGCGCCAACGCTCGCCTCCCTGGATCGCAGCCGATGTGCGTCGCGGCCCGCCGGGCGCACGGCCTGGATTCGCACGGTGGGGTTCCCCGGATCACCTTCGGAGCAGGAGGCGTGCTCAGCTAGACAGGTCACCCTTGAGATGCAAGGATTCCGGCCGGCGATCACCGGGTGGAGGGCTCCTCCGAGGGATCGGAGCGCCCCCCGTGAGTGAGGGAGGGTGTATGGCTGAAAAGGCCCGCGAGCAGATGATCTCCGAGAAGGTCGCGCCGGTCCTCGTCGCGAGGACGCTCGGCCCGTTCGACCTCGTCGTGATCTTCGTCGCGATCGTGCTGTTCATCAACAACGCGGCCGGTCTGCAGTTCGCGGGCCCTGCGGTGTTCGTCTACTGGATCGTCGCGTTCGCGACGTTCCTGATCACCGGGGCGTTCGTGACGGCCCAGCTCGGACGGATGTTCCCCGAGGAGGGCTCGCTCTACGTCTGGACGCACAAGGTGCTCGGTCCGTTCTGGGGGTTCTTCGCCGGTTTCGTGGCATGGTGGCCCGGCCCGATCTCGCTGGTGTTCATCGGGATCCTGTTCGCGAACTTCCTCCAGCAGTTCGCCGTGTTCGCGAAGCCGAGCTGCGAGTTCCCGTGCCTCTTCACCGAGAACTGGCAGATCGGCGTCGTCGTCCTGGTCGTGATCTGGTTCAGCGCCGCGATGTCCTACCTGAAGATGCGGGTCACGCAGAACTACGTGAACGTGCTGTTCTGGTTCTACGCGGCTGCGATCTTCTTGATCGGGTTCGCCGGCGTGTGGTGGCTGCTTCAGGGCAACAGCGCTTCCACGGACTTCGGGACAGGATGGGACCCGTTCCAGGGTGAGGCGCTCACGTTCGGGCTCCCGTACAACCTGACGTTCTTCTCCTTCGCGATCCTGGCCCTCCTGGGGATCGAGACGCCACTGAACATGGGCGCTGAGGTGAGCGGCGGCGAGAAGGCGATCCGCACCTTCCTGCTGTGGGGCTGCGGGATCGTGATGTTCGCCTACCTGTGGGCGACGTGGGGGAACATGGTCGTGATCCAGGCCGGGGGTGCGAACGGAACCACCGGTGGGGCCGAGACGGTCGGGCTCGCGCTCGGGCGGTGGACGGGCGCCGCCGTGGCGCTGGTGATGGCGTGGGTCGTGCTGACCGTCGCCGTCGTCTACAACTACTCGTTCGGGCGACTGCTGTTCGTGTCCGGGATGGAGAAGCGCTTGCCACACCAGTTCGGCAAGGTCAACAAGAACAAGGTGCCGGCGAACGCGATCACGCTCCAGAGCGCGATCTCGACGATCCTCGCGATCCTCGTGTTCTTCGTCCTCGGGTCGGGCGAGAGCGACCCCTACCGCTACTTCTACATGCTCTACGCCGGCGTGACGATCGTGTGGTGCATCTCGACGGCGCTTCTCTTCCTCGACATCTTCTTCGCGAAGCGGGCCGAGCCGGAACGCTTCGAGCGTGAGCGGAGGATCCCCGTGGGCTGGTTGTTCGTCTGCGGCGTCGTCGGCTTCCTTGTCAACGTCGCCGCGGTGCTCTTCATCTTCGTGGGCTCGTGGTACCCGAAGTCGGATTCCAACCCGACGGGTTGGGAGCTGGGGGATTGGAACGTCTGGATGATCGGCTTCACGGCCGTCTCGGTGATCTCGGGCATCGTGATCTATGTCGTGTCGCAGTCCGCGAGACGCGGCAAGTCTGACGACCAGCTGATCGCCGAGGGCCTCGCCGATCGCGAGATCGCGGAGGATTCGGCGCCGGCCTGATCGCCGGAAAAGGAGTAGTGAGGACCGCCGCCCCTGGCCGGGGCGGCGGTCCGTTCTCGTTACCCCTCGATGCCGTGCAGTCGCCGACAGGCGTCGGCGAGAACCAGGCGGCCGAGCTCCTGGGCGTCATCCCCCGAGACGTAGTCTCGCTCGACGAACCGGTCGAGGACGCGTTCCAGGGCAGAACGGGCGAGGAGTGCCGACGCCCAGAACGCCTCCGGCTCTCCCGCCTCGTCCGAGCCGTAGAGGAGCTTGGCGGCTGGCACGGTCCCCACCAGCATCTCGAGCGCCCACTCGACCTGTCCCCACGCCCACGGGATCAGCTCCGAGAGCTCGAGGTAGACGTTCGGGAGGACGGACGCGATGTACGCGGATTCGCGGATCCATGGATAGCCGGAGTGGACGAGGACGACCGGCTGGTCTTGCACGTCGACGAGGAACGGGAACATCGACGTCGGGTCCGCGTACGCGAGGTTGATGTCGGGGTCGCCCCCGCCGCAGTGGAAGTGGAACGGCCGGTCGTTCGCCTTCGCGATCGCGAGGGTTCGCCGGATCAAGAAGTCGCGGACCGGCTTCGCGTGCTCCCTCGTCTCTGCCCACTCGTCGTCTCGCCATCGCGCGAATGCCGCCTCCGCGTCCGAAGCGCCCGGGTTCCCGACGTCGAGACCCGTTCGGTAGGCGACGATCGACTTGTAGGCCACGCAGTTGGGGTCGGCGGCTGCCGTGGTTGCTTCGTTTTCGACAGCTGAAACCAGGTCGTCGAAGGGTCCGTCGCGATGTTGGAGGATCCAGGGCTCCAGTCGGGTCACGCGGTGGACGGTGACGCCGATCGTCGACGCGAACTCCTCCGCCGGGATCGGCGGCTGCGGGAACCCTTCGTCCGAAAGGATGGCGACCACGCCGGCCGCATCGAGGAGTCCCTTCGTGTACGCCACCGGATCGGCTCGGAGTGCGGTGTCCCTGGCTGCCGTGACCGCCTCTCGCGTGGGTTCGCAGCCGAGATGCGCCGCGAGCCAGCGCCGAAGGGCGATCCCGAACACGGTCGAGTCCGTGAAACCGTCCGCGACGGGCCACAGTTCCTCGTGGACGCGCGAGGACGAGTGGAACGACTCGCCCAGGAACATCATCCTGGTGTCGAAGCCCTCGGATCCTTTCGCCAGGAGATCGTCGAGCCGGTACGGGTGCGTGTGCGCGTCGACGACCTCGGCTCCCGACAGATCCACGTTCTTCATCCCGTCCCTCCGACCGCTCAGTAGCGCCACCGATGCGCGCGGACCACGTCCTCGGGATCCTTGCCCTCGAAGACATCCCGTTCCGCGCGCCTGGTCGCGAGGAACGAGTCGAACAACACGTCGCCCATCGCCTCGCGGAGCATCGATGACTTCTCGAGCTCGCGGACCGCTGCGCTGAGCGAGTCGGGCAGCTGTCGGATCCCCATCGAGCGGCGACGCCGGGCGGGGATCGATGCGGGATCGTCGGCAACGGGCTCGGGGAGCGACAGCTCGCGATCGAGTCCGTCGATCCCGGCGGCCACGATCGCTCCCAGGGCGAGGTAGGGGTTCGCGGCGGGGTCCATGGACTTGACCTCGAGATTCGCGGCGTCCGGCCGGCTTCCGACCATCCCGGTCACGAAGCGCAGGGCCGCCTCGCGGTTCTCGCGTCCCCAGCACGCCCAGGGGCCGCTCCAGCGATGGGGTTGGAGTCGTTCGTAGCTCGGGACCGACGGCGCGGTGATCGCGGTGAGCGCGGGGAGCGCTTCGAGCACCCCCGCCGTGAAGGCCTCGGCCGGGCGGGTCATCCCCTCGGGGCCGCGTCCTCCCTGGAACAGGTTCTTCCCGTTCCGATCCCACAGGCTCAGGTGCAGGTGGTTCCCGTTGCCGACGCGTCCGGCGAAGACGACCGGCGCGAAGGACGCGACGTACCCGTGGTTCCTCGCGACGGCCCTGATCGTGTGGCGCACGACGAGGTGCGTATCCGCCGCGGCGATCCCGACACCGTGCGGCACCGAGAGCTCGAGCTGGCCGGTGGAGTACTCCGGGTGGAACTGCATCACACCGGTGCCCTGCTCCTCGAAGGCGCGGATCAGGGCCGTCGCGAACGGCTCGACGTCGGCGAGCGCGATCGCGCCGTAGGCGGGCCCCGTATGTGCCGGGGTCGGGTCCCCCTCGTCCGGACCCGGCGCGGCGCGGTGGCCGAGGAAGAACTCGATCTCGTAGCCGCCGCGGAGCTCGAGCCCGTGGCCGGCGAGGCGCTCGAGCATCATCCGCGCGAACGTGCGCGGGCAGCCGGGGTACGGATCGCCCTCCTGGTCGAGCTGGTCCACGGGCGCGAGCGCCCATCCCGGGCTCGCGGCCAGCGCGACCGTCTGGGCCGGATCCGGCATGAGCCGGGTGTCGCCGGTCGGTCCGCCGATGTGCGGCGAGGATGTGATCTGGTCGTCGACCTGGAACACCGTGAAGACGGGGGAGAGGCCGATCCCGAACCGCGCCGCCTCCTCGAACCGGCGGAGCGGGATCGTCTTCACGAGGGTGACACCGGAGTTGATGACGATGGCGAGCGCGACGGCCTCGACGCCGGAGGCGGCGAGCCGTCGCGCGGTGTCCGCGGCGGCGGCTCCGCCGCCGCGGACCCTCGCTCGGCTCCGGGGAGCAGCCGCCGGACTCAGAACAGCTCCAGGTACTCGGTCCGCTCCCAGTCCGACACGGAGTCCTGATACCGAGACAGCTCGTATCGGCGCATCTTCGAGTAGGCCGTCACGAAGTCCTCGCCGAAGAACTCTTTCGACGTCGGATCCTGCTCGAGCGCATCGATCGATGCTTCGAGGTCGCGCGGCAGTTTCTCGAAGGAGTCGTCCTCCTCGGCGGGCAGCCCCGGTTTCGACGGCTCGGGAACCGGCAGTTCGTCTTCGATCCCCCGGAGGCCGGCCTGGAGGAGCGCCGCTCCGGCGAGATACGGGTTGGAAAGAGCAGAGGGGGCCCGGTACTCGACGTGCTTGTTCGCCGGGCTGCCGCCCTTCACGCGGACGAGCGCGGACCGGTCTTCGAGCCCCCACGAGATGTTCGACGGGCTGAACGTGTGCGGCCGCCGCCGGCGCAGGCAGTTCACGGTCGGAGCGATCACGGCGTCGATCGTCCGCGCGTATCGCAGTTGGCCCGCGATGAAGGAGCGGCAGGCGTCGGTCATCCCCTGGGGATCGTTCGCGTCGCCGAACACGTTCTCTCCCGAGTCGGCTTGCAGCAGCGAGATGTGCGTGTGGCACCCGCTACCGGCCGAGTCGGCCCACGGCTTCGTCATGAAGGTCGCGAGGTAGCCGTCCTGCTTCGCGATCTCCTTCACGCCGTTCTTGAACGTGAACGCGTTGTCCGGGCCCGCGAGTCCGCGACCGGGCGCGAAGTTGACCTCCCATTGCGATCCGGCGTACTCGCAGTTCGACGTGATGATGTCCACGCCGACCGGCGGCATCTCGTCCAGGATCCGGCGGATCGTGGGGACGTAGTCGTTCCGGAGCGTGTTGAAGATGTGATAGCCGGAGAAAAGGGGCTCGTGCGTGTCACCGGTGAGGAGGTAGAACTCGAACTCGGAGCCGAGGAGCGGTTCGAACCCCATCGAGCGGGCCTTCTCCAATGCCCGGCGGAAGACGGCCCTGGGCGTCGCGGCGAGCGGTGTCCCGTCGTACCACCGGGCGTCGCAGATGAAGCGCGCCGTTCGGTCGGCCCAGGGCAGCACCGCCGCCGAGTCCGCGTCCGGGAACAGCAGCTGGTCGCCGTACCCGACCTCCTCGTGGTAGAGCGTGCCCCCGACGACGTCGGAGCGCGTATCGAGGACGCTCGTGCCGCCGTACATGTTGAGGCCACGGTCCGCGTAATCGGAGGCATGAGCGATCGGGATCGTCTTGGACCGTGAGATCCCGTGCATGTCGGGGAGCTCGAACCGGACGAACCCGACGCCCTCCTTCTCCCAGCGCTTGAGGACGTCCTTCACGTCGGTCATCGATCGACCCTCCTTCGTCAGGCTCAGATCCCGATCTCGACCCCTCGACCGCGGGATGCCTCGGGGGCTGGGTTATACCGTGACCGCCGCTGACCCGCAACGGATGGGTGGCCGGTGCCGGTCGGCGCGGGATCTCGCGGTGCCGTACCCTGTAACGCCGGCGGGCGCATCGGAAGGAGAGCTGGGTGGCTCAGACCCCCATCGAGAGTCATCGCACGCACGTGCTGCCGCTCGAGTTCGGTCGCGCGATGCCGGTCGTCGTTCGCGGCGAGGGCGTCTGGATCGAGGACGCCGAAGGCCGCCGGTATCTGGATGCGATGAGTGGAGGTTCCATGGCCTCCACCCTCGGGCACGGCCGGCGCGACATCATCGCCGCGGCCAGAGCGCAGGCGGAGACCCTCGCGTTCGTCCACAACGAGCGCCTCACCAACCCCGCCCAGGAGCGGCTCGCGGACGAGTTGATCGACGTGGCTCCGGAGGGGTTCACGCGCGTCCGTTTCACGGTGAGCGGTGCCGACGCCAACGAGATGGCGATCCAGATCGCTCGCAGCTACCACGTGGAGCGCGGCGAGCCCGATCGATGGCAGGTGATCTCGCCGGCGCAGGCGTATCACGGCCCGACGATGGAGACCCTCGCGCTCACCGGTCGTCCCGGGATGCACGGCCCGTTCGTGCCCTACCTGCCCCAACATCTGCACATCCCGCCGAGCACCTGGCGTTTCGACCCTTCCGGTGAGGCGGCCCTCGAAGCCCTCGATCACGCATTGGAGGAGGCGGGCCCGGGCAACGTCTCCGCGTTCTTCTGCGAGCCGATCAGCGGCGCCGCCCTCCCCGGGTACACGCCGCCTATTCGCTTCTGGGAAGGCCTGTCCGAGCGGCGCGATCGGCACGGCTTCCTCGTGTGCTTCGACGAGGTCGTCACGGGGGTCGGGCGCACGGGGCATTGGTTCGCGGGCGCCGCGACGGTGTGCGCACCCGACATCATCGCGACGGCGAAGGGGCTCGGAGCCGGCTACGCCGCTATCGGAGCTGTGCTGGTCCGTGAGCACGTCTACGAGGCGTTCGCCCAAGGGTCTCGCCGCTTCACCCTGGGCCACACGTGGGACGGCGCGCCGCTCGCCTGCGCCGTGGGTCTCGCGGTCCTCGAGGCCGTGCGGTCAGAAGGACTCGTCGAGCGCGTCCACGACCGCGGGGCGAAGCTCCGCGACGAGCTCGCCGACGCGCTCTCAGACATCCCGCTCGTCCGCGAGGTCAGGGGCCACGGATACCTGCTCGGGGTCTCGTTCGTGGATCCGCGCGACGGCGAGTCGTTCCTGCCGCCCGACCTCCGGGTCGGCGGGAGGATCGACGCCGCCGCGTTCGATCGAAGCTTGATCGTCCTGTCGACACAGCCGACGCGCGACGGGTACGCGGGCGACCAGACGCTGTTCGCGCCCGCATTCACCGCGACCGACGACGAGCTCGGCGAGATGGTCGCGCGATTCAGCGACGTCGTCCGCCGGGTCGCCGAGGAGCTCGAGCCCGACCTGACCCGAGCCCAGCCCATCACCTCGACACCGATCGGAGGTCGCCGATGAGCGCCGGGAACGAACCGGCTTCGCTACGGGCGTTGATCCTCCAACACGAGGAGCCGACCCCTCCGGGCCACGTGACCGAGTGGCTGGCGGGACACGACGCTCGCGTGAAGACGTTCCGGATCGATATCGACGATCGTGAAGTCGATCCCACGGGCTACGACCTGATCGTCTCGCTCGGCTCCGAGTTCGCCGCCTTCGACGACTCGAAACCGTTCGTGCCGCGGGAGGCGAAGCTCATGCGAACGGCGATCGACGCCGACGTCCCGGTGCTCGGCCTGTGCTTCGGCGGACAGATGCTGGCGCGGGTGCTCGGCGGAGAGGTGTTCCGCGGCGAACGGTCGGAGATCGGCTGGTTGCCGGTCAGGAGCCAAGATCCGGAATTGGTGCCCGACGGTCCCTGGTTCCAGTGGCACTTCGATTCGTTCACCCTTCCCCCGGGCGCCACTCAGGTCGCCGAGTCGGACGTGGGCCCGCAGGCGTTCGTCGTCGGCAGGAGCCTCGGCCTCCAATTCCATCCTGAGGTGACGACGCAGATCATGGACGACTGGGTGCGCGAGTACCGCCATGAGCTGGACGCGGCCGGTGTCGACCCCGACGCACTCCTCGAGGAGACGAAGCAGCGCGCCACCGAGAGCAAGCGGATGGCGTGGCAGCTGTTCGAGCACTACCTGAACGATGTCGCCGCACTGTCGGAGAAGGCCGCGGAGTCCGGGTCCGACCGGCGAGCGGGTTGACGGACATCGCGGACGGCGGAGGGGGCATGGCGGCAACCGCGATCGGATCCGAGTCCACCAAGGTGTTCCCTCGATTCCTCGATCTCGCGTATCCGAGCGTCGAACGGGGCGACGGGGTCTGGCTCACCACGACCGACGGGCGTCGGATCCTCGACGCGTGCTCCGGTGGCGCGATGGTCGCGTGCCTCGGCCACGGGGTTCCGGAGATCGTCGACGCGGCCGCCGAACAGGCCGACCGCATCTCCTACTTCTACAACCACCATTTCACGAGCGAGCCCCAGGAACGACTGGCGGATCGCCTCTTGGAGGTCGTGGCGCCCGGGATGGCGCGGGTTCGACTCGTCTCCGGCGGCTCGGAGGCCAACGAGACGGCGCTCCAGCTCGCTCGTCTGTACCACGTCGAGCGCGGAGACACCAAGCGCTGGAGGGTGATCTCCCAGGCGCAGTCGTACCACGGGTCGACGATGGGAACGCTCGCTCTGACCGGCCGGCACGCGCTCAAGGAGCTGTACACCCCGTACCTGGCGTCCCACCTCCATATCGGACCTTCGACGTGGCGGTTCGATCCGAGCGGTGAGGCGGCGCTGCAGGAGCTCGATCAGCGACTCGAGGAAGCAGGGCCCGAGACGGTGGCCGCGTTCTTCTGCGAGCCGGTCAGCGCGGCGGCGATGCCCGCCGCCTCGCCACCGGATCGATTCTGGAAGGGCCTCGCGGAGCGCCGGGCCGAGCACGGGTTCCTGATCTGCTTCGACGAGGTCGTGAGCGGGATCGGTCGCGTGGGGACCTGGCTCGCAGCGGATCAGCTGCCGATCGAGCCTGACATCGTTGCCATCGGGAAGGGTCTCGGCGCTGGCTACGCGCCGCTCGGAGCGGTGCTCTGTCGTCAGCACGTGTACGAGGCGATCGATCGCGGGTCGCGCGAGTTCGACCTCGGACACACGTGGGACGGGGCGCCGCTGTCCTCGGCCGTGGGCCTGGCCGTCTTGGACCTCCTGGTCGAGCGCGGTCTGGTCGAGCGGGTCCGCGACCGAGGCCCTGCTCTGCGCGACGAACTCGAGGCCGCTCTCGACGGATCCGAGATCGTTCGGGAGGTGCGGGGGAGGGGCTTCCTCCTCGGCGTGGAGCTTGTGGATCCGCGGGACGGCGAGTCGTTCCTGCCGGTCGAGCTCGACGCGGCGTCCCTCGTCGATGACACGGCCCTCGAGCACGGGCTCCTCGTGACGTCGACCCATCCTCAGGTGGACGGCTTCGCGGGGGATCAGACGCTTCTCGCGCCGGCGTACGTGAGCGCCGACGAGGAGCTCGCGGAGGTGATCGACCGCTTCCGAGCCACGATCGGTTCTGTGGAACGTTCGATCAAGGACTCCTTGTGAGCGAGGGATGAGCGAGGGAGGTGCCGGCGAGGAGTTCGTGCTCCTCGCGATCCCCGACGTCAACGGTTCGCTCCGCGGCAAGGCGTTGCGTCCGGCCGCGTTCGATGCGGCGGTGCAACACGGGACCGTGATGACCGACCTGATCATCGGGCTCGACCCCGTCGACACCCCGATCACCGACTACGAGCGCTTCGGGATCCGCACCGGCGCGGCTGACCTGGTCCTGACCCCCGACGTGGACACCGTCCGCGAGCTCGCGTGGCGGCCCGGCTGGCGGATCTGCCTGGCGACGCCCACATGGCCGGACGGCTCGCCGTGCGACTTCGCCTCCCGAGAGGTGTTCCGCAGCGTTTTGGGCGACGTGTCGTCGCTCGGCTACGACGTGATGGCCGCGATCGAGTACGAGGTTCGGATCTGGAACGAACACGGCGAGCCGCTCTCGAGCGGGATCAGCTACAGCCTGAATGAGATCGGCCGTTACGATCGGTTCGTCGACGCACTCGTGCGCGCTCTTCAGGCGTTGGACGTGGAACTCTCGGCGGTGCACACGGAGGCCGGGCCAGGGCTCCTCGAGCTCAACCTGGCGCCCGGGCGCGGTCTGGCCGCGGCCGACGGCGCCGTGCTCGCGAAGTTCGCGACGAAGCAAGTGGCGGCGTCGATGGGCCTTCGCGCGAGCTTCCTCGCGAAGACCGTGCCGGGCGAAGAGGGGTCGAGCGGACACGTCCACCTGTCGTGTTGGGACGGCGACACGAACGCGTTCGCGGGCGCGGCAGCAGACGACCCGTTGCCCGATCCGCTCGGCTCCGCGATCGCGGGCGTCCTGGAGCACCTGCCGGCCGCGTCGCTGTTGCTGAACCCCACGATCAATTCGTACAAGCGGCTCGTCCCTGGCTGGTTCGCGCCGATCAACGCCACCTGGGGCTTCGAGAACCGCTCGTGCGCCGTGCGCGCGATCCGCTCGGCGCGCCCCGAGCTCTGGCGATTCGAGTGCCGACGCCCGGGAGCCGACGCGAACCCCTACCTGGCCCTCGCCGCGATCGCCGCCTCGGCCGCCGACGGCATGCGGCGGAACACGAAGCCACCCGATCCGATCGAGGGAGACGCCTACGCGCGAGAAGATCTCCCCGAACTTCCCGGCTCGCTCGAGGCGGCGATCGCTGCCTTCGGGGAGGACGACACTCTCCGCAAAGCGTTGGGCACAGGATTCGCCGACTACTACGTGACATCGCGGGCCTGGGAGCTCAAGGCATGGCGCGAGACGGTCACCGACTGGGAACGCGACCGGTACGACCGGTCAGTCTGAAGAGACTCACTCCTCGCTGAAATAGATGTTCTTCACCTCGGTGTAGAGCGCGGCCGCGTGCATCCCCATCTCGCGACCGATGCCGCTCTGCTTGTAGCCCCCGAACGGCGCCTCGGTGAACACGCTGCTCGAGGAGTTCACGCTGAGGACGCCGGTGCGGATCGCCTTGGCGACGCGGATCGCGCGCCCGACGTCGCGGGTCCAGATCGAGCCGGAGAGGCCGTAGGGCGTGTCGTTCGCGAGACGGATCGCCTCCTCCTCGGTGTCGAACGGAAGGATCGACGCGACCGGACCGAAGATCTCCTCTTGGGCTACCCGCCAGGAGTTGTCCACGTCGGCCAACACGGCCGGCCGCATGTAGTAGCCGTCCCCGTCGGGCACCTCGCCGCCGGTCACGAGCCGCGCGCCCTCCTCTCGACCGATCGCGAGGTAGTCGAGTGAGGTCTGTCGCTGTCCCTGGCTGATCAGCGGGCCCATCTCGGTCGCCTCGTTGAGGGGCTCCCCGACGTTGATCGCCTCGGTCGCCTTCGAGAACCGCTCGACGTATTCGTCGTAGATCCGACGCTGCACGAACTGGCGGGACCGCGCGCAGCAGTCCTGGCCCGCGTTGTCGAAGACCGACCACAACGCTTTCGGGATCGCGACGTCGAGATCTGCATCGTCGAACACGACGCTCGCGGACTTGCCGCCGAGCTCGAGGGAGACCCGGGTGATGTTGGCGGCGGCCGACTCCATCACCGTCTTCCCCACTTCCGTGGATCCGGTGAAGCCGATCTTCGCGACGCGCGGATCGGTGATCAGCGCGGTGGCCGTGGTCGCCCCGGGGCCGGGGAGCACGCTCAAGGTCCCTTCGGGCAGACCGGCCTCCATCAGGATGTCGGCGATCGCGAGGGCGGTGAGCGGCGTCTGCGACGCCGGCTTGAGGACCGCCGTGTTCCCGCACGCGAGCGCCGGGGCGACCTTCCAGTTCGCGATCACCGCGGGGAAGTTCCACGGACTGATGAGGACACACGGCCCTACCGGCTCCCGCAGCGTGACGTCCAGGCCCGGCGGCACGATCGGGATCGTCTCGCCGAAGATCTTGTTCGCGGCGCCGCCCCAGTACTCGTAGGTGTTCGCGACGATGTCGATCTCGGCGCGGGCTCCGCCGATCGGCTTGCCCCCGTTCCGCGCTTCGAGCGTCGCGAGCTCCTCCTGCCGTTCGCGGATCCGGAACGAGGCCTTCGTGAGGATGTGTCCTCGCTCTCGGGCGCTCATCCGGCGCCACGGGCCCGTTTCGAAGGCGTCGACCGCGACGTCGATCGCGCGGCGAGCGTCCTCGGCAGACGCTTTCGCGACCTCCCAGGCAGGCGCCCCGGTCGAGGGCTCCACCACATCGTTCGTCGCGCCGTCGGCCGCCGCCACGCGTTCCCCGCCCAGTACCAACAACTCGGTCATCTCAGCCTCCGTCGAAGCGTGCCCGCGATCAGGCGCCAAAGCCTAGTGGAAGCCGCGAACAGCCTCTGCCCCCCGAGCGGCAGTGGGCATCGGTCAGGACTCCCGAAGGAAGCGCACGGTCTTGCAGACGACTCCAGGTCGCCGGGGCGCGTGGCAAGTTTGCCCAGCTGAGGCGCAGGGGTGCACGGCGTTTTTCCGCCCTTCTATGGCTTGTTCACATACTTCATTGGACGCTAGCGTCTCAGCCTGAGAAGTGGGTATTGCGAATCGAGCACGCGGGATGGTTGGTAGGCAGACCACGTGGCTCCTTGGCAGCTTCCTCGCTCTGGCCGTGGTGACGACTTCATGCAACGGATTGAGCAACGGGGACCAGGAGTCGAGTCCGCCCTTCCTACCGAGCGTGAGTCCCGGCCCCGACATCGTCGGCGAGTGGATGCGAGCGCCTTCGTGCGAGGAGCTCGTCCGAGCCCTCACGCGGGCAGGGCTGGAGAATCTCGCGGCCACATCCGTTCAGGGGCTGCTCACGACGCCCTCGGACCAGCCAGCCAAGGATCCCGAGCACCCCTGCGCCGATGCCGCAAAACCGGTGGAGACATCACACCTCTTCACGGACGATGGGACGATCTCCACCTACGACGAGTTTGGTCGGCAGGTGGGCTTCGACTACTTCGGCGTCGTTGATCGCAACACCATCGGATTCGTTGGCTTCTACGTCAACTACACGATCGATCAGCGCGACAACGTGATCTTCCGACTCAGAGTTTCCGAGCGATGCAAGTCACGGCCCGCGTGCCGGAAGAGGGCTGCGTACGCCATCAGGTTTCTCTATCCGGGCAAGCCTTGGGAGCAAGTGAGCTGAATCCTATCGACACAGCATGAGTCTCATGTGTGAGCCGGTATACGGGATCGTCGAGATCTGCCACGGGCCTTCGAGCTGTGGATCCTGCGGGTCGGAACCCGGACGCGGTCGCTCGTCGTCACGGCCACGCCAGCTGGAATCCGCGCCGACGCGGTGACCCGCTGGGACTCCCACACCTAGTTGAGGGTCGAGAACCGACTCAGAACAACCGCGTCCTGATCCCACGCGACCGGCCACTCCCGAAGGAGGAGGTCCGTCGCCATCGAGACGCCGAAGACGTCCGCGAACGCGAGGACCGTCTCCCGGCCGTTCATGAGCACCGGCCAGTGGGTGAAGGAAACCTTCTCGTGGGGCTGGGCGCTCCGGAGCAGGCCTAGGTACCCCTTGTACGGCCGCCCCCGCACGATCTCCCGGACCTCGTCGAACTTCGGGTGGAACGGCGACCTCCCTCCCCTGGTCGACGTACGTGAACTCCAGGGCCGCCTTGAAGAGAAACCGGGTCACCTGCGCCGTGTACTTCGGCGTCATCCGTCGCCCCTCGAACGACGCGTTGAACCCACCGGGGATCGGCTTGACATTCTTCCTCCCGCCAACGTGGACGTGCACGTTGTTGGCGTCCACCCGCTCCACAGACGCGTTCGCGAAGCGCATGTGCGGGAAGACACCCGACTTCGTGAGGACTCCCTGGGTCACTCGCATGAGAGCCACCGGGGCGAAGTTCAGGAACGTCTGGTCGACCACGCTGAGAGGCCCATTGTTGCAACGGTCGCAGACGACACCCCGAGGGAGGACGAATAGGGTGTTGCCGATCCCCTCCGGCATGATGTGTTCCTCCCCCGTAAACGGTACGTCTCGCCGGAGGCAGAACAAGCAGCGGGCGGCGGAGGTGTCGCTCATGCCACCAGGTTAGCGACGGCCAACGACGGACGAAGCACGACGCCAAGCGTGTCGTTCAGTAACGGCCCATCGCGTCGGGGCGCGTGCCGCCGCCCGAAAAGGATTCAGTGGCCTGGTCAGGCGTCTGCTACGTGCGCATTACGGTTTCGCCAACCCCTATATCCGGCCAGGTGCATGGCCGACTCCTCCTCCTTCGACAGCCGGCGCGCGTGTTGTCCGACGCCTCAGATGGTCGCGTCGCGGACGTTCGTGACGATCAGGATCACGACGAGCGCGGCCACCGCCACGCGGTAGCTAAGGAAGACCGTGAAGTCGTGGCGCCGCAGATACCGCAGCAGTCCCCAGATGACCACGAAGCCACTGATCGCGGAGGCGACCATCCCGGCAACGAACTCGCCAGCGTGACCGTGCAATCCAGTCTGCGCGAGGTCCACCGCCTTGTATGCGCCGGCGCCCGCGATGATTGGCAGCGACAGGAGGAAGGAGAAGCGTGCGGCCGACTCCCGGTCGAGGCCCATCGCGCGGGCCGCGGTGATCGTCACGCCCGAGCGTGACACGCCCGGCTGCAGCGCCAGCGCCTGTGCGGTGCCGAGCAGCAGGCCTGTCTTCGGACCGATGGAATCGAAGGGTCGATCGCTGCGGGCGCGCCGGTCGACGAGGACGAGCAGCAGCCCGAATGCGACCAGCATCACGGCGATCAGCCACGGCTGCCCCAGCTTCTCCTCGATCACGCTCTCGAAGAGAGCGCCGGCGATCGCGCCAGGGATCGTGCCGATGAAGAGCGCCCACGCGATCCGCTCGTCGGGCGTCGAGATGTGCCGAGCTCGCGCCGACCGGAGCCACGCGGTCGCGTACCGGACGACGTCCTCGCGGAAGTAGACGAGCGCGCCGATCAACGTGCCGACGTGGAGGGCCACGTCGAAGGACTTCTGGACGTCGGCGTCGCCGATCAGCGCCCATCCGAAGACCCACGGCACCAGGATGAGGTGCCCCGAGCTCGAGACCGGCGCGAACTCCGTCGCTCCCTGGACGAGACCGAGGACGATCGCCTGGATGATGCCCACGTGGTCCTTCCGTCGGTGAACGGTCGGGCCAGATGCTAGCCGTCGGCCGTCACCGGGAAGGGGAACGGGTCCCCGGCAAGGACGTCGTCCGGTCCTCGCACCGCGATCGAGAGCGTCGCGAATGCCGACGCGAACGCCAGGGTCTCCGCGTCCGTCGGGGTCACGAGGAGCACGAGCCCGACGCCGCCAGAGGTTGGG
>Ga0307296_10000152_pt1 | contig 29223 bp, 30 predicted proteins | sample ER_DNA_153_FD_194467 | JGI IMG/M metagenome (GOLD analysis project Ga0307296, IMG submission 194467) | Bulk soil microbial communities from the East River watershed near Crested Butte, Colorado, United States - ER_DNA_153 | ecosystem: Environmental > Terrestrial > Soil > Floodplain | place... | reverse complement strand
CTCGCGTCCCACTCCGCGATCGCCATCCACACGGCGTCCAAGACCTACGAGGTCGAGTTCAGAGGCGAGAACAAGGGCAAGCACGTCCACGACATCATCCTCTGGAAGATCTTGCAGTGATCGCGGGTAACACGAGACCGCGTCTCCAGGGAGGGAGCCGATGGCCCCCGAGTCGATCTACCCGAAGGCCCCCGCCGAAGTTGGCGGGGGCCTTCTCGTGTCTTCGAGGGGATCGCCGATCGCGGTACCTTGTGCTCTCTGCGGAACGGTGAAGAGGGAGGACCGGGTGCTGGCGTCTGAGGTCGAGATCGGTGACCACGTGACCACTCACGGCGAGGAGTGGGAGGTCACCAACGTCACCGACCGCCGCGGCGGCGAGGAGATCCATCTTGAACTCACCCGCTGGACAGCCGGCAACCAAGAAGTCACCGAGTGGTTCGTGTTCGACGCCGACGACGAGATCGAGGAGTAGGGGGAGCAGGCACCCGACACTACGCTCGGGCGCCACCAGGGCCAGGTGGGCAGGTCCCGCAGCGCCCGAGGTCACCCCAGCGGGACCGGCGGCCTCGTGCCACCTCGTCGCTACAATGCCGCGCTATGGACACTGACCGTGCCGTAGCGCTGCTCAGAGAGCGGCTCGCTGAGCTGGAGCCGCTTCGGGAGCCCGACGCCACGTTCGAGGCGTGGAAACGCAAGTCCGAGCGGACCCTGCGCCGGACGCTCGGTGACGACCACGAGCTAGTGAAGAACTTCGAGGCCACTACGTGGCAGGTGTCTTTACTACCTGGGATTTACGGCAAGGACGAGGGCGCCGGGGTCCTGGAGGCGGCCATCTACGAGATCGAGGAGCTTAGCGAGCCGCCCGACTTCGCCTCGTCAGCATCCATCGACTCCGAGCTGTGGGAGCACGTGCGGCGGCTAGTCGAGTCCGAGCAGTGGGCGCAGGTGGCCAGCCAGACAACGATCTTCGTGGAGTCCAAGATCCGTGAGTGGGCCGGGCTGCCGGACTCCAAGTACGGCAAGGACCTGATGGTCGCGGTGCTGAAGCCGGGCGTGGGTCTTTTCCCGCTCGGCAGAACCTCCGGCGAGCATGAGGGATGGCTCGCGCTTGGCATCGGGATCACGATGGCCGTCGGAAACGCCGACCGTCACCGCATCCAGCAGCGCGACGACGCCAAGCGCTACGCGATGGGGGTGCTCGGCGCGGGGAGCCTTCTGCTAACCCAACTACGCCACCAGCACACCAACAGCTTCCAGTCATGACCTTCCAAAGGTCTACTGCTGAGCCAGCCTGCGAGTTCGACTACGTCGAGACCCCCTGCGAGGCCGTCGCGGGCGGTCTCGTGACGTTGAAGGCGGCGCGATCCGCTTAGCCCAGCGCGCCCCTAGCGCCCGCAGCACCGGAACCACGATGTGCTTCCGTGCGTCGAGCGCCAGCAGACCCAGCAGACCGACGATGAACGGAGCGGGTGAGTTGTCCAAGAGCGCCGCCAGCAGCCGCGCTGCTGAGTCGGGCACGCCGACTTCGTTCCACAGTCCGACGCCGACCACCGGCAAGATCAGCGTGACCGGACCGGCGGCGCGCCGCGCCGCCTCCAGCAACTTCACCTACGCCCGCCTCCAGAGAGGACGTGACTGGCCGACAGCGCTACAACGCGCTGCCGACGTCCACACTCACGTGTCCCCCCGTCGGCACCGGAATTACATTACTGTGATTGTCAAGTCGGGAATCTTACGTATCCGTGACGACTAGGAGCACTTCGGACAAAGACCTAGACCGGTCGTCCTTCCGCCTGGCCCCGGTCGCCCTGGAGGCCAGCGGGGCGCCCGGACAAGGAATTAGCCGTCGGCTGGCCCTCGACCCCCGAGACCGGGCCCCCGGCCGGCTAGAACGGAGCGCCTGAGCCCTGGCCCCGAGCCGGCCGGCGGCGACCCCGCCCTGGATGGTGCGAGACCGGCCTTGCGGCCTCGACCGACCCGACCCCGGGCAACCTCCCGCGGACCTGACCGACGATGGCGACGGGTGCCGTCTCGTGCCATAGAAGAAGCCCACCGCCCGGGGGGTAGTGGACGGTGGGCTCCTTGGGTCGAAGGCTACGCCTCCGGGTCCTCGTCTTCGTCCAGTCTGGTTAGGACGTAGACCGGCCGCTCCTGCGCGGCCACGTAGGCGGCCGCGGCGGCGACGGCACACTCCCGGTGCATCCAGCCGACCGGCGTCCCCCCGGCCCCAGGTGCCCTGGAGCTGGCGCTCGCAGAGCCGGCAGGTCTGCGGGAGCTGGAGGAACCTCTCGGTCACCGGCCAGTCCGGCGGCCAGCCGGCCCAGTTATCGCTCACTTCGGACCTCGTCCACGCCCAGGCCCATAACGGTGGTGCCGTCGTCGAGGACGGCGTGCCCGCGACGGGCCTCAGCGTTGAACCGCTCTGTCGCCTCGCGCAGCAGGCGCCGGAGCAGCTCCAGCGACTCCTCGACGTAGACGCCGTGGGCGAACCGCAGCATGAACGTCCCGTCGACGTAGGTGATGCCGCGCTTCAGGTCGTCGTCCCGACCGGTCACCTTCACCTCGACGTCGGTCTCTTCGGCCATGTCTGTGCTCTCCTCTCGGCGCACCTTGCGCCTCGGATCTAGGAAAGCACGGCGGATCGGCCGTATTGTGCGACTGTTCCAACGAGGCTGTGACCAGCACGTTTGCGGACGGCTAGTTGACCAGCAACCGACCATCCCTGAGATCGACGAACGGGACGGTCGGTCCAAGGCGAACCTGTTTCCGCAGGTCAGGACCGGTGTAGGCGCCTGGGCGACCCCGAGGGATCCTTGAGGACTCCAACATTACATTTCGTCCTCGAACCCCCGACGGTGCTTGTCGAACGGGCACGTATCCGGTAGGAAGGAACGCGCTCGGTGGCCGGCTCGCTCCAGTCCCGAGGATGACGAGCCGAGGGTTGTGTCCGAGTCTGTCGGTTTAGGTCGTCCCGTCGCCCGGGCAAGGTCACTGTGCGACGGCGATGGCGCTCGGGGGAGGAACGAGCTAGATGAAGCTACCGGAGGTTCGGCTACCAGGCTGGAAGCGCCCCAACGGGCTGTCCGGCTGGCAGCGGATCGCCGTGGTCGTCGGCCTGACCGTGCTGCTGCTGGCCACCATGAGCGTCGCCGCCACCGCCCGGGTCAGCGCCTCGTCGGGACGGATCCTCGCCGGCGTGACCGTGGCCGGGGTCGACGTCGGGGGCATGACCCGCGACCAGGCCGTGGCCGCCGTCAAGGCCACCACCGAGCCGAAGCTCCGCCGCAGCGTGCTGGTCGTGGGCGGGGACAAGCGCTGGCGGGTCACCCCGGCCCGCCTGGGGCGCGGCGCCGCGGTCGAGCAGGCCGTCGACCAGGCCCTCACCGGGCCGGAGCTGTCCTGGTACTCCGACTTCTGGCACCGGCTCACCAACGAGCCGGTGAGCCACCCGGTCGACGTCGCCCTGGCCGAGAACAACGCCAAGGTGGCCAGGTTCGTGCGCGGCCTCGCCCCCAAGCTGGCCGTGGCCCCCACCGACGCCTCCATCAAGCTGGTCGACGGCCGGGTCGTCCGCCAGAAGGCCAAAGAGGGCCGGGTCCTGGACGTCAAGGCCAGCAGCCGCCGCCTGGCCAAGGCGCTGCGCGGCGACGCCGGCAAGGTCAAGCTCGTCACCAGGCCGGTCGCGCCCAAGGTGACCGCCGACAAGCTGGGCAAGACCATCGAGATCAACCTTTCGACCAACCGGCTGACCTTCTACGACGGCCTCAAGGTGCGCAAGGTCTACCCGGTGGCCACCGGCCAGCCGAGCTTCCCGACCCCCCAGGGGACCTGGGAGGTCGTCAACAAGCGGATGAACCCGACCTGGACCAACCCGGCGCCCGACGGCTGGGGCGCCGACATGCCGGCGTCGATCCCGCCCGGCCCAGGCAACCCGCTCGGCACCAGGGCGATGGCGCTCAACGCCTCCGGGATCCTGATCCACGGCACCTACGCCAGCTACTCGGTCGGCACCTACGCCTCCCACGGCTGCATCCGCATGCTGCTGTCGGACGTCGAGGCCCTCTACCCGCAGGTACCGCCGGGCACCCCGGTGCTGATCCACCGGTAGAGCAGCGTTCAGGGCCGGGTCAGGTAGCGGGCCGGCACCGCGATGACCGCGCGGAAATCGGTCCAGCCGCCCTCCAGGTCGAACAGGTAGGCGGGGAGCAGGTACGCGACCTCGGCGGGACGGTTGCCCCTGGGGATGGCCGGGGCGGCCTGGAGGCCGAGCCGGACCCCGGTCACGGTCGCGACCCGCGGCGCCACCGGCTGGGTGCCGCAGGGGACGGGGCCGGCCCCGGCCGGGCGGCAGGGGCGGCGTTCGCTGGCCGGCACGTCCACCCTGGCCATGGGCACCAGCGGCCGGAACTTCTTGAGCTGCTCGAAGCCGGCCTGGACGCCGATCAGCGGGTAGGTGCCGGCCGGCTCGGGGGTGGCCAGCCAGCCGGAGGCCTGCTGGACCGCGCCCTTGGGGCCGACGGCGACCGTCCAGGCCATCCCGGAGGTCGGGGTCCCGTCCACCGCCGGGTCGATCTGGACGGTGCGGCTGGCCCAGGAGTCGACGACCCGCACCTGGGCCCCGTCCAGGTCGAGCCCGGCCCTGGCGGCCAGGTCGCGGGCCACCCGCTCGGCCTCGGCCGGGCTGGGCAGGCCGGCCGGCCTGGACGGGCTGGTCACGGCGTCGTCGGGGTCGAGGCACTGGATGCCGGGGCCGGGACGGTAGGGGCCGCCGCCCGCCCTGGTCCCGCAGCCCCCGATGATGCCGGTGCCGTAGGTCCAGGGCACCCCGGCCATCTGGCTCACCACCAGGCCACGGCGGCCGTCGCGGACCGTCCAACCGCTCGGATCCTGCCTGGGCTGGCCGGCCAGCCCCAGGGCCGTGGCCAGGGCGGCGACCCGGGCGGGGTCGGTGGTGTCGCCGAGCTTCCAGGCCTGGGCCCGGTCGGGCAGGGACGGCAGGGGGCCCTTGAGCCGGTAGGCCACCGGCGGCCAGGGCCGGAGCAGCCGGTCGGTGGTGTCCTTCTGCCGGGCCGGGGCGTCGGGTGCCGGGGCCGGCTCGGCGGCCGCGCCGGCGCCGTCCGTGCCGGCGGCCGCCTGCCCGGCCGCCTCCAGGTCGAGGGCCGGGAGGACGGCCGGCGCCGGTTCGGTCCGGTCCCGGGCGAGCAGCACCCCGCCGGCCACCAGCCCGACCGTGACCACCGCCGCCACCACCCATGCCACGACCCGCCTGCCCACGATGCACCACCACCGCTCCGTCGTTTTCGGACGTCATTGTCTTCGACGCCGGCGCCACCCGACCGGTTCCCGGTCAAGCCAGGCGGCGGGCTCCGTCGGAGGGGGTGACGGACCGGACCTCGGGGGGGCCGAACCCGGCGGCGGCGAAGGCGTCCCCGACCCGGTCCTCCACCGGCCCGGCGAGGTCGCGCGGGACCAGGGCGATGGCACTGCCGCCGAAGCCGGCCCCGGTCATGCGGGCCCCGACCGCCCCCGCGGCCACGGCCGCCTCGACCGCGGTGTCGAGCTCGGGCGAGGACACCTCGTAGTCGTCGCGCAGGGAGGCGTGGGAGGCGGCCAGCAGCGGGCCCAGCCGGTCCAGCCGGCCGGCCCGGAGCAGCGCGACCGCGGCCAGCACCCTGGCGTTCTCGGTGACCACGTGGCGGGCCCGGCGCAGCCCGGGGTCGCCGAGCGCCGCCGCGGCCGCCTCGACCTGCTCGGGGGTGGCGTCGCGCAGGGCCGGCACGCCCAGGACGGCCGCGGCCGCCTCGCAGGCCGCCCGGCGGTCGGCGTAGGCGCCGTCGACCAGCCGGTGGCCGGCCCGGGTGTCGATCACCAGCAGGGAAAGGGCGGCCGCCTGCAGCGGCAGCGGGACCTGCTCGGTGGCCAGCGACCGGGTGTCGAGGAACAGGGCGTGCCCGGCCCGGCCCAGCATCGACACCACCTGGTCCATGACCCCCGACGGCACCCCCACGACCTCGTTCTCGGCCCGGCGGGCCAGGGCGGCCAGGGCCGGCCGGTCCAGGTCTGCCCCGTGCAGGTCGGCCAGGGCGGTGGCGGTGGCGCACTCCAGGGCGGCGCTGGACGACAGGCCGGACCCGGCGGGCACGTCCCCGTCGACCACCAGGTCGGCCCCGCCGACCTCGACCCCGGCCTGGCCGAGCGCCCAGGCCACCCCGGCCGGGTAGGCGGCCCAGCCCTCGACCCGCCCCGGCCCGACCTCGGCCAGCGCCAGCTCGGCCGGCGGACCCGTCTGCAGCGACCACAGCCGCAGCCGGCCCCCGTCCCGCCGCCCGGCCGCGACCAGCACCAGCCGGTCGATCGCGGCCGGCAGCACGAACCCGTCGTTGTAGTCGGTGTGCTCCCCGATCAGGTTGACCCGCCCCGGGGCGGCCCAGACGCCGTCCGGGTCGCGCCCGGTGCGCTCCCGGAACGCGTCCGCCACCCGCCCGACCTGCCCGCTCACCGCCCCGTCCGGCCCGTCCGGGAGGTCGCCGCGCGCAGCAGCTCGGCCGCCCGCTCGGGGGCGATGTCGTTGATGAACACCCCCGCCCCCGACTCGCTGGAGGCCAGGTACTTGAGCTTGGTCGCCGTCCGGCGGATCGAGAACGCCTCCAGGTGGGCGTGGGCCAGGTCGCGGTCGCGCCGCACCGGCGCCTGGTGGCAGATGAGCATGTAGGGCAGCGGCTGGTCGAACAGCCCGTCGAAGCGGCCGAGGACGTCCTTGAGCAGCACCGCCAGGCCGTCGCGCTCGCCGTCGTCCAGCGCCGGCAGATCGGGCAGGTGGCGGGTCGGGTACAGGTGGACCTCGAACGGCCAGCGGGCCGCGAAGGGCACGACGGCCAGCCAGCCCGGGACGGTCGCCACCACCCGCTCCCCCTCGGCCTCGGCGGCCACGATCGAGCAGGTGCGGCACCCGCCGGTGGCCTCCCGGTGGGCCCGGGCCACGTCCAGCTGGCGGGCGGTGCGCGGGGCCACGAACGGGTAGGCGTAGATCTGGCCGTGGGGGTGGTGCAGGGTGACCCCGATCTCCTCGCCCCGGTTCTCGAACGGGAACACCTGCTCCACCCCGTCCATCGCCCCCAGCTCCAGGGTCCGGTCGGCCCAGACCTCGACCACGGTGCGGATGCGGCCGACCGGCAGGCGGGCCAGGGCCCCGCCGTGGTCGGAGGTGAAGCAGACGACCTCGCAGCGGCCGACCCCCGGACGGCGGGCGAACGGCCCGGCGTCGGCCACCCGGCCGGGGTCGGAGGCCAGGGACGGGAAGCGGTTCTCGAACACGACCACGTCGTAGTCGGCGGCCGGGATCTCGGTCGCCCGGCCGTCCCTGGACGGGCAGAGCGGGCACTGGTCGGCCGGGGGCAGGTGGGTCCGGCCCTGGCGGTGGGAGGCGACGATCACCCACTCCTCCGACAGCGGGTCGCAGCGGATCTGGCTGGAGGTGACGGCCGGGGCCAGGTCGCGGGTGTCTCGGGCCCGGCGGTCGATCCCCTCGCGCTCGTCGAAGTAGAGCAGCTCGCGCCCGTCGGCCAGCCGGATCGAGGTCTTGACCAGCTTCATCACGGCGGCAGCATACCGGGGGCGCTGGCGGGAACCGGCGCCGGAGCGGGAAGATACCGGCGTCCCGCCCATCCCCGGAGGAGGCGCCATCCACGGCACGCGGCACGGGCGCCTGCTGGCGGCGCTGGCCCTGGCCGGGGCGGCGCTGGCCGGGTGCTCGGGCGGCGGGGAACCACGGGGCACGGTCAACGTGCCCATGTACGACAACTTCTTCGCCCGCGAGGTCACCCGGGTGCCGGCCGGGACCAGGGTCCGGTTCCCCAACCGGGGCCGGACGGCCCACAACGCGGTGGCCACCGACGGCAGCTGGCGCACGCCCGACCGGGTCCCGGCCGACGGGGTGGCCGCCGTGGTCCTGGACCGGCCGGGCGTGTACCGCTTCTCCTGCACCTTCCACGCCACCGCCGGCGGCCGCCACGGCATGGCCGCCACCATGGTGGTCGGCGACGTCCCCTACTACCCCGGCCAGGAGACCGCCGGGCCGGCGCTCCGGCCGGTGAAGCGGGCCAGCGGGACCGTCCGGCGGGTGCCCGAGGACCACGACACCATCCAGGCCGCCGTCGACGCCGCCCGGCCCGGCGACCTGATCCTGGTCGGCCCCGGCGTCTACCGGGAGGAGGTCAAGGTGACCGTGCCGTCGCTGGTCATCCGGGGCCGCGACCGCAACCGGGTGGTGATCGACGGCGAGTTCCAGCGGCCCAACGGCATCAGCGTCACCGCCGACGGGGTGGCGGTGGAGAACCTGACCGTCCGCAACGCCCGCACCAACGGGGTGTTCTGGACCGGCGTGCGCGGCTACCGGGCCTCGTATGTGACCGCCTACGACAACGAGGACTACGGCATCTACGCCTTCGACTCGGTCGACGGCCTATTCGAGCACTCCTACGCCTCGGGGTCGCCCGACTCCGGCTTCTACATCGGCCAGTGCCATCCCTGCGACGCCGTCATCGACGGGGTCACCGCCGAGCACAACGCCCTCGGCTACTCGGGCACCAACGCCGGCGGCAACCTCCAGATCGTCCGATCCATGTGGCGGTTCAACTGGGCCGGGATCGTCCCCAACACCCTCGACACCGAGCTGCTGCCGCCGTTCCGCCAGGTCGACATCGTCGGCAACCAGGTCGAGGGCAACGACAACCGGCTCGCGGCCGGGCTGCCGCTGGAGTGGGGCGCGTTCGGCAACGGCATCATCCTGGGCGGCGGCAACGACTCCCGGGTCGAGCGCAACCGGGTGCTGGACCACGTCAACCACGGCATCCTGGTCAGCCCCAACCTGGACGAGCACCTCTGGACCGCCTCGGGCAACCGGGTGGTGGGCAACGTGGTCGAGGGGTCGGGCCGGGCCGACCTGGCCCTGGCCGCCCCGGCCGGGGACGGCAACTGCTTCCAGGGCAACCAGGTCCGGACCTCGATCCCGGTGGGCCTCCAGGTCTTCCAGCGCTGCTCGGGCCTGCGCCTGCCGGTGCGCATGGACCTGTCCACCACCCTGGCCAGCCTGGGCCAGGTCGCCGAGGCCAACACCGGCGCCTACCCGGTCAACCGGACCGAGGACAAGCCGGTCCCCCAGCCCCAGGCGCAGCTCCCCGGCGGGGCCGGGGCGCCGGTGCGGCCGGCCGTGGACGTGTTCCAGGCCGCCCGCGTCGACCTGGCCCAGGTCCCCCTGCCCGGCGCCTCCGACCAGCCACCGACCACCCGCAAGGAGCCAACCGTGTCCGGCGTCCCGATCCTCGCCGCCTCTCCCTGGCAGCTGCTGTTCGCCCTCTACGGCTACCTGCTGCCGTTCGTGCTCTACGCCGCCTGGACCTCGCTCGCTCTGTGGGACCTGGCCCGCCGCGACGACCTGGGCCGGGGCGCGGCCATCGCCTGGATCGCGGTCATCCTGCTGGTGCCGTTCCTGGGCGTGATCGCCTACCACGTCCTCGGCCGGCCCCGCCTCCCGGCCTGGCTGCGGGCGGCCGTGATCGGCGGCGGCGTGGCCGCCTACCTGGTCATCCTCGGGGTCGGGGCCCTGCTGGGCGGCATCGCCTGAGCGCCGCCGCCGCGGACGGCAAGGGTTTGCCGCCCCGCCAGTGGTGGAAGTTGCCAGGTCCCACCGGCCGCCCTGGCGGGTGCACCTGTCCATCGGGCAGGCGTACGCGACCAGCGTCTACAAGACCGCCCTGGTGAAGCACTTCGACGCCAGCCTGACCGCCATCGGGATCATCTTCTCGATCGCGATCGTGACGCTGGGCCTGTCGGCCGCGGTCGGCGGCACCTGGGTCGACCGCAACGGCCCGCGCAAGGCGATGGTCGTGGCCGCCTGCTGCTGGGCCGCCGGCTTCCTGGTCGCCGCCTTCGGCGTCACCACCACCCAGCTGTGGCTCGTCTACCTCGGCTACGGGGTCATCGGCGGGATCGGGCTGGGCATCGGCTACATCTCGCCGGTGTCCACGCTCATCAAGTGGTTCCCGGACCGGCCCGGCCTGGCCACCGGCATGGCCATCATGGGCTTCGGCGGCGGGGCGCTGATCGCCAGCCCGGTCTCCACCCAGCTGCTGGCCTGGTACGACTCGGGCTACGACCCGTCCAACCCCAAGTCGGTGGCCACCGGGTCGGCGGTGGCGATGCTGTTCGTCACCCTGAGCATCTTCTACTTCGCGATCATGATGTACGGCGCCTTCACCATCCGGGTGCCACCGGAGGGCTGGAAGCCGGAGGGCTTCGACCCGGCCACCCTCAAGACCAAGCCGCTGGTGACCACGGCCAACGTCTCGGCCGCCAACGCGATCCGCACGCCGTCGTTCTGGCTGCTCTGGACGGTCCTGCTCTGCAACGTCACCGCCGGCATCGGCATCCTGGAGCAGGCCTCGCCGATGATCCAGGACTTCTTCCGCGACGACAGCGGCTCGTCCTCGGTGACGGTGGCCGTGGCCGGCGGCTTCGTGGGCATCCTGTCCATGGCCAACATGGCCGGCCGGTTCGCCTGGTCGTCCACCTCCGACGTGGTCGGGCGCAAGCCCATCTACATGCTGTACCTGGGCGGCGGGATGATCTGCTACACGCTCCTGGCCCTGATCGGGGCGACCAGCACGGCCGTGTTCGTGCTCCTGGCCGTGGTCATCCTGTCCTTCTACGGCGGCGGCTTCGCCACCGTGCCGGCCTACCTGCGGGACCTGTTCGGCCCCTTCCAGGTGGGGGCGATCCACGGCAGGCTGCTCACCGCCTGGTCGGTCGCGGGCGTGGCCGGTCCGCTGATCGTCAACCGGTTCCTGGACGCCCAGGGCAAGCCCGGGTCGCTGACGGCCGCGGCCTACCGGCCGGCCCTGCTGACCATGGTCGGGGTGCTGGCCGTGGGGTTCCTGGCCAACCTGGCCATCCGTCCGGTTCCCGAGCGCTACCACGAACCGGCGGCCGAGGAGGTCCAGGCGGCCACCGCCGGGACGGAAAGGACCTCGTGATGTCCACCACCACCAAGGCGAGACTCGTGTTCAGCTGGGTGCTGGTCGGGATCCCGCTGGCCTACGGGGTGTACGAGACCCTGGTCAAGACGGCGTCGCTGTTCACCGGCTGAGTCAGCCGGGGACCGGGGCCGGGTCGGTGCGGGTGCGGCCGTAGAGGGTGGTGCGCTGCTCCAGGCGGCGGCCCAGCGGCTCGACGATGGCGCGGAACTCGGCCTCCTCCATGAGCTGGCCGTGGGCGGCCCCGGCGGCCCGGCTGATGTTCTCGTCCATCAGGGTGCCGCCGAGGTCGTTGACCCCGGCCAGCAGGGCCTGGCGGACCCCGTCGGCGCCCATCTTGACCCACGACACCTGGATGTTGTCGATCAGGCCCCGGTAGGCGATCCGGCCCACGGCGTGGATCAGCACCGCCTCGCGGAAGGTCGGCCCGGGGCGGGACTGGCGCTTGCGGTACATGGGCGCGGCCATGTGCACGAACGGCAGGGGCACGAACTCGGTGAACCCGCCCGTCTCGGCCTGCAGGGCCCGGGTCCGCAGCAGGTGCCTGGCCCAGTGCCGGGGCGACTCGACGTGGCCGAACATGATGGTGATGTTGGAGCGCAGCCCCACCGAGTGGGCCACCCGGTGGACCTCCAGCCACTCCTCGGTGGTCACCTTGTCGGGGCAGATGACCGCCCGGACCTCGTCGTCCAGGATCTCGGCGGCGGTGCCGGGCAGGCTGGCCAGGCCGGCCGCCTTGAGCCGCAGCAGGTAGTCGCGCAGCGGCTCGCCGAGCCGGCGGGCGCCCTCGTGGACCTCCAGGGCGGTGAAGCCGTGGATGTGCATGCCGGGCACGGCCTCGCGCACGGCCTGGGCCACGTGCAGGTAGTAGTCGCCGTCGAAGCTGGGGTGGATGCCGCCCTGGAGGGTGACCTCGGTGGCCCCGCGCTCGTCGGCCTCGACCACCCGCCGGGCCACCTCGTCCAGGCCGAGCAGGTAGGGCGCGCCGCGCAGGTTGAGGCTGGCCGGGCCCTTGGAGAAGGCGCAGAAGCGGCAGCGGAAGGTGCAGACGTGGGTGTAGTTGATGTTGCGGTTGCGGACGAAGGTGACCACGTCCCCGACGGCCTGGCGGCGCAGGTCGTCGGCGACCTCGGCCACCGCCCGCACCTCCGGGCCCCTGGCCGCGAACAGGGCGACCAGCTCGTCCTCGCCCGGCTGCTGGCCGGCCGCGACCCCGGCCAGGACCTCCCCCACCCGGCCGCCGGCCGCCGGGGTCGGGAACCGGTGGGGGTCGATCAGGATGGGCGGCGGGTCGTGGTCGCCGGCCGCCCAGCGGTCGTCGCGGGCCAGGGCCTCGGCGTCGGAGCGGTCAAGGACCGGGAAGCGCAGGTCCGGGTCGAGCCAGCGGCCGGGGTCGGCGGCGAACTCGGGGTAGATCGTCAGCCGCGGGGCCAGGGTCATGCCGGCGGCCTCGGTCACCGCCCGCAGCCGCTCCAGGTCGGGCCAGGGCGCCTCGGGGTTGACGTGGTCGGCGGTGACCGGGGAAACGCCGCCCCAGTCGTCGATCCCCGCCTCCAGCAGGGCCCCGAAGTCCTCGGTGAGGTTGGGCGGGGCCTGGAGGTGGATGGCCGGGTCGAGCAGCACCCGGGCGGCCGCGATCGTCCACAGGTAGTCCTCGAGCGACGGCGGGGCGGCGCCGGCCATGGCCGTGCCCGGCTTGGGGCGGAAGTTCTGGACGATCACCTCCTGCACGTGGCCGTGGCGGCGGTGGGCGGACTGGACGGCGGCCAGCGCCTCCAGGCGCTCGGCCCGGGTCTCGCCGATCCCGACCAGGACCCCGGTGGTGAACGGGATGGCCAGCTCCCCGGCCGCCTCCAGGGTGGCCAGCCGGCGCGCCGGCAGCTTGGTCCGGCAGCGGGCGTGGGGGCCGCCCGGCTCGTGCAGCCGTTCCGACAGCGACTCCAGCATCATGCCCTGGCTGGCGCTGACCCGGCGGAGGGCGGCCAGCTCGCCGGGGTGCAGGGCGCCGGCGTTGGCGTGGGGCAGCAGCCCGGTCTCGGTCAGGACCAGCCGGCAGGCCTCGACCAGGTACTCCACCGTGGAGCCGTGGCCCAGGCCGGCCAGGGCGTCGCGCGCCACCGGGTAGCGCTCCTCGGGCCGCTCCCCCAGCGTGAACAGGGCCTCGGAGCAGCCGGCGGCCGCGCCGGCCCTGGCGATCTCCAGCACCTGTCCGGGGTCGAGGTAGGCCGCGGCCCCGAGCCGGGCCGGCGGCTTGGCGAAGGTGCAGTAGCCGCAGTGGTCGCGGCACAGCATGGTCAGCGGGATGAAGACCTTCGGCGAGTAGGTGACCCTGGTCCCGTGCCGGTGCTCCCGGATCCGACGGGCCTCGGCCAGCAACTCGCCCAGCGGGGTGGCCGGGGAGATGTCCATGCACGGCAGCGTCGACCGCCCACTTCAAAAAGTCAAGTAACCCACCGGGAACGAGGGTGCTCGGGGTCGTCCACAGGCCCCAGGGCCAGGTGGTACCGTCGGGCCCGTGCCGAAGCTCTACCCGATGCCTGGGCCGGTGGCTCGTTCGCTCGAGGTCGTCGGCGACCGGTGGACCCTGCTGGTGGTCCGCGAGCTGCTGCTCGACGGGCGGCGCTGGGCCGAGCTGGAGCGGGCCCTGCCCGGGATCCCCTCCAACCTGCTGGCCGAGCGGCTGCGCCTGCTCGAGGAGGAGGGGGTGGTCGAGCGGGCCATCGAGGGCCGCGCCTACCACCTCACCGACAAGGGCCGCGACCTGGCCCCGGTGCTGGCCAGCCTGGCCGCCTGGGGCACCCGCCACTGCGGCGAGCCGTCCTCGGCCCTGGCCACCCACGCCGGCTGCGGGGGCCGGGTCATGATGCGCTCGTCCTGCGCCCGCTGCGGCGCCCCCGTGCCCCCCGAGGCCCTCGACGTCCGCGGCCTCCGCTGACCCTCAGCCCAGGGCGACCGGGACCGCGCCCTCGGCGACGGCGGCGACGATCGTGGCCGCGCCCACGAACTGGGCGCCCTCGACCAGGTCGGCCTCGGTGATGCCGCGGGGGGTGGTGCAGGCGCTGCAGCCCCAGATGGTGCCGCCGGCCTCCACGAACGAGGCCAGCAGCTCGGCCAGCCTGGGGAAGCCCTCGGCCTCCACGCTGTCGGCGTAGCCGCGTTTGCACAGCCAGGCGCCCTCGATGGTCAGCAGCACCACCGCCTCCTGCCCGGAGGCGGCGGCCACGTTGGCGGCGATGAAGGGAACGGTCGCCCGCTCCGGGTCGTCCCGCCCGTGGCTGCAGTGGAACAGCATCCTGGTCAACTGGCTCGACCTCCCGGGTAGCCGACGCGTCGAGAGGGCAGACTAGCCCCCGGCAGCCGACGACGAGGAGGGCCGGTGGCAGCGACGCGCATGGTGGTGGTCGGAGGCGACGCGGCCGGGATGAGCGCCGCCGCCCAGGCGCGCAGGCGCCGCCCACCCGAGGAGCTGGAGATCGTCGGCTTCGAGCGGGGCCGGCACACCTCGTACTCGGCCTGCGGGCTCCCCTACTACGCCGGCGACGTGGTCAAGGACTGGCGCGACCTGGTCACCCGCAGCCCCGAGGAGCACGCCGAGCAGGACATCGAGGTCCGGACCCGCCACGAGGTCGAGGCCGTCGACCTCGAGGCCCGCCGGGTCCGGGTCCGCGACCTGGACGGCGGGCGGACCGTCGAGGAGCCGTGGGACGTGCTGGTGGTGGCCACCGGCTCCGAGCCGCTGCGCCCGCCCATCGACGGCATCGACCTGCCCGGGGTGTACGGCCTGTCGGTGCTGCAGGACGGCATCGAGCTGCGCAGGGCGGTCGACGCCGGCCCGAGGCGGGCGGTGATCGTCGGCGGCGGCTACATCGGCCTGGAGGCGGCCGAGGCGCTGGTCAACCGGGGCGTCCCCACCGCCCTGGTCGAGGCCGCCCCCCAGGTGATGAGCCGGATCGACCCCGACATGGGCGAGCTGGTCTCCCAGGCGGTCAGGGACATCGGGGTCGAGCTGCACCTGGAGGAGAAGGTGGAGGCGATCGAGGGCGACGAGCGCGTCCGGGCGGTGCGGACCGCGGCCCGGACGCTCGACGCCGACCTGGTCGTCCTCGGCCTCGGCACCAGGCCGGCGGTCGGGCTGGCCGAGTCGTCCGGCATCCAGCTCGGCGAGAGCGGCGCCATCGCCGTCAACCCGCGCATGCAGACCGCCCACGACGGGGTGTGGGCGGCCGGCGACTGCGCGGAGGCCCGCCACCTCGTCTCCGGCAAGCCGGTCAGCTACCACCTGGGGACCATCGCCAACAAGCAGGGCCGGGTCTGCGGCATCAACATCGGCGGCGGCTACGCCACCTTCCCGGGCGTGCTCGGCACGGCCGTGTCCAAGATCTTCGACGTCGAGGTCGCCCGCACCGGGCTGTCCGAGGCCGAGCTGGACGAGCTCGGCCTGGAATGGGAGCAGACGGCGGTCGACTCGACCACCCGGGCCGGCTACTTCCCGGGGGCGGCCCCGATCCGCACCAAGGTGCTGGCCGAGCGCCGCTCCGGCCGGCTGCTCGGCGCCCAGATCGTCGGCAAGGAGGGCGCGGCCAAGCGCATCGACGTGTTCGCCACCGCCATCTGGAACGACATGACCGCGCAGGACATGGTCAACCTCGACCTGTCCTACGCGCCGCCCTTCTCACCGGTCTGGGACCCGGTGCTGATCGCCGTGCGCAAGCTCTCCGAGCAGGTCGAGCGGTCCCTGGGCGACCGGCTGTAGACGGCGGTCGCAGGAGGCCCGGTGCTTGGTCCGGCGACCGATTAGGATGAGATGGTTATCCCGTCTGCGGCCGGAACAGCGATGCCATTCGACCTGCAACCGATTGACGTGCTCCTGCTCGTCCTGCTCGCCCTGGCCGCCCTGAGCGGCTGGCGTCGCGGGTTCGCGATGGTGCTGCTCGGCTACCTAGGGCTGCTGGTCGGGCTGGCCCTGGGGGCGTGGGCGGCCACCCGGGCGGGGCTGCTGGTCTCGCCTGACAGCTCGCTGCGGCGCCTGCTGACCGCGGTGGTGGTGTTCTTCCTGGTCGCCGCGGCCTGCCATGCCGTCGGCAACCTGCTCGGCATCCGGGTCCGCTCGCTGCTGGGCGGGCGCTGGACGAGCCGGGCCGACGCCGTCGGCGGGGCGGTGGTGGCCACCATCGTCGCCGCCATCGCGATGTGGTTCATCGCCCTGACCCTCAGCAACGTGCCGTTCTCGCCCTTCTCCCGCGCGGTCCACTCCTCCAGCGTGCTGCGGACGATCGACAACTACGCCCCGCGGCCCCCGGCGGCCCTGGCCCAGCTGCGGGGCCTGCTCGACCGCTCGGGGTTCCCGGAGGCGTTCGACAGCCTGCGTCCGCCGCTGGTCTCCGGTCCCCCGCCCGAGGCGGCCAGGACCCCGGACGTGCTGCGGGCCGCCAACGCCACCGTCCAGATCCAGAGCCGGGGCTGCGGCGGGGTGCTGTTCGGCAGCGGCTTCCCGGTCCAGCACGGCCTGGTCGTCACCAACGCCCACGTGGTCGCCGGGTCGCGCCGCCACGAGGTGGTGACCAACGAGGGCGTGCGGGCCGACGCCACCGTCGTCTACTTCGACCCGAACCACGACCTGGCCCTGCTGTGGGCGCCCGACCTCGCGGTGGGGCCGCTGCGCCTGGCCCCGGCGCCGGCCCGCCGCCGACAGGAGGCGGTGGTGATCGGCTACCCCGGCGGCGGCCCCCAGCAGTACATCGGGGCCACCATCGTGCTGCGGACCCAGCCCGAGGCCCCCGACATCTACGCCAGGCCGCAGGGCAGCCGCCGCGACATCTACGTCCTCCACGCCCGGGTGCGCAAGGGCGACAGCGGCGGCCCGGTGGTGGACCTGCACGGCCGCTCCCTGGGGGTGGTGTTCGCCGCCTCCACGGTCGAGCCCACCGAGGGTTACGCCCTCACCAACGCCGAGGTCCGCCGGGCCCTGGACCGCAACCACGGCGGCCGCCGCCCGGTCCCGGTCGGCGGCTGCGCGGTCTAGCGGGACCTCGGGTCGGCGGTCAGGGCGGCCCGGCAGGCCTCCTCGAAGGTGGCCAGGTCGCGGGGCATGAGGCGGCGGGCGGCGCCGTCGCTGACCACCACCCGGTTGCGCAGCCCCTCGGCCAGCGGCCGGGCCACGGCCGCCGGGACGTCGGTGACCAGCCCGATCCAGTGCGACGACAGCCCGGGGGTGAACAGGGGCACGCCGACGATCAGGCGCCGCCGGCCCTCCAGCCGGGCGAACCGGAGCATCATCTCCCGGTAGGTGAGGACCTCGGGCCCGCCCACCTCCAGCCGCTGGCCGCGGGTGGCCTCGGTCTGGGCGGCGTCGGCCAGGTAGCCGATGGCGTCGCCGAGGGCGATGGGCTGGCTGGCCGTGTCCACCCAGCGGGGGCAGACCATCACCGGCAGCCGCCGGACGAGCTGGACCAGCATCTCGAAGCTGGCCCCGCCCCGGCCGAGCACGATCGCCGCCCGCAGCACGGTCAGGTCGGGCCCGGTCGAGGCCAGCGCGTCCTCGACCGCCCGTCGGCTGGCCAGGTGCGGGCTGAGCCCGTCGCCCTGGTCGCCCAGGCCCGACAGGTACACCACCCGGTCGACCCCGGCCGCCCTGGCCGCCCGCCCGAAGGTGCGGGCGTGCTGGAGGTCGCGCCGGGCGAACTCGCCCTGCTGGCCCATGGAGTGGACCAGGTAGTAGGCGAGCTCGACCCCGTCCAGGGCCGGGGCCAGGGAGGCCTGGTCGTCCAGGTCGAAGCGGTGCGGGACCGCGCCGGGCGGCGGTCGGTAGCCGTCGGGATGGCGGGTGGCGGCCCGGACCCCATGGCCCCGGCCCACCAGCTCGGGCACGAGGGCGCCCCCGACGAACCCGCCGGCCCCGGTGACCAGGATCTCCATGCCGGCCATCTTCTCCCGGGCCCCTATGCTCCGCATCCCGGCCGGGCACCCCGAGGCCGCTGGACGCTGGCCTGGGCTGCTGGCAGGCTTGCCGCCATGGAACGCTCGGCCGGCATCGGCGCCCTGCTGCGGCGCATGGAGGCGCTGCTGGAGCCGCTGGAGGCCGGCGGCGACCCGGGAAGGTTCTTCCTGGCCACCTATCTCAGGACCACCAGGGCGGTGGCCGAGGAGCTCCACCGGGGCGGGTTCCGCGACCCGGAGTGGGTCGAGCGCTGGGACGTCGCCTTCGCCGGCCTCTACCTGGACGCGATCGAGACCGCCCAGGCCGGCCGGCACCCGCCCGAGCCGTGGGCGGTCGCCTTCGGCGCCGGCGATGGTGCGGACGGCCTGCCGCCCCTGCGCCACGTGCTGCTGGGCATGAACGCCCACATCAACTACGACCTGGCCCAGTCGCTGCTGGCCGTCATCTCCGAGCCCGAGTTCGACGACCCCGGCCTGCTGGCCGCCCGCCACGCCGACCACGAGCAGATCGACCAGGTCCTGGTCGCCCGGGTCGGTGCCGAGGACACCAAGCTGGAGGCCATGAGCGGCCCCCGCAGCCGCACCGACCGCCTCCTCCAGCCCCTCAACCGGCTGGCCACCAAGCGGTTCCTGCGCGAGTCCCGGGCCAAGGTCTGGGCCAACACCCGCCTCCTGGACGCCGCCCGCCGCACCGGCCCCGACGCCTACGCCACCCGCCTGGCCGAGCTGGAGCGCCTGGCCGCCGCCCGCGTCGCCGACCTGATGGCCCCCGGCCAGGTCGTCCTCAAACTGGCCGTCAAGGGCTTCGGAGTCCGCCTCCCGGACGCCTGAACGCGCAGGCAGGCACGGGTCGAGCTGGTCTAGTCGGCGAACCCGTTGCCGCGGGCGACGGTGCGCAGGTCGAGGACCTTGTCGAGGACGTCGGGGGCGACCCCGTGGTCGAGGGCGACCTCGCGCAGGGAGCGGCCGGTGGCGGCCGCCTCCTTGGAGATGGCGGCGGCCTCGTCGTAGCCGACCACCGGATTGAGGGCGGTCACCAGGACCAGGGTGTTCTCGGCCAGGGCCTGGGCGTGCTCGGTGTTGGCGGTGATGCCGTCGACGCAGCGGGCCGCGAAGGCCCGGCAGGCGGCGGCCAGGTAGGTGATCGACTGCAGCAGGTTGCGGGCCATCAGGGGGACGAACACGTTCAGCTCGAAGTGTCCCTGGAGGCCGGCGACCGTGATGGCGGTGTCGTTGCCGATGACCTGGGCCGACACCTGGGTGAGGACCTCGGCCATGACCGGGTTGACCTTGCCGGGCATGATCGAGGAGCCCTTCAGGAGCTCGGGCAGGACCAGCTCGCCCAGCCCGGCCCTGGGGCCCGACCCCATCCAGCGGATGTCGTTGGCGATCTTGGTGCAGCTCACGGCCACCGTCTTGAGCGCCCCGGACAGCTCGACCAGGGCGTCGCGGGCCCCCTGGGCCTCGAACGGGTGGGCCGGCGGCGACAGCTCCAGGCCGGTGGCGGCGGCGACCCGCTCGCGCACCCTGGCCGCGAACTCGGGGTGGGCGTTGAGGCCGGTGCCGACCGCGGTGCCGCCGAGGGGCAGCTTGCGCACCCGGGTCAGGGCCGCCTCGACCCGCGCGGCGCCCTCGCGGACCTGGGCGGCGTAGCCGGCGAACTCCTGGCCGAGGGTGACCGGGACGGCGTCCATCAGGTGGGTGCGGCCGGGCTTGACGGCGTCGCGCAGCTCCTCCGACTTGGCCGCGAGCGACCCGGCCAGGGCGTCCAGGGCCGGCAGCAGGCCGTTGCTGGCCGCGTCCAGGGCGGCCAGGTGGACCGCGGTCGGGAAGGTGTCGTTGGAGGACTGGCCCAGGTTGACGTGGTCGTTGGGGTGGACGTCCTCGCCGGCCAGGCTGGACAGGACCTCGTTGACGTTGGTGTTGGTGTTGGTGCCCGACCCGGTCTGGAACACGTCGATCGGGAACTGGTCGTCGTGCTCCCCGGCGACCACGGCCTCGGCCGCGGCCGCGATCCGCTCGGCCCGGCCGGCGTCCAGCAGCCCCAGCTCGGCGTTGACCCGGGCCGCCTCGGCCTTGATCCGGGCCAGCATCCGCACCACCTCGACCGGCACCCGCTCCCTCGAGATGGGGAAGTGCTCGATCGCCTTCTCGGTCTCGCCCTGCCACAGCTGGGTCATTGCGGTCCTCCCTGGTCGTCACCAAGATGCTACCCACTCATGGACCGGGTACCGATGTGGACCTGCCCGCGCTGCGGCCGGTCGTTCGCCAACCGCAACCAGCCGCACGCCTGCGGGCCGCTGGACCTGGACCGGCACCTGGCCGGCCGGGACCCCGAGGTGGTGGCCATCTTCGAGCGGCTGGTCGAGCTGGCCGAGCGCAACGGCCCGGTCACCGTCCTGCCCGAGAAGACCCGCATCGCCTTCCAGGTACGGATGAGCTTCGCCGCCTTCACCCTGCGCCGGCACTGGGTGGACGGCCACGTGGTCCTGGCCCGGCGGCTCGAGCACCCCCGGTTCCGGCGGGTGGAGACGTTCTCGCCCCGCAACCATCTGCACCAGTTCCGGCTCGAGCACCTCGACGAGGTGGACGCCGAGGTCGCCGCCTGGCTGGCCGAGGCCTACCGGGTCGGCGAGCAGCGCCACCTGGCGCCCTAGCCGGGCGCCCGGCCGAGGGTGTCGGGGTTGAGCAGGTTCGGGGGCCGGCGGCCCTCCAGGGCGGCCAGCAGGTTGTCGGCCGCGGACATGCCCATGGCGACCCGGGTCTCCAGGGTGGAGGTGCCCAGGTGGGGGACGATGGTGGCGTTGTCCAGCTCCAGCAGGTCCGGGTGGACCTCCGGCTCCCGTTCGAACACGTCCAGGCCGGCCGCTCCCGGCCGGCCGGTGCGCAGGGCCGCGGCCAGGGCGGCCTCGTCCACGATGGGGCCGCGGGCGGTGTTGACCAGCACCGCCGTCGGCTTCATGCGGGCCAGCCGCTCGGCCCCGATGAGGTGCCGGGTCGCCGGCGAGAGCCCGGTGTGGATGCTGACGAAGTCGGCCTCGGCCAGCAGCTCGTCCAGCTCGCGCCAGGCCGCGCCGAGGGCGGCCTCGTCCTCGGGCGGGAGCCGGTGCCGGGCGGTGTAGAGCACCGGCATGCCGAACCCGGCCGCCCGCCTGGCCACCGCCCGCCCGATGCGGCCGAGGCCGATCACGCCCAGGGTCTTGCCGTGGACCTCGAACCCGAGGAAGAACTCCGGCCCCCAGACCCAGGGCCGGCGGGCCCGCAGGAACCGGTCCCCCTCGGCGACCCGCCTGGCCGCGGCCAGCAGCAGCGCCCAGGCCAGGTCGGCGGTGGCCTCGGTGACCACGTCGGGGGTGTTGGTGGCCTGCACCCCCCGGGCGGTGCAGGCCTCCAGGTCGAGGTTGTCGTGGCCGACGGCGAAGTTGGCCACCACCCGCAGCCCGGGGCCGGCCCGGTCCAGCAGCTCGGCGTCGACCCGGTCGGTCAGCATGGCCATCAGCCCGGCCTTGCCGGCGACCCGGTCCAGCAGCTCGGCCCGGGGCATCACCCCCTCGCCCTCCCAGACCTCGAGCCGGCAGCGCTCGGCTAGGTGCCGGTGGACCCGCTCGGGCATCCCGCGGGTGACCAGCACGGCGGCATCGGCTAACGCGGGCACGCCACCTCCACCTCCATGTCCTGGAACGCGGCGGGAGTCTAGCGTCCGCTCAGGAAGCTCAGGCGGACCCGCCGCTGGGGGTTGTCGTCGTTGAGGTCGACCAGGCAGATCCGCTGCCAGGTGCCGAGCAGGAGGCGGCCGGCCTGCACCGGGACGGTGAGGGAGGGGCTGGCGAACACCGGCAGGAGGTGGTCGGCGCCGTGGCCGCGGCTGCCGTGGCGGTGGGTCCAGCGGTCGTCGCGGGGCAGCAGGCGGCCCATGACCTCCTCCAGGTCCTCCTCGGACCCCGACCCGGTCTCCATCACGGCCAGCCCGGCGGTGGCGTGGGGCACGAACACACACAGCAGCCCGTCCCCGCCGGCCCGGGCGGCGAAGGCGGCCGCCCGGTCGGTCAGGTCGAGCACGTGCCTGCCGGCGGTGTCGATCCGCAGCTCGGTGGTGTCCATCGCGGCCAGCCTATCCGGTGGGCGCCTCGGCCGCCTCGGCCCGGGCCACGGCCTCCGCGGTGACCCACCGGAACCCGACCAGCGTGGCCAGCGTGATCCCGGCCGCGACCAGGAAGGTGGGCCGCAGCCCCAGCGCCTCGGCCAGGACCCCGCCGAGCAGGGCGCCGATCGGCATGGTCCCCCAGCCCACCAGCCGGTAGGCGGCGTTCATCCGACCCAGGAGGCGATCCGGGGTGATCCGCTGGCGCAGCGAGACCGTGACCACGTTCCAGAGCACGATGGCCAGGCCGCTCACGGCGAGCGAGGTCGCGACCAGGACCGGGCCGGTGGTGAGGGCGAACACGACCAGGCTGGCCGCGTTCAGGACGACGCTGAGGACCAGGGTGCGGACGCGGCCGAGGCGGCGCTCGGCGGGGACGGCGAGCCAGGTCCCGAGCAGCGACCCGGCCCCCAGGGTGGCCAGCAGGATCCCGTAGCCGGCCTTGGACAGTCCCATCGGCCCCGGCTCGACCGCGAACAGCACGAACACCGAGAAGACGGCGGCGAAGGCCATGTTCTGGGCCCCGAGCATGATGGCCAGCGGTCGCAGGACCGGGTGGCGCCAGACGAACCGGGCGCCCTCGGCGATCTCGTCCCGGAGCCGGGTCGACCCGCGCGGGCCGGCCCCGGTGGCCCGGAAGCTGCCGGCGATCAGGGCCAGGCAACCGGCCCCGGCCAGGTAGGCGACCGCAGGCACGCCCATCGCGACGGCCAGGCCGGCGGCCGCCAGGAGCCCGCCCAGGGGCGGGCCGACAAAGGTGTTGGCCACCAGCTCGACCGCGAACAGCCGGCTGTTGGCCGTGGTGAGGTCCTCACGGGCCACGATGGCGGGCAGCAGCGACTGGGCCGAGGTGTCGAACAGGGTCTCGGCGAGGCCGAGCAGCAGGGCCACGGCGTACAGCACGGGCAGGTTGGCCAGGTCGGTCGCCACCGCCAGGGCCAGCCCCCCGAGCACGACGGTCCTGACCAGGTTGACCCGGACCATCGTCTGGCGCCGGTCCAGCCGGTCGGCCAGGGCCCCGGCCACCAGGGCCAGCAGCCAGGGCAGGCGGGCGGCGATGTTGACCCCGGCGATCAGCAGCGGCGACCGGGTGAGCTGGACGGCCAGCAACGGCAGGGCGACCTGGAACACCCCGTCGGCCAGGTTGGCGAACCCGGAGGCGACCAACGCCTTGTGGAAGTTCGGTCCCAGCTTCATGGATGGACCGTAGTCCATTGATTTGGAAAAGTCAATTGATAGAATCTTCCCCATGGAACCGAGGATCGGGGGGCCGGTGGTCCGGCGGCCGGCGACGGCGGCCGAGGCCAAGGCCCTGGCCCACCCGCTGCGCATGCGCATCCTGCGGCTCTGCGTCGACCGGTCGCTGACCAACAAGCAGCTGGCCGAGTGGCTGGGCAAGGACCCGGGCACGGTCCTGCACCACGTCCGCACCCTGGTCGCCAACGGCTTCCTGGTCCCCGACGAGGTCCGCCAGGGCTCCAAGGGCGCGCTCGAGAAGCCCTACCGCGCCACCGGCAAGTCCTGGGCCCTGAGCCTCGAGGAGAGTCCGCTCCCCGAGGGCTTCGACGCCCAGGCGATGCTGGAGGTGTTCCAGGCCGAGCTGGCCGAGGCGGGGCCCGGCGCCGCCGCCGGCTTCAACCGCCTCGCCCTCACCCTCAACAAGGCGTCGCGCGAGGAGCTCGAGTCCCGGGTGCTGGCGATCCTGGACGAGTTCGTGACCCGGCCCCCCGACCCGGACGGCGAGCCCTACGGCCTGCTGTTCGCCATGCACCGCCGGTCGCTGGGACCGGATGCATCGGGCGGGCCGGCGCGGCCCCCCCCGGGTCAGGACCCGGGGAGCGGCGGGGTGGCGCCCAGGTCGTAGGCGAGCAGGTCGCCGTCGCGGCGGACGCCCTCGGTCGGGCGGTGCGGCTCCTGGCCGCCCCGGTGGTCGAGGTGCAGGACCTCGGCCCCTCGGACCAGCACGGCGGCGTCGGCCAGCAGCCGGCGGTGACAGCGCCACCACAGCGTCTCGGAGCACATGGCCGCCGTCGGGGCGGTCGCCGCCTCGGCCAGCAGGCGGTCCAGAGCGGCCCAGAACGGCGGCGTGCGCATGTAGTCGGCGTAGCCCCGGAAGGCCGGGTGGCGCAGGACCGGGTTGGCCGACGCCGGCGCGGGCTTGCGGAACCCACCCAGCTCCGGCTCCCAGCGGTAGGCGACCCCGGCCTCGGCCAGCCAGCCGGCCATGGCCTCGCGGCGGAACTGCGGGTTGCGGCGGCTGCCCGGGGCGGTGCGGACGTCGACCAGCCGCTCCACCTCGGCCCCGGCCAGCAGGCCCACCACCTCCTCCGCGGTCGCCGTGCCGTGCCCCAGGGTGAGCAGCCGCGTCACCCGGTGACCTTGAGCACCAGGATCAGGGCATAGTAGGAGAGCGGGAAGGTGATCAGCAGCGAGTCGACCCGGTTCAGCACCCCGCCGTAGCCGAGGAGGACGGTGCTGCGGACCTCGGTCCGGAAGGCCCGTTGGATGAACCCACCGGTGAGGTCGGCCCAGACGCTCCCGAAGGCGATCACCAGCACCAGCACGACCACGGCGGCGATCGACCACTCGGGCGGTACGGCCACCCACAGCCAGCCGACCCCGACCGCCGCCCCGATCAGGTTGCCCAGCACCCCGCCCCAGGTCTTGGTCGGGTCGACCCGCGGCATGAGCTTGCGGCCGCGCAGGGCCGACCCGGTGGCATAGGCCGCGATGTCGGACAGGGCCACCGACACGGTCACGATGACCAGGAAGTTCAGCCCCCACGGCTCGGCCGACTTGACGAAGACGATGTAGGCCATCGGCAGGGCCACGAACACGTACCCGACCAGGGTGTCGGCGACCTGCCGGTGGGCGTCGGTGATCCGGCCGGACAGGACCGGCACCAGAGTGAGCGCGATGAAGAACCCGAACGGCAGGAAGCCGAAGAAGTCCCTGGCCAGGGCGGCCACCAGCAGGCCGAGCTCACCCCCGAGGATCAGCAGGTAGGCGTAGCGGCGGTCGATGCCGGCGATGCGGACGAACTCCGAGCAGCCCTGCACGACCACGAAGGTGGCCAGCAGGAAGGCCACGAACCCGCCAATGAACACGGCCAGCACGAACAGCGGGCCGATCACGAACCAGGTGCGGGCGCGCAGGAACAGGGTCGAGCGCCGCCACACCTCGAGCGAGCGCCGCTGGGACAGCACGACGGCGGCCAGGCCGACCACGATCAGCAGCATCACCCGCCAGAACACCGGCAGGAACAGCGGGTTGGCGAGGGGGTTGCGGGGCACGGGCCGGCCTACGTCCCTTCCCAGCCCTTGACCACCGTGCGCACCTCGGCCACCCCGGCCTCGGCCCGGCGGACCAGGTCGTTGTAGTCGTCCCCGGGCGCGATCGGCGGGCCGATCCCGACCACCACCCCGCCGGGCAGCGGGATGAAGGAGCCCTTGGGCATCACCTGGTCCAGCCCGTGCAGGTACAGGGGCACGACCGGGACCTGGGTGTCGATGGCCAGGTAGGCGAAGCCCTTCTTGAAGCCGGAGGCGCCGGTGCCTCGGGTCCCCGAGGGGAAGATCAGCACCGACCAGCCCTTACCGACCAGGTCCTTGAGGAACTGGAGGGACTCGCGGCTGGAGCCGCCCGAGCGCACGAACGGGACCGTGCCCAGGGCCAGCGACGCCGCCGCGCCCTTCACGGCCGAGCTGTAGAAGTAGTCGGCGGCCGCGGCCACGACCAGCCGCCGGCGGATGCGGCCGCCGAGGGCGGCCAGGCACACGGGGGCGTCGAAGTGGCTCTGGTGGTTGGCCACGAACACCGCCGGGCCCTTCAGCTTACCCAGGTTGCGCTTGCCGATGACGGTGGACGGCGCGATGAACTTGAGCAGCGGGACCAGCGCCCCGTACTGGATGCCGCTGCGGACCAGGCGGGCCGGTGGGGTCCGGGCCCAGGACCAGGTCGGGACGGGGCCACGCCTGCGGGAGGGACCACCCTGAGCCGCCTGGCTCTGCTCCCGCTCGCTCACGTGGCCTCCTGCCCCGGCGACTCCTCGATGCATTCAACCAGACCGACCCCGGGACGGGGCGGTTACCGTCCGCGGCGGCGGCCGCTTGCTAGGATGCCGCGTGTCCAACGAGCTCACCAGCCCGAACAACCCGCGGGTCAAGGAGCTGGTCGCCCTGCGGCGGCGCCGGGCCCGGGACGGCGGCGCCGTGACCCTCGTCGAAGGCCATGCCGAGCTGGTCATGGCCCTGGACGCCGGCGTGCGCCCGCACACCCTGTTCTGGTGCCCGGCGCTGGTCGGCGCCGACCAGCTGGGCACCGTGGACCGGGTGGCCGGGCTGGGCGCCGAGGTGGTGCGGCTGGGCCGGCAGGCGTTCGCCAGGGCCGCCTACCGCCAGTCCCCCGACGGCTGGCTGGCCGTGGTGCCGGCGGTCCCCAGCGACCTGGAGCGGCTGGTCACCGGCGAGCGGCCGCTGCTGCTGGTCTGCGAGGGGGTCGAGAAGCCGGGCAACCTCGGCGCCATCCTGCGCACCGCCGACGCCGCCGGGGTGACCGCGGTGGTCGCCGCCGGGCCGGTCACCGACTGGGGCAACCCCAACCTGGTGCGGGCCAGCAAGGGCACCGTCTTCTCCGTCCCGGTGGCCTCGGCCGGCTCCTCCGAGGTGCTGGACTGGCTGGCCTCCCGGTCGGTGCCGGTCGTGGCGGCCACGCCCGACGCCGAGACCCTGCTGGTCGACGCCGACCTCACCGGTCCCGTGGCCGTCGCCGTGGGCTCGGAGAAGGACGGCCTGTCCAGCCGGTGGCGGGAGCGGGCCGCGACCAGGGTGCGGATCCCTATGCTGGGCCGGGCCGACTCGCTGAACGTGGCCACCGCGGCGGCGATCCTCGTCTACGAGGCCGTCCGCCAACGGATGGACGGGCCGGCTCGGCCCTGACGGCACCTGGTCAGCGCGCCGACAGGGCGGGCCGGCCGGAGAACCGGGTCGCCTCCTCGACCACCCCGGCCACCGCCAGCAGCTCCTGGTCGGCCCCGATGCGCCCCACCAGCGACAGCCCCACCGGAAGCCCGTCCACCAGCCCGACGGGCACCGACACCACCGGCGAGCCGGAGCAGTTGAAGGCGCCGGGGAGGGCGGTCAGCGCCTCCTGGACGCCCATCTCCCGCCCGTCACCGAGCTCGATCACCCGGCTGCCGGTCTCGGGCGCGACCACCGGGATGGTGGGCAGCACCAGCGCGTCCCGGTCGGCCAGGAGATCCTCGACCAGCGCGGCGAAGCGGTCGCGGTAGCGCACCCCGGCCAGGTACTCCACGGCCAGGGCCTGCTGGCCGCGCCGGATGGCCTTGAGGATGCGCTCGCCGTAGCCCTGCTCACCGGTCTCGGCGAGCAGGGCCGCGTGGGCCGCGGCCAGCTCGGGCAGGACCATGGTGGCCACCGCCGACCTGGCCGTCCGCAGCGGCAGCTCGACCTCGTCGATCCGCGACCCGCGGCGCTCCAGCTCCCCGCAGAACCGGTCGACCACCTCGGTCACGGCCGGGTCGACCATGGCCAGGTCCTCACCGACGAGGCGGCCCAGGCGCGGCGGGGCCGGCGCGGCCGCGCCCGCCCCCGCCGGCACGCCGGACAGGACCTCGAGGAGCACGCCGGCCTCGGCCACGCTGCCGGCGATCGGGCCGACATGGTCACAGGACCACGACAGCGGCACCACCCCGCCGGTCGGGACGACGCCGTAGGTCGGCTTGACCCCGACCACGCCGCAGCACGCGGCCGGGATGCGGATGGACCCGGCCGTGTCGCTGCCGACCGCGAAGCCCACCATGCCGGCGGCCACCGCGGCGGCCGACCCGCCGCTGGAGCCGCCGGCGATCCGGTCCGGGTCCCAGGGGTTGACCGTCCCCGGGGTGAGCACCCCGTAGGCGAACTCGTGGGTGCGGGTCTTGCCGACGATCACCATGCCGGCGTCGCGCAGCCGCCCGACCACGTCCGCGTCCCGCTCCGCCCGGTTGCCGGCCAGCTTGGGCGACCCGGCCGCGGTGACCGCGCCGGCGACGTCGATCAGGTCCTTGACCGCCACCGGCCGCCCGTGCAGCGGGCCCCTGACCCGCCCGGCCGCCGTCTCGGCGTCCCTGGCCGCCGCCTCGGCCCTGGCCTCGTCGGCCAGCACGGCCACGAACGCGCCGACCCGCCCGTCGAGCGCCTCGATGCGCCCGAGCGCCTCCTCGACCAGCTCGGCGCTCGACCGCGCGTGCCGCTCCCCGTCGCCCATGCCCCCGATGCTACGGTGCCGGCATGGCCAGCACCGCATCCACCGGTCTCGACCGGCTCCGGGCCGAGGTGGTCCAGTGCCGGCGCTGCCCCAGGCTGGTCGCCTGGCGCGAGCAGGTGGCCAGGGAGAAGCGGGCCGCCTTCCGCGACCAGGAGTACTGGGGCCGCCCGGTCCCCGGCTTCGGCGACCCGGCGGCCGGCCTGCTCATCCTCGGCCTGGCCCCGGCCGCCCACGGCGGCAACCGCACCGGCCGCATCTTCACCGGCGACCGCTCCGGCGACTGGCTGTTCGCCAGCCTCCACCGCACCGGCTTCGCCAACCAGCCGACCTCGGTGTCCCGCGACGACGGCCTCACCCTCACCGGCTGCTACATCACCGCCCCGGTCAAGTGCGCCCCGCCCGACAACAAGCCACTCCCCGCCGAGCGCGACGCCTGCGCCCCCTGGCTGACCGCCGAGCTGGCCCTCCTCGACCTGCGCGTCGTCGTCGCCCTCGGCGCCTTCGCCTGGGACCAGGCCCTCCGCCACCTCGGCCCCGTCACCCCCAAGCCCCGCTTCACCCACGCCGCCGAGACCCCCCTCCCCGGCGGCCGGGTCCTGCTCGGCTCCTACCACGTGAGCCAGCAGAACACGGCGACCGGTCGCCTCACCGAGGCGATGCTGGACGGGGTGTTCCTGCGGGCTCGGGAGCTGCTTGGGGGATAGGGGTCGACCTCGGATGCTCGGCGGGCAGCTTGCCGATCGGGTCCCCGAGGCGGACCGTGCCGGTGACCACGATCTTGGCGTTCACGCCGCGGAGGCGCAGGGCACGGCCCACGGCCGAGTTGACGAAGCTCAGCGCCTCCCGACC
>Ga0307296_10000149_pt1 | contig 29439 bp, 29 predicted proteins | sample ER_DNA_153_FD_194467 | JGI IMG/M metagenome (GOLD analysis project Ga0307296, IMG submission 194467) | Bulk soil microbial communities from the East River watershed near Crested Butte, Colorado, United States - ER_DNA_153 | ecosystem: Environmental > Terrestrial > Soil > Floodplain | place... | reverse complement strand
ACACCGGCCGACTCACCAACGGCCGCATCCCCGCAGACATCGTCTACGGTGCCCGCAAAATGGAGCCGAGATGAGCCACACCTGTCGGCACAACTCGGAGGCCGTCCAGCCTAAGCGGCGCGAAGGCGCCGACTCGGCGGCGCCGTATAGAGGCCACGTGGGCTTTGCCCATGTGGCCGTCTAAACCATCGCGCGGTGTGCCATACGGGTTGAACCTGCCTAAAGCGACCGGAACGCCCTGCCGATGCATGGGTGCCCGCCATGGAGCTCAATCCCCTGCTCAAACGCGCCGTTGAACTCGGCGCCAGCGACATCCACCTGAAGGTCGGCCTGCCGCCGATCCTCCGGCGCGACGGCGCGCTCAGCCCTCTCGAGGAGTCCGCGATCTTGGTCGACCGGGACATGGAGGATCTGATCGAGCTGGTGGGGAAGCGCTCACCCGAGCGCCTCGAGACGTTCAAGCAGACGGGCGACCTCGACATCGCCTACCAGGACGACGATCTCCCGCGATTCCGCGTCAATGCCTTCAAGCAGCGTGGGCACATCTCATTCGCGTTCCGCGTCATCCCCAAGAACGTCCCCAACTTCGAGACGCTCGGCCTCCCGCCCGGTATTCGCCGCCTTGCCGAAGAGCACCGCGGGCTGGTGCTGGTGACCGGCGCCACCGGCTCGGGCAAGTCGACAACTCTCGCTGCGATGGTCGATCACATCAACCGGTCGCGGCAGCAGCACATCGTCACGATCGAGGACCCGATCGAGATCCTGCACAGCGACCACTCGTGCATCGTCAACCAGCGCGAGGTCGGGCTCGACACCACGGACTTCATGCAGGCCCTCCGGCGAGCACTCCGCCAGGATCCCGACGTCATCCTGATCGGCGAGCTGCGCGACGCAGAAACGGCGCAGACAGCGCTGCAGGCCGCCGAATCCGGACACCTCGTCCTCTCGACGCTCCACACCGTCGATGCGGCGGAGACCATCGGCCGCATGGTCGAGTTCTTTCCCGAAGGGAAGCAGCAGATGATCCGTTCGATCATGGCGGGTGTTCTGCGCGGCGTCGTCAGCCAGCGCCTCCTGCCTCGCATCGACGGCGGCCGGATCGCCGCGGTCGAGGTGATGGTGACCAACATGCGCATCGCGGATCTCATTCGCGAGAACCAGCCCGAGGCGATCACCGACGCGATCGAGGAGGGCTCGTTCTTCGATATGCAGTCCTTCTCCAAGGCGCTCATCGATCTCGTCGTCTCGGGCAGCGTCGACCAGGAGGTCGCGGCGAACGCCGCCACGAACCGCCACGACTTCCTGGTCACACTCGAGCGTGCGCTGAAGCAGCAGAAGGCCGACGTCGCGGCCGTGGAAAGGGAGACGAAGGCCCAAGAGGAGCAAGCACGCGAGCCGGAGCCCGAGCCTGCGCCTGAGCCCGAGCCCGAGCACGGGATTCCGGCGCTCCGTCTCGCCAAAACCGGGGACTGATGCGCCTCCTCGTCACTGCGGCCGTCGGCCTGACTTTGCTCGCCGGCTCGGCTCGAGCAGCGGGCCCTCCCGTGCTCGGCTTCTCCATCTCTTCCGGCGCGCAGTCCGGACTCCAGCGCGTCTCCTTGCCGAGCGCCGCCACGCCGAATGTGCCGGGCTCGATCTCGGTGCCCGTCTCCTTCACGTCTCCGCCCGCAAGCCCACAGCAGTTGCCGCTCTCGACTCTGCACGTTCTCTGGCAGCAAGCCGGCGCCGCGTATGGGATTCCTTGGCAGGTCCTCGCCTCGATCAACAAGATCGAGTCCAACTTCGGCCAGAACATGGGGCCGAGCTCGGCCGGGGCGGTGGGCTGGATGCAGTTCATGCCTTCGACCTGGCTGCGGTGGGGAGTGGACGCGGACGGCGACGGGATCGCAGATCCGTGGAATGCAACCGATGCCGTCTACGCCGCCGCTCGCTATCTCGCCGCCGCCGGCGGCCAGACCGACATCGCGCGCGGCGTCTTCGCGTACAACCACGCGGACTGGTACGTCCGCGAGGTGCTCGATCTCGCCAGGGTCTACGGCCAGGGCGGGATCACGCAGACGGTCGACCTGCAGCAGGTCCAGGCAAAGCTCGACGAAGCGCGGCGCGAGGTCGTTCGCGCCAACGAGCAGCTCCTGGCCGCACAGGACTCCGAGCAACGACTCCAGAAGGTTTCAAAGGGGCTGCATGAACGTGTGGGCGCTGCCGCGTTGCTCTCGGATCGTCTTGCGGCGGAGCGGCGGGCCGTCCTTTACGACGCCCATGTCGATGAGGCCCACGCCGCCACCGCGGCTGCTCGGGCGAACCTCGAGCAGGCGCAGTCGGCGCTCGCGAGCGCGACCCAGAGCGCCCAGGCTCCCTCGTTCGCGCAGGGCGTGGGGACGCTGATGGGAGCGGCCTCCTATCACGACAACTACGTGTTTCCCGTGGGCGGTGGACCGCAGCTCGTCTCCGTTGCCCATACGCATCACGACTATCCCGCTGCGGACATCGCCGCCCCGGAGGGATCGCCGGTGTACGCCATCTCGAACGCCGTCGTGCTGAACGCCTGGCACACGGCCGACCCGCGCTGCGGCATCGGCCTGACCATTCGCACGGAGGACGGGCTCGTGTGGACCTATTGCCACCTGGCTTTCCTCGAGCCTTCGGTCGTGGACGGGATCTCCCTGGCGGCCGGAGCACAGATCGGGCTCGTCGGCTCGACAGGGCACGCGACCGGCCCGCACCTCCACTTGCAGCTGCAGCCGCCGACCGAATTCCCGCAGAACCAACCCTGGTTCCAGAGCTTCGCGGGCAGCGCCTTCAGCTGGCAGGACGCGCCGACGCCGCTCGAATTGCCCGACGCCAGCCCGATCTCTCCCCGCGTCTTCTCCGTCGTCCCTGAGTCGAGGGATGCCGTCGTCGGCTTCACTCGTGGTGGGGCTTGAGTTCAAGCCGCTCCCTGCCGATTCGCGAAGCATGGCTCTGCGGATAGCCACCCGCTTGCCGCGCCTTGCGATCGTGGGCGTGGTCCTGCTGCTCGCCAGCGCGACGCTTGCCGTCGGCGCAGCGAAGCGCATGACCGCAGTCCCGGCGGGCGCTCCGGCGCCGGTCGCCGCCGCCACGCTCGTCGTTCCGGATCTGTCCGGCCAGGCATTCGTCTTTGCCAAGGGAACGCTCGAAGACACCGGGTTCGCCTGGCAGGTCATCGGCTCCGTGCACGGGTATGCGGCGAACAAGGTCGCCCGCCAGTCGCCCCCCGCCGGCACGCGCGTACGCGATACCGGCGCACCCACGATCTCCGTCACCCTCAAGCGCACCGCCTATGCCGAGAAGGGCAGTCCGGAGGACGTCTCTCCGTATGTCGGCACGCCCGTCCAACCCATCTCGCTCGCGTCGACCTCCGTCAGTCCGGCCGCGCCCGTTCCTGCCGCTCTCAAGGCGGCGCAGACGAAGCCGGCAACGAAGTCGGCCGAGCCCAAGCCGGCAACGCAGACGGCCGAGCCGAAGCCCGCAACGAAGACGGCTGGGCGCTCGCCCGCGTTCGTCGCGGCCGGCGCACCGACCGAACCATTGAACGAGATGCCGCTCGCCCAGCGCGCAGAGTTGCTGTCAGCGTGGCTCGGGGCGCATAGGAAGACCAGGGCCAACGTGCGCCACTACCTCTACCAACACAGTTGGATCGTCACCGGCGCATCGTTCGGCTGGTGGCACGGAGCCGAAGCGCTCCGGAAGCTGATCGCCGCCGACCGAATTGCGCAGCACCGTTGGGGCATCGGCAAGAAGAGCGAGCTCGTCGCCCGCAGAGCGCTCGCGGGCGTCGAGGCGAGAACCAAGTGATCAACCGTCTGCGCGCTTTGCGCCTCAGGGGAGAGGGCGGCTACAGCCTCGTCGAGATGCTCACGGTGATGGTGATCATGAGCATCGTCTTCGCCGGCGTCACGGCGGTCTTCGTCGCCGGTTCGAAGGCGCAGGCCGATCAGGACCGACGCTTTCAGGCGCAGCTCACCACCCGTCTTGCCCTGGACAAGATCCGCCGCGACATCCATTGCGCGAGCGACGTCACTCCGTATGCGACCAACTCCGTCACGCTCAAGATCACGGGCTGCAGCGGCGGTGACATCAGCTGGTGCACGGTCGCGGTCTCGGGCTATACGAACCGCTACGCGCTCTACCGACAGGCGGGGACGAGCTGCAGTGCGTCAGGGACCAAGATTGCCGACTACCTCACATCGGCAAGCGCCTTCCCCGCCTTCGCTCACACCTCCGGCTGCCTCTGTCTCGCCTCGCTCCGGGTGGACTTCACTGTGAGCGTCAAGAGCAGCACAACGGTCGACACCTACGACCTCGGGGACACCATCTACCTCCGGAACAGCACGAGGATCTGAAATGGCGCGACTGCGAAAACGGCTGGGAGAAGAGCGCGGGTTCGCGCTCGTCATCGCACTGGCCGTGACGGTCGTCTTCAGCATGACCGTCGTCACGGTGATCGAGTCTGCAACCTCGAACTCGCGCAGCTCGGACCGCTCGAAGGGCAGGATCTCGGCCTACAGCCTGGCCGAGGCGGGCATCAACAACGCCGCCTCGATCCTCGCCAAGAACAACGCCTACGACCAGCACGTCCTTCATCCGCAGGGAAGCTATTCCCCGGCGGATTGTGCGAGCCCGCCCGCCAACCCGACCGGCGCCGCCCTGCTGGGCAACACCTGCTCGCCCTACACGTGGAGCTACGACGGCGGAACGACCACGATGTGGGGCTGGCTCGACTCGAACACTTCGAACTGGACGATCACCTCGACAGGCTCGGTGCGCAACGCCTTCGGCGGGGTGGCAACGACGCGCACGCTCACCGCGACGGTGCATATTCGAGCTCAGGCATCTCAGCTGAATGTCGTGCCAGCCTGGAACTACGTCTTTGTAAAGGACACGACGCCGAATGTCTGCAACGTGACACTCGACCAGACTACGAGTCTGAGCTCGTCGCTCTACGTCGAGGGGAACCTCTGCTTCAAGAACTCGGCCGGCATCAGCGAGACCAACGCCGCCGACCCGGTCCTGCTCGAGGTGCGCGGAAAGCTCGTGTGGCTGAGCGGAGCGTCGAAGGGGGTAGGGCAGTCGTCCCCGTTGCAAGAGGTCACGTCGGCGAAGATCGGTGGCGGCTGCACCAGCGGCGCGGTCACCAACGCTGGTCATACCTGCTCACCGTCATCGCCGACGAACGACTACTTCTACGTCAAGTCCGGCGGTTACAGCACGAGTGCTCCCGCCATCAACGCACCGACTCTCACCTCCACCGATTGGGACGGCTATTACGCGAACGCGACGATCAGTCGTCTGAAGCCTTGCAATTCGGGCGGCCTTGCCGGAACGGCCTTCGACAACGACACGACTCGAAACACGAGCCTCCCCTCGACGTTCGTCCTGACATCAGGCTCGAACTACACCTGCCGAACCACGAACGGCAGCGGAGCCGTCGTCGGAGAGCTCGACTGGAACGCGTCCACACGAATACTCGACGTTCGCGGGACGGTCTTCATCGACGGAAATCTCTCCGTCGACGGAGTCGTGAAGTACCGCGGCGTGAACGCCGCCGGCAGCCATCCCGCCGGCGCGGACGGCTCGGACGGGACGGGCGGGCAGATGGTCATGTACGTCTCGGGAACCGTCTCGATGTCGAACACCGGTGTCTTCTGCGGCTGGAACAGCACCAGCGACACCTCGGCGTATTCGGGAGGAACTTGTGACTTCAACGCATGGACTCCGGCGAATTCGATGTTCATGTTCATCGCCGGCGGGGGCGTGACCCTCAGCCAGGGCTCCTATTTCCAGGGCGCGCTCTTCACGGCGGGGAACGTCTCGCTCGGCCAGTCCGCCCAGACAGAAGGCCCGATCATCGCCGGTAGCTTGACCCTCGGTCAGAGCGTCAAGATGAAGCCCCTTCCCGGGCTCGCCGATCTTCCGCTCGGCGCACCCGGTAACCCGAACACCTCGGGCGTGCCGGAAGCACCTTCGTACGGCGCGGGCTAGCACTGCAAGGAAAGAGGCATCCCTCAACCCAGGGACGGCGGGTGCCGATAGCAAGTACCGTGGATCTCGCCCTTGCTGCTGTTGTTTTTGCCCCTGCGCTTGCGCTCGGGAGCTTCCTGAACGTCGTCGCCGCACGCGTGCCGCTGCGGCGGTCGATCGTGCGGCCACCCTCGGCCTGCATGTCGTGTAGCCGGGAGATCGCCTGGTACGACAACGTGCCGCTCCTGTCGTACTTCCTGCTCCGAGGCCACTGCCGCCACTGCCAGGCGCGAATCCCGTTCCTCTATCCGGCCGTCGAGCTCGTCACCGCCTTGCTTCTCGCCGGCTGTGTGCTCGCGTTCGGACTGACGGCAAAGGCCGCGATCGCCGCATTCTTCTGCGCCGTGCTCGTGGCCGTGTCGGCGATCGACCTCGAGCACCGCATCATCCCCAACCGCATCGTCCTACCGGCAACGGTGGTCGTGCTTGTCGCGAACAGCGCGTGGGATCTCAGCCCGGAATGGGCTCTCGCTGCCCTCGCCGCCTCGGGCTTCCTCTTCGCGGCGGCTCTCGCCTACCCCGCCGGAATGGGCATGGGTGACGTGAAGCTCGCGCTGCTGATGGGGGCCGCTCTCGGACGCACAGTGTCTGTCGCCCTGATGGTCGGAATGCTGGCCGCTCTCGTGCCCAGCGTCGTGCTGCTCGTCCGCCACGGGTCGAAGGCCCGCAAGATGGGAATCCCGTTCGGCCCGTTCCTCGCGATCGGCTCGGTCGTCGCCCTCTTCTGGGGGCACGAGATCCTGTACGCGTACTTCTCGTCGTTGCGTTAGTGCTGCGCGCCTAGGGCTCGTCCGAGACGACTTGCGGGAAGCCGTGCCGGCAGCTCTTTGAGGACCAACCCTGCCCCGACAAGGACGAGTGCCTCTACCTCGAGCCAGTACCAGCCGAAGGAGACGGGATCGAGGGCCAGCCTCACGAGCGCGACTCCAAGCGGGGCGAGCCACAACGCATGCAAACTGCGGCGCAGTGCAAACGCGAGCGCGGCGCCTGCACCGACGGCGAGCGAAGCCTGCGCGAGCCTGAGTGGCCAGCCGAAGTGAGCGCCCGGCCCGACGATCAGGCCGATCACCGTTCCAGACGTCACTCGCCACTCGTAGTCGAACATCCGGAACGTCCCGGAAAGCGCGAACGGCGCGAGCATCGCGGCCACCACGGCCGCCTGGACGCAGGCCCCCGCCAGCGCGCGCGTCAGCCTCGGAGCCAGCACCAGCACCGCGACGCCGAGCACGCCCCACAACTCGAAGCCCGCGGACAAGCCGACGAGCGCACCGGCGGTCACCACTCGACCTTGGCGAGCCCAGAGGCCGGCGAGCACCCACAGGAGCGGAATGACCGCCTCGGCCGGATGGCCGTAGACGAACGCGATGTGCGTCAGGCCTGATGCGACCGCCAGCAACCCGACGGCAAGCCGGGCTCGGTTGGAGAGCCCGAGCCTGCCGAGTACATAAAGGAGTAGCGCGGCGACCCCAAGCTCGATCACGAACGCGAGTGCTCCCAGGTTGCGGACGGCACCGAACAACGCCAGCTGCAGAGGGCCCGACTGCAGCTGGGGGTCGGCGAAGGTGTCCGCCCAGCCCCCGGAGAGCAGCTGTTCGCCCTTGTGGACGAAGTAGACGAGGTCGCCGGAATCCGTCCCCCGGTCGAGGTAGGCGAGGCCGGCAGCCGGCGCGAGGACGGGTACCCACAGCCGAGCGAGTGGCGAACGCAGAAAGTCCCTCATCTAGGGCGATATCGGCCTATGGAGGGGTGAGGTTGAGGGAGCCGGGATCAAGGCATGGGCGGCTCCTGCCGATACCTCGAACGAGGGATACATGGACATCGAACGCCCACCGAATCTGCGCACTCCGGGCACCGAGCCCGGCCCTGCGACGTCGCCCGGCGGCTCGGGAATCGGCAGCCCTCCGCCGCCGATCAATGCGCTCGCCGAGCTCGTCGCGGACCTGATCGCCGCCACCGGCCTCGTCCCGGCGGACAAGCTGGCCCAGGTTCGGAGCGCCGCGGGGATGGGCTCCTTTGCGCACGCCCTGGTTGAACAGAACGTCGCTTCGAGCGAGGGGCTTGCCCGCACGCTTGCGGCCCGATACCAGATGCCGCTCGTCGACCTGGCTCTGACCGGCGTCCAGGACGAGGCGAGCGGTGAGATTGCACTCCACGTGCTCGAGCGACTCGTGGCCATTCCGTACGCACTCGAGGACGGGACGCTCAAGGTAGCTGTTGGCGATCCCGGCAACATCCAGGGGATCGACGAGCTGCGGCTCGCGACGCGCTACCCGCTCGACATCGGCGTGGCGGCCCGCGACGACATCTTCGTCGAGATCCGCCGTCTGGCCCGTGCCTCCGAGGCGTTCGGCGCGCGCGCCGCCGTCGAGGGCGAGCTGACTCTGGAAGAGGAGCTGGAGGAGGAGGCCGACGATCTCGAGGTCGACGACGGCATTTCCGACGCGCCGCTAGTCCGCCTCGTCAACTCCGTGATCTTCCAGGCCGCCGAGGATGGGGCCTCCGACGTCCACTTCGAGCCGCAGGAGGACGCGCTGCTCGTCCGCTTCCGAGTGGACGGCGTGCTGCACGAGGTTCAGCGGATCCCGAGGCGCATGATGCCGGGCGTCCTCACCCGTCTGAAGGTGCTCGCGAAGCTGGACATCGCCGAGCGGCGCAAGCCTCAGGACGGACGCATCTCACTGAACGCTGCAGCCGCGGGCCGCACCCTGGATGTTCGTGTCGCGACGCTGCCCACGGTCGAAGGCGAGTCGATCGTCATGCGACTGCTGGACAAGTCGAAGAAGGCGCCGACCCTCGAGGAACTGGGCATGTCGGACGACATGCGGGCGACGCTCGAGACGATGATCCGCAAGCCCACCGGCGCCCTGCTCGTCACAGGACCCACGGGCTCCGGTAAGTCGACGACTCTCTACGCAGCGCTGACCGAGATCAACCGGCCCGAGATCAACATCATCACGGTCGAGGATCCGGTCGAATACCGCCTCGGCGGCGTCAACCAGGTTCAGATCAACCAGAAGGCCGGTCTCACGTTCGCGACCGCTTTGCGGTCGATCCTGCGTTCCGACCCCGACGTGGTGATGGTCGGTGAGATCCGGGACGGCGAGACCGCCAAGATTTCGATCGAGGCTGCCTTGACGGGCCACCTCGTCCTCTCGACGCTGCACACGAACGACGCGCCGCAGGCGCTGACGCGTCTTGGCGAGATGGGCGTGGAGCCGTTCCTGATCGGCGCCGCGGTCTCGGCCGTGCTCGCACAGCGGCTGGCGCGAAAGCTCTGCTCGCACTGTTGCGAGATGTACCAGCCGTCCGTCGACGAGCTGATCAAGGCGCGAGTCTCCCGCGAGGTCGCCGCTGCCAGCGACGGGATGGTCTTCTACCGCAAGAAGGGCTGCCCCAGGTGCAACCAGTCCGGCTACAAGGGCCGGATCGGCGTCTACCAGCTGCTGACGATGAGCGAGCAGCTCGAGAGCCTGGCCGTTAGCAAGGCGAGCCGTGAGGACATCGAGCGCGCCGCGATCGGCGAAGGCATGCGCACCCTGTGGGACGACGGCCTCGCCAAAGTCGCGGCCGGTCTAACGTCCATCGAAGAGCTCGCCCGCGTCTCTATCTAAGCCGCAAGATCCGGCCCGCTTTGCGGGTCATGATGATCTTGCGGCTGAGGGGCGCTCAGTGAGCAGAGGCCGGCAAAGCCGGCCTCTGCGGCGGATGCCTATCTGGATTCGGACGGCTGGGAAGATCCGATCTGGCTGGGCCGTCTGGCCTCCAGGTGGGAGCGAACCGGGGCAGTATCTCTTTCAACGCATATGGCGTTGAAACCATATGACGCGAGGTCTCGTCCTCATTTGCGCCTGCTTGCTCGTCGTCCTGACCATCGCAGCCAGCGCTGCGCCTGCGAAGCGGGCAGATGCCTGCACGTGGGGCGCCTCCTCGATCGTCGTGGAGGAGGTCAACGGCCAGCTCGTCCAGAGCGAACCGGCGACGACGGGATGCATCCCTTAAGCCTTTCGCCGCGAAGGCGGGCCTTGCCCGACTTCGCTCGTGACCGAGCTCCGTTAGCCCAATCCCAGTGAAATCATCATGCCCGGCGAAGCCGGGCGGATTTCACTGGGCGTGGACGTCGCAGCCGAGGACCATCAAGGCCTCGACTGCTTCGGTCATGAAGGCTGTCGCCTGGTGGACGTCGGCGAAGGTGTACGGCCCCGGGCGGGTTGGCTCGGCGCTACGGCCGCCGGCCGGATAGACCTCAGCCTCGATGACACACGAGTCGCCGTAGTCCACAGCACGGAGGACCGCAACGGAACGGCCGTCACGGCGGGCGTGCCGGACGAAGAGCTCACGCGCTCCCGCAGCCTCGGGGGCCGCGTCCGTCATGCCCCGTGGGCGGCGTTCTGGGCAGCCTGCGCGACAGTCTCCTTGTCGGCGAAGCCATTGATCTTGGCGACGAGGGTTCCGGGCCGGGTGTAGACGAGAAAGCCAGGATCAGGGAGCAGGCCCAGCGTCTGCGTCAGCTTGCCGACCTGGGCCTCGCTGAGGACGTTCAGCCCGACGAATCCCACGCCCGCGATCCGTGCGCCGGCTCGCGCTTCGGCGAAGGCGATCCCGTCGACGTCCGAGTACGGGTTGTAGAGCGCCACAACCACGATCTGTTTGCGCCCCAACGCCGCCGCGAGCGGGTTGGGGAGGCCCGCCGCTATCGCGGCGAGGACTGCCGCAGGTTGTTCCGGCGCCTTCGGGGCCGCAGCGACGTGGGGCGTTGCCTTCGGCGTTGTTGCCTTCGGCTTCGTCGCGTGGCTCGAGTGCTTCTTCGGAGCCGCGGTCGTCTGCTTCTTCGATCCGAGCCCGAAGGGGTGGTGCTTGATTACGTGAGGGGTAGCAGCCGCCGTGCTCCCGCCGTGTCCGAGCGTGGTCATCCCACCGCCGATCAACACCGCAGCAAGCAGCGCGAGCAGGGCGGCATATCGGACCGGGGGCGAAAGCGCGAAGGTCACGGAATCTCTATCGGCAGCGAAAAGGAGTGACTTGAAAGACGAAGGGCGCGGTCTCCCGCGCCCTTCGAGCTTCGTGGACTGCTCCTGACTACGGGCAGAGTCCGGAGACGATGTCGGCGCCGGGGCCGGCCTTGTTCCAGGCCTTCGCGCCGACGGTGCTGTCGACGCAGTAGGTCACGGAGGTCGCCGTCTGGATGTGCAGCTTGGTCGGGACGATCGCCGAGTCGTAGGCCTGCAGCAGCGAGACCGTCATACCCGCATAACCGGCGGAGTTGGCGGTGCCCAGGTTGTCGGCGTTATACGCCTCGACAGCCGGGATCGCGGCGCGAACGTTGGCCTTGGCGGCCGAGTTGTTCGCACGATCCCTGAAGCTCAGGTACGACGGGATCGCGATCGCGAGCAGGATGCCGAGAATGATGATGACAACGAGAAGCTCGATGAGGGTGAAACCGCTCTCCTCACCCTGGAGTCTCTTCATCAGTTTCGTGTGCATGATCTTCTTGCTCCTTTTCGGGACGGAAGAAATCAGCCGCGAGCGAAGTGCCCGAGCCCGATCTCGTGGCCGCTTGGTTTACGGACAGGCTCCGGAGACGATGTCGGCGCCGGGGCCAGACTTGCTCCAGACTTTGCCGCCGACGGTGCTGTCGACGCAGTAGGTCACGGAGGTCGCCGTCTGGATGTTCAGCTTGGTCGGGACGATCGCCGAGTCGTAGGCCTGCAGCAGCGAGACCGTCATACCCGCATAACCCGCGGAGTTGCCCGTGCTGAGGTTGTCGGCGTTGTAGGCCTCGACAGCCGGGATCGCGGCGCGAACGTTGGCCTTGGCGGCCGAGTTGTTCGCACGATCCCGGAAGCTCAGGTACGAGGGGATCGCGATCGCGAGCAGGATGCCGAGAATGATGATGACAACGAGAAGCTCGATGAGCGTGAAACCGCTTTCCTCACCAGCGAGCCGCTGTCGAATCTTGCTGGTCATGCAGGTGCTCCTTCCATGGGGAACGGACGAACAGAGTGGCCACACTGCATCGGCCGAATCACCCACGGTGGGTAACCCTCGATGGGGTGAACGTGCCTTTTGAAAACCACCTGCTCCTAGAGAGGTAAAGGCCGCGCCACGGCCTGCCGATGACTCGTTCGAGTTATGCGGCCGGTGAATTCAATCGATGAGCTCCTGGAGCACATGGTGACGCGCAACGCGTCGGACCTCCATGTGACCGTTGGGACGCCCCCTGTCATTCGCGTGCGTGGAGAAGTCGAGCGCGTGGAGGAGTACGCACCACTGACGCCGGAGGAGACGCAGGAGCTCCTCTACCGGATCCTCTCGAGCGAGCAGCAGAAGAACTTCGAGATCAAGCGGCAGCTCGATTTCTCCCACTCGATCCCCGGCTTGGCCCGTTTCCGCGTGAACGTCTATTTCCAGCGGGAGTCGATCGGCGCGGCCTTCCGCCTGATCCCGGCCGAGATCAAGACACTGGAGGAGCTCGGCATCCCGGCGACGCTGCACCAGCTCGCCGAGAAGCCGCGCGGCCTCGTCCTCGTCACCGGCCCGACCGGCTCCGGTAAGTCGACGACGCTCGCCGCGCTCATCGACGAGATCAACCGAAACCGCTCGGAGCACATCCTCACGATCGAGGACCCGATCGAGTTTCTGCACCGCCACAAACGTTGCATTGTCAACCAGCGCGAGATCGGGCCTGACGCATCGAGCTTCGGCGAGGCTTTGCGCGCAGCGCTCCGCCAGGACCCCGACGTGATCCTCGTCGGCGAGATGCGCGACCTCGAGACGATCTCGACCGCCCTGACCGCTGCCGAGACCGGTCACCTCGTCTTCGGGACGCTGCACACGCAGAGCGCGCCCTCGACGATCGACCGCATCATCGACGTCTTCCCGGCCGAGCAGCAGGAGCAGATCCGAATTCAGATTGCCAGCTCGCTGCAGGGCGTGGTCACCCAGACGCTGCTTCCGACCGCCGACGGAATGGGGCGCGTTCCCGCACTCGAGGTCTTGCTGCCGGACGACGCCGTCCGCAACCTCATCCGCCAGGGCAAGGTCGAGCAGATCTACTCGGTGATGCAGACGAACACGAGCCGCGGCATGCAGACGATGGAGCAGTCGCTGGCGGATCTGATCACGCGCGGCGTCGTCGAGCTCGAGGTCGGTCTCACACGTTCCAGCCGGCCCGCCCAGCTCATCGGTGTGCTCGAGCGCGCCGGTTTCCCCGTCGAACCTCCGCCCGATCTCAGCCAGCCGCTCGACGAGCAGCCGCTCGGCGCCGGACTCCGCGTCGCCGGGACCTAGTGATGGACGACCAGTCGCTCTGGAAGAAGGAGTTGTCCTTCGGGCGCAAGCCGAATGACCAGACGGACGATGACGGCTCAACGGCATCCGACGAGAAGCCGACGTCCCTATGGAAGAAGGAGCTCTCGCTCCAGCGCCAGCCGAAGGGCGAGGTCGAAGGCAATGTCACCCCGGACACGCCCGTGGAGGAGTCGGTCGTCGAAGAGCCTGTCGCGGAAGAGCCTGCCGTCGAAGAGCCTGCCGTCGAAGAGCCTGCCGTCGAAGAGCCTGCCGTCGAAGAGCCTGCCGTCGAAGAGCCTGCCGCTACGGAGCCGGAAGTCCCCGAGGAGACCGTTTGGAAGAAGGAGGTCAGCTTCGCTGCCAGGGCGTCGTCGGACGATCAGCCGGTAGAAGCCGATCCGGTCGTCGCGGAAGCGACTGCCGCGGCCGCTGACGTCCCGGACACAGATCCCGAGCCGAGGCAGGAGTCGGAGGTCTGGACGAAGGAGGTGTCGTTCAGTCGCACACCGGAGGTCGAGGCTGTCGCCGCGCCGTCCGCTGACGAAGCGCTCGCTGCCGAAGAGGAGTCCCCCGTCATCGAACGCGCCGTTGACCACGAGCCCGTCGTAGCCGAGCCCGTCGTAGCCGAAGAGCAAATCTCAGAGGAGGCTGTGGTCCCCGAGACTCTTGCGAGCGCCGAGGTCGAGGCGGAACCATGGAATGCACCGCCGTCGTTGCCGCCGGCGCCTTTCGCCGAAACTCCGACAGCGATCGTCTCCGCACCTACTCCGTCGGTAGACGTCCACCCACCGGTCGCCGCAGCCGACCTGCCGCGCCTGGCCGATGAGGCCCCGAAGGTGCCGTTCTGGAAGAAGGAGCTTTCGCTAGGAAGCAAGAAGCGCGGCAAGCCGGACGAAGCGCCGACCGCGATCGTTCCGGTCGCAACTCCGGCAGACGTCCACCCACCGGTCGCTGCGGCCGATCTGCCGCCGCTGGCTGACGACGCCCCGAAGGCGCCGTTCTGGAAGAAGGAGCTCTCGCTCGGCGGCAAGAAGCGCGACAAGCCGGTCAAGGAGCGCAAGCAGAAGGCCCCGAAAGTGAAGGCCGAGCGCACTTCGAGGACCAAAGAGCCCAAGCAACCGAAAGAGCCGAAGGAGCGCAAGCAGAAGGCCCCGAAGGTGAAGGCCGATCGCGGCAGTAGCAAGGGTCGTATCGTCGGCTTGAAGATCGGGGCGTCTCAGCTTGCGGCGGCGTGTGTCTCGAACAACGGCTCAAATGAGCTGCTGCAGGTGGCGCGCGAGGCGCTCGCGCCGGGCATCGTCGTCGGCGGGGAGCTGCGCGATCCCGACGCGCTCGCGGAGGCGCTGAAGGATTTCTTTGCGAGGCACGGCTTGCCCAAGAAGGGCGTGCGCCTCGGCATCGCGAACAACAGGATCGGCGTCCGCACCTTCGAGGTCGCCGGGATCGATGATCCAAAGCAGCTCGCCAACGCGATCCGCTTCCGCGCCCAGGAAGCGCTGCCGATCCCGATCGACCAGGCCGTGCTCGATTACCAGGTGCTGGGCGAGGGCGTCGGCGAGGACGGCCAACCGAGCAAGCGCGTGCTCCTCGTGGTTGCGTACCGCGAGCTGATCGATCGTTACGTCGACGCCTGCAAGAAGGCGGGCATCACCCTCGTCGGCATCGACCTCGAGGCGTTCGCGCTGTTGCGCGCGCTGCAGGCGCCGCAGGAGGGCGCCGGCACCGATGCGACCGCCGCTCTCGTCGTCGTCGCGATCGGCCACGAGCGCTCGACCTTCGCCGTCTCGGATGGACGCGTCTGCGAGTTCACGCGCGTCCTCGAATGGGGTGGCTCCGCCCTGAACGTCGCGATTGCGAGGGCGGTCGACGCAGCGCCGTCCGAAGTCGAGGGCGCGAAGCGTGCGCTCGCATTGACGGACGAGATGGTGCCCGACGGTCTCACGGCCGACCAGGCGAAGAATGCCCGTGACTCCATGCGCAGGGCAATCCAGACGTTCGCTCGCGAGCTCGTGTCCTCGCTCCAGTACTACCAGAACCAACCGGGCTCGCTAGGCATCGGGGAGATCGTGCTGACCGGTGGCACGGCTCACCTTCCCGGGCTCTCCGGCGAGCTCGAGCGCCTGATCGGCGTGCACGTTCGCGTCGGCGATCCGCTCGCGCGGATGAAGGTCTCGAAGAAGGTGGGCCAGCCCGAGCAGATCGGTTCGCTCGCCGTCGCCATCGGGCTCGGGATCGAGGATTAGTGCCCCTCCCAGCAATACATGCCGGCTTCCGGCCCGCGATCACGCGGCGCCAGAGCCCACCCTCGCCCTTAGCAAGGCAGACCAGCCTTGCTGCGGTCGAGTGCGGCCTCTGGCTTGGTGCTCGCGACCCAGAAGCTCGACGGCATTACTGGAAGGGGCACTAACCATGCGTGCTGTCAACCTGCTGCCCCGAGATCAAGGGCAGCGCACCATCAAGAAGGAGAGCCTGCCGCTCCTCATCGGCGCATGCTCCGGAGTTCTGGTCGCGGCGGTCCTCGGCGCGATGTTCATGATGGGTAGCGGCAAGGTTGCGGCCCAGCAGCGGAAGCTCGATGACCTGAACCGCACCTATCAGGCGCTGCCGCCGCCACCCGCCGGGCCGTCCGTCGCGCAGCAGCAGCTCGCCGGCGAGCAGAGCGCCCGCGTGAGCGCGCTGAGCACTGCCCTGACGAGCCGCGTCGCCTGGGACCGGGTCTTTCGCGAGTTCTCGCTCGTGCTGCCCGACGATGTCTGGCTGACAACCCTCACCGCGAAGTCGCCGATCTCTCCGCTCACGAACGCCTCCACGAGCTCGGGCTCAAGCGCTCCCTCCGAGTTCACGATCCAGGGTCGCACCTATTCGCATGACGGCGTCGCCCGCCTGCTCTCGCGGCTGCAGGTCGTTCCGGACTTGACGAACGTGCAGCTGCTGAGCTCGACGCTGTCGACGGTAGGCGGGCAGGACGTCGTCGAGTTCTCGATCGCGGCCGACATCAAGGTCGCCGGAGCTCCGGGCACATGAAGACCGACATGAGCACGATCATCAAACGCGTCAAGTCGCTCCCCCCCGGAGCGTTGATCGGAATCATGGTCGGCGCCGTCCTCGTGTTCGGCCTCGCCGGCTGGTTCCTGCTCGTGCGGCCGCAGGGCGCGAAGGTCACGTCCTTGAAGGCTCAGGCGACCGAAGTCAAAGCGAAGATCGACGCGTACCACCAACAGGTTGCTGCCGTGCGCGCAGCACCGAAGATCGAGGTCGCCGACGTCTACCGGCTGGCGAAGGCAATGCCCGACCGGCTGGACATGCCCGATCTGCTCCTCGAGCTGAGCCAGCTTGCCCGCGACACGGGCATCCGCTTCGACTCGATCTCACCACAGGCGGTCGCTCCGATCGGGAGCTACGCGGTGGTGCCCATCTCCGTCATGTTCCAGGGCAACTTCTACAACCTGGCGGACTTCCTCTACCGGCTGCGTTCACTCGTGTCGGTGCACGCAGGACGTCTCGACGCAACCGGGCGGCTGTTCTCCGTCGACACGCTCACCTTCAACGAGAGCACGCTGAAGTTCCCGCAGATCCAGGCCACGCTGGTCATAGACGCGTTCGTCTACGGATCAGGCGTGCCCGCCCAGGCCCCGATCCCCACGACGCCGACGACGACCACCACGACCACCACCACTACCTCGACCACGACCGCGGCTGCCCCGAGCGGCGCATCGGCGACAGGAGCTCCGTAATGGCAAAGAAACACGTCGATCCGCTCAAGGCCAAGCAGAAGAAACAGAAGATCCTCCTGGCAGTGCTCGGCGTGGTCTTCCTCGGCCTGGTCGCGTTCGAGGCGCCGAAGGTCATGAAGAAGCTGCATCCCGCTCCACCCGTACGACCTTCGTCCAGCACGTCCACGACCGGGGCTCCCACGGGCACGCCCACGCTTGCCGCACCCACGCTGGGCGGCGCACAGCAGCCGGGCGTAGCAACGACCGACTCGACAAGTTCTCTCGCCTCCGCTCCCGCACCCCTTCTGCAGGACGGCCAGTTGGCGTCGTTCAGCAGATTCGCGAGCAAGGATCCGTTCGCGCAACAGCTCAGCGACACGAAGAGCTCCTCCTCCTCGTCGTCGTCGTCGTCGTCGTCGTCGGGCAGCTCCTCGAGCGGCGGCACCACCGGGTCCAGCGTGCCGACCGTCCCCGGCAACGCCCCGGCGCCGGGAAGCGCAGTCATCTCGGTGAACGGGACGCTCTACACGGTTGCGACGAAGACCGACTTCCCGCAACCGACGTCGACCGACGCGACGCTCGTTCCGGTCTTCCACCTCGTGTCGGTGACTGCCCACACGGCGAAGATCTCGATCGCCGGGGGCTCGTACGCAACCGGAGCGCAGACCATCACGCTGCGAGAGAACAAGCCTGTGACGCTGATGAACACGGCCGACGGCACGCGGTACACCCTGATCCTGAAACCCCTCGGAACTGCGGTGTCGACCGGCACGCCGGCGAGCAGCGTTGGCAGCACGAGCACGAGCACCGGTACGGGCACCAGCACGACGCCGACGACCGTCACCCTCCCGGCCGCGACTCCGTAAGTCGGTCTTTATCCTCCGATCGACGGATCGAACGTCGATGTGACGCGTGCGAACGTGCGCGTCAGATCGTCGGGATCGCGGATGACGACCGTGACCGTCCGGAGCTGGTTCCCGTAGCTCGGCGTGTCGAAGTAGAGGTACGTGTCGACGCGATAGGAGCGATGGTCGGCGCCCGTGGTCGTGTAGCTCGGATCGCACGCACTGGCCGGGACATTCGCCGGACACGTGCTCACGGTCGCGACGAGAGCCTTGGGCGCCACCGGGCTCGACATGTTCTGCTGATACGTCGTGTCGGCCGTATAGGTGGAATCCGCGATGGCGGAGTTCCACTCCGAGGTCACGAAGACGATGTTGTCGTACTTGAGCCCTCGATAGACCTCCATCTGCTTATTCGCGAGGGCTCCGGCGGTGGAGATCCGGTTTGCCCGGGACAGCGCCGCGTTGCCCGATGAGAACGCGGCGACGATGGCCAGGATGCCGACGTTCAGCATCACCATTGCCATCAGGAGCTCGAGCATGCCGAAGCCGCTCTCGTCGCGCGCGCGCAGATGCACGTCTCAGCTATCGGCATCCCTCTTTAGCGGCTGAACCCCCCTGCCGATAGCCCTTCAGAGGGACGACTGTGGCTGCATTCTCATATTCCGCGATCAACGCCTCCGGTCTCGAGCTGACCGGCGAGCTCCATGCCCCCGATCTCGCAGGGGCGCGGGAGCAGCTGCGGATTCGCGGCCTGCTGGCGAGCGCCCTGAACGAGCTTCCGGCCTCGGGCGACGAGAGCGCGCGGAACGTCTTCAAGAAGGTCAAGCCGAAGACCCTTCAGATCTTCTCGCGGCAGTTCGCGACGATGATCGAGGCGGGCCTGAACATCGTCGCCGCGCTCGTGATTCTCGAGCAGCAGACCGACGACCAGTACTTCGCCCTGGTGGTGAAGGAGCTGCGTGCCGACGTGGAGGGCGGTCTGCTCCTCTCGCAGGCGATGAGCCGGCATCCGAAGATCTTCGACCGCTTGTTCGTCTCGATGGTCGAGGCCGGCGAGGCGGCGGGAATCCTGGACGAGGTGCTCGACCGCGTCGCCTACCAGATCGAGAAATCGACGCAGATCAAGCGGCGGGTCAAAGGCGCGATGCTCTATCCGACGATGGTGCTCGTGTTCGCGACCCTCGTCCTCACCGGTCTGCTGATGTTCCTCGTACCGGTGTTCGTGAAGATCTTCGGCCAGCTCGGCGGCCAGCTTCCGACGCTGACGCAGTACGTCGTGACTGCCTCGAACATCCTCCGGACCAAGTACTACATCATCTTCCCGGCGCTCGGGCTCCTGATCTTCGGTCTCAAGAAGTACAAGAAGACGGACGCCGGCCGGCAGAAGTGGGACCGCATCAAGCTCAAGATCCCGATGAAGATCGGCCAGGTCGTCCTGAAGGTGACTATGGCCCGCTTCTCGCGCACGTTGTCGACGCTCGTCTCCGCGGGCGTGGACATCATCCAGGCGCTCGAGATCACCGGCCAGACCGCAGGGAACTGGGTGATCGAGGAAGCGCTCGGCGACGTCCGCGCCAAGGTCTCCGCCGGCGTTCCAATCGCTCAGCCTCTGGTCGACAACCCCATCTTTCCCCCGATGGTCAGCCAGATGGTGAAGATCGGCGAGGAAACCGGCGAGCTCGAGAAGATGCTCGGCAAGATCGCCGACTTCTACGAGGACGAGGTCGACGCCGCGATCCAGTCGCTGACGTCGATCGTCGAGCCACTGATGATGATCCTGGTCGGAATGATGGTCGGCGTCATCGTCATCGCGATGTACCTGCCGATGTTCAAGATGCTCTCGCTCGTGAAGTAGCGACCGGCTAGCGCCGCTGAGCGCTCCAGTTGACGCTGCCGGTGTCACACGCGCTCGTGTGCAGCTCGAACGTGCCCTCGGCGACTCCGCCGTTCTTGATGGCGCCGTTCAGCTTGACGGTGTCGCCGTTCGTTTCCTGCTCGTCGACTGCAAACGTCCTGTCGGCTTGCACCGCGAAGGGACCCGAGTCTGCGATCTGGATCTGCGTGCTGGCGCCCGGAGGACACTGCCCTTTGAAGTCGATCTTCAAATTCGAGATCGTCTTCGCGTCGCCGGCGAGCTGGAAGCTGACTATGTCGCCGCGGTAGCTGCCGGTTGCAAGCCCTGGAGGCGGCGTTCCAGTGCGGTGGACGATCTCGCAGTCGCGGCTGACGCCACCAGAGGGGTTGGTGTAGACGATGTCACGTCCCCTTCCGCAGCCGAAGCGGTCAGCGCCGGGGCCGCCCGCAAGCTTGTCGTCTCCAGGGCCGCCGAAGAGCCGGTCGTTGCCCGCTCCCCCGTAGAGGCGGTCAGCGCCGCGACGGCCGTAGAGCCGGTCGTTTCCGCCCAGCCCTTCCAGGGTGTCGCCGCGTGCGCCTCCTTGCAGCAGGTCGTTCCCGCTTGTGCCTTTGACGAGGCGGCTCGCTCGGTCTGCGGCACCTGGTTTCGTCCAGGCTGCACCTGCCAGCGCGAGCACTGCGGCCGCAAGCACAAGCACGACACCGGCCAGCCGCCTGTCGGCGTGCGAGCTGACCATCAGCTTCGAGAGTAGCGCGAGCGAGGTGGTAGTAGAAGAGGCGCGACCCCCGGCTCGCCGCCTGGGTCGAGGCTCCAAGGGGTGGAGCGCGCCGAAAGGGCGCCTCCACCCCTTTCAGGCCTTCGAATAGCGGCGGCAGGACTCGAACCTGCGACACGCGGATTATGATTCCGCTGCTCTAACCAGCTGAGCTACGCCGCCTCGCCGCCCGGATTTTAGCGGTGCCTTGCCCGGTGAGCGACCCCGCGCGCCGATAGCTACACTTCGCTCTCCGCGCAGGGTCGGGGCCCAGCTTTGGCTTGCGCTTTCCCTCTAATTCGAGACAGAAATGGCCACTGGAGTACGAGACAAGATCACGCTTGCCTGCAACGAGTGCAAGCGGCGGAACTACATGAGCACGAAGTCGAAGCGGAACACGCCCGACCGGCTCGAGGTCCGCAAATACTGCCGCTGGTGCGGCGGCCATACCGTGCATCGGGAGACGCGCTAGATGGCGCGCCAGACCCGTGCGCAGCGCCGCGCCCGCCGGGAGCAGATGAGCCCGGGCAGCGAAGCCGCTCTCCCAGGCGGGCCCCCCGCACCACCGCGGCGTCCGACCGCAAGTGCCTCCGCCCGACCCGAGCCGGCGCGCGAACCGAGAGCCGCGCCCGGCGGCGGGGTGAGATCGTTCGTCGCGGAGTCCTGGGCGGAGCTGAAGAAGGTCGAGTGGCCGACTCAGAACCAGCTGATCCAGGGCGTCGTCGTGGTGCTGATCGCCTGCGTGATCGTGGGAGTCTTTCTGTATGCCGCCGACCTCGTGTTCAAGCGCCTAGTCCAGGACGTGCTGTTGTAGCCATGTTCAAGTGGTATGTCATCAACACGTACTCGGGGCACGAGAACAAGGTCAAGACCAACCTCGAGCACCGGATCATGTCCATGAACCAGGCGCCGAAGTTCCGCCGGGTCGTCGTCCCGACGGAACAGGTCATCGAGACGAAGGAAGGCCAGAAGGTCCAGACGGAGAAACGCGTGCTGCCGGGCTACGTCCTCGTCAACATGGACATGACCGACGAGGCCTGGACGGTCGTCAAGAACACACCGGGGGTGACCGGGTTCGTCGGTGCCGGCGCCAAGCCCGTGCCGTTGGCCCAGCAGGAGGTCGACCGGATCCTGCACACCGGTCGCGGCGACGGGGAGCGTCCGCGCGCCCAGGTCGAGTTCTCGCTCGGCGAGTCCGTGAAGGTAACCTCCGGCCCGCTCTCGGACTTCGACGGCGAGGTCGTCGACGTCAACGCCGACCAGCAAAAGCTCAAGGTCCTCGTGGACATCTTCGAGCGGCAGGTCCCCGTGGAGCTCACGTTCGATCAGGTGAAGAAGCTCGACTGATGGCCAAGAAGGTCCTGACAATCATCAAGCTGCAGATTCCCGGCGGGCAGGCCAACCCTGCGCCGCCTGTCGGTCCTGCGCTCGGCCAGCACGGCGTCAACATCATGGAGTTCTGCAAGGCGTTCAACGCGCAGACCGCACAGGAGAACGGCCGGATCACTCCCGTCGAGATCACGGTCTACGAGGACCGCTCCTTCGACTTCATCACCAAGACGCCGCCTGCCGCCGTCCTGATCAAGGAAGCGCTGCGGGTCGAGAAGGGCTCCGGCGAGCCGAACCGCGAGAAGATCGGCCGCCTGACGCGCGACCAGGTGCGTCAGATCGCGGAGACGAAGATGCCCGACCTGAACGCTCGGGACGTCGACCAGGCGATGCGCATCATCGCGGGCACCGCACAGTCGATGGGCGTGGAAACCGACATTCTCTAATGGCGCACGGGAAGAACTACAGGAACGCCAAGTCGCTCTTCGACCGCGAGCATGAGTACTCGCCCGCCGAGGCTGTCCGCCTGCTCAAGGAGATGCAGACCGCGAAGTTCGACGAGACGGTCGAGGTGCACTTCCGGCTCGGCCTGAACGTCCGCCACGCGGACGAGCAGCTCCGCGGCACGCTAATGCTCCCGCACGGAACCGGCAAGGAGGCCACGGTCGCTGTCTTCGCCGAAGGCGAGAAGGCCAAAGAGGCACAGGATGCCGGTGCTGACATCATCGGCTCGGCGGATCTGGCGAAGCGTGTCGAGGAGGGCTTCACCGACTTCGACGTCGCAATCGCCACGCCGGACCAGATGGGGAACGTCGGCAAGCTCGGCCGCATCCTCGGGCCGCGCGGGCTGATGCCGAACCCGAAGACCGGGACGGTGACGATGGACGTGGGCAAGGCCGTCCGCGACGCGAAGGCGGGGAAGCTCGAGTACCGCACGGACCGCGGAGCGTGCGTCCACGTTGCGATCGGCAAGAAGAGCTTCGATCAACGCCAGCTCGTCGAGAACTACGCGGCACTCCTCGACGAGATCGTCAAGGCGAAGCCGGCCGCCGCGAAAGGCCGTTACATCCGCCAGATCACGCTTGCCACTACCATGAGCCCAGGGATCCGGGTCGACACTGCGAAGACCCGGGGCATCGTCGAAGAGTTGGAGGAGTCACAGCAAGAAGCAGTTCCGGCTTAGTCAAAGCCCGTCGCCTGAGACAGCTGGCCGGCGCAAAGCGCCCGTCCGCGCAACCGGACCGGGGGAGGGGGTCTGGGGAACCGGGAGGTTCACCCAGCTCCCAGCGGAGCGCCAGAAGCCCAGTCGAGGCGGATCGGTGAAGAGGTTTTCCTCCTTCAGCGAGCCCGCCTGTGTGCGGGCTCGATTCGTTTCGAGGAGGTGAGTTGGTGAAGAAAGAGGACAAGGAACGAGTGGTCGCCGAGTTGACCGAGCGGCTCCGCACGACCGAGACGCTGCTCGTCGCGGACTACCGCGGCCTGACAATGCCGCAGATCGACGAGCTCCGCTCGAAGCTGATCGAGCATGGCGCCCGCTTCGCGGTGGTGAAGAACACGCTCACGAGGCGCGCCGCGGAGGCCGCCGGGTCGGACACTTTGCTCGCGCTTCTCGAGGGACCGACCGCGATCGCGTTCCTCGAATCCGGCGGGGATCCGGTGGCCGTGGCCAAGGCCCTGGTCGACGCCGCGCGGGAAACTCGCGTGCTCGAAGTCCGCGGGGGAATGCTCGAGGGACGGCCGATCGAGGCCGCCGAGATCGAGTCGCTCGCGAAGCTGCCGCCGCTGGACGTGCTGCGCGGCCAGGTGCTCGCGACGGTGATCGCCCCGCTCACCGGGATCCTCGCCCTGTTCACGGCGCCGCTGCAGGACCTGTACGGCCTGATCGACGCCCGCATCGAGCAGCTCGAAGCGCAGGGCGACACGTCCGCGGCGGAGGCTCCGCCGGCCGAGGAGCCCGAGGTCGCAGCAGAACCGGAAGCGGAAGCAGAGACAACTGAACCTGAAACGGAAAGTGAAACTGAGACTGAAGAGGAGGAGCAGTAATGGCCGCTAGCGCGACCGACAAGGTGTTCGACGAGCTCGGCAAGATGTCGGTGCTCGAGCTCGTCGAGCTGAAGAAGAAGATCGAGGACGAGTGGGGCATCACGGCCGCCGCTCCGGTGGCGGTTGCCGCGCCGGGGGCCGCGGGAGCCGGTGGGGACGGCGCCGCTGCGGAGGAGAAGTCGGCGTTCGACGTCGTCCTCACGGCGGCCGGTGGCCAGAAGATCCAGGTGATCAAGGTCGTCCGCGCGATTACGGGTCTCGGCCTCAAGGAAGCGAAGGACCTCGTCGACTCGGCTCCGAAGCCGGTCAAGGAGGGGGTCCCTCAGGACGAGGCCGACTCGATCAAGGCGCAGCTCGAGGAAGCGGGAGCGACCGTCGAGGTCACTTAGTCCCGTTTCTGGTCGTAAAGACGGAAAGGCCGCGGAAGCGGCCTTTCCCCTTTCTGGGGCAAAGCGCAGGCTTCCCGCTGCCGATGCGTCCACTAGACGACCACCCCCAGGAGGGATCTGAGAGATGAAACGAGTCGCACTACTGCTCACCCTGTTCTGCGTCGGGCTGCTGGCCGCGTCCTTCGCATTCGCCGACGACGGCGGCAAGGGCAAGAACCATTCGGAGACCGGGACGACGTCGACCACGTCGTCCGGCAAGAAGTGCAAGAACGTCTCGCTCAAGGGCACCACCGCCGCGACGAGCTTCACGGTCACGGTCGAGAAGTCGAGCAAGGCCGGCCGCGATCTCAAGGGCAAGCCGGTGACTCTGACGTTCTCCGGCAAGGTCGGCATCAGCGCCCGGATGTGCTCGGCAGCGACGACCGCCGCCACCCCGGCGGCCGCGACGTTCGAGCTCCGAAACCTGAAGGTCGCCAAGTCCGACGAGGGCGACGACTAGGCCCCAAACCGGCCCTGAGCAGCTTGGCCAGAGGGCCCCGAGCGGGCCCTCTTGGCTTTCTGTGGCCAGGCGCGCTACACTGCCGACCAGCATTCGGCGGATTCCGCAGGGTTTCCCTTGCGCAGAAGTGGGGTTCTCGGGTACCCTGGCAGGTTGCGCCGCTGTTCCGCTGTCCATGCCCGTCTGCCCGCCGTTCCAGTTCTCGTACCACATTTTTAAGGGAGGCTTCATCTCTTGACCACCAAGGTCGCTGCGCCTAGCGCGCGCACCACTTTCTCGCGCCTCAAGCACGTCCTCGACCTTCCCAACCTGATCGACATCCAGAAGGCCTCGTTTCAGTGGTTCCTGGACGAAGGTCTCCGCGAGACGATCGACGACATTTCGCCGATCGAGGACTACACCGGCACCCTCGCCGTCGAGTTCGGGGCCTACAAGTTCGGAGAGCCCCAGTTTTCGATCAAGGAGTGCCGGGAGAAGGACCTGACCTACCAGGCTCCGCTCTCGATGACTGTCCGCTTCGTCAACAAGGAGACGGGCGAGATCCGCGAGCAAACGGTCTTCATGGGGGATTTCCCGATGATGACTGAGTGGGGCACGTTCATCATCAACGGGACCGAGCGCGTCATCGTGACGCAGCTCGTACGCAGTCCGGGCGCCTACCTGATGGAGCCCAAGGACGCCACGAAGCAGGTCTTCACGGCGAACCTGATGCCGTCGCGCGGCTCCTGGCTGGAGCTCGAGATCGACAAGAAGGGCATCGTCTACGCCCGCATCGACCGGAAGCGCAAGCTCCCGATCACGACCCTGCTCCGGGCGCTCCCGCAAGAGGACCCGACGACCGGCTTCAAGCTCGACACCTCGACCAACGAGGCGATCCTGAAGCTGTTCGACAACTCGATCTTCATCGTCAACACGCTCGAGAAGGACCCGTCCACGCGCGAGGAAGAGGCGCTGATCGAGGTCTTCAAGAAGCAGCGCCCCGGTGAGCCGCCGACGCTCGACAACGCGCGCAACCTGCTCAAGGCGCTGTTCTTCGATCCCAAGCGCTACGACCTGACCAAGGTCGGCCGTTACAAGCTCAACCAGCGGCTCGGCGTCAACGTGCCCGACGACACGCGCGTCCTGACGACCGAGGACATCCTCGCGCTCGTCCAGAAGCTCGTCGAGCTCCCGCACCGCCTCGGCGTGCCGGAGGACTCGAAGGACTACGCGGCCGACGCGATCGTGATCAACCGCGATCCCATCCGGACCGAACTCGACGAGTACGAGCACTTCGGCAACCGGCGTCTACGCACGGTCGGGGAGCTCATCCAGGAGGCGTTCCGCGTCGGGCTCTATCGCATGGAGCGCGTGGTTCGCGAGCGGATGACGACCGAGGACGTCGACACGATCACGCCGCAGACGATCATCAACATCCGTCCGGTCGTGGCCGCGATGAAGGAGTTCTTCGGCTCCTCGCAGCTCTCGCAGTTCATGGACCAGACGAACTCGCTCGCGGGCCTCACGCACCGCCGGCGCCTGTCGGCGCTCGGCGCGGGCGGCCTAACGCGCGAGCGCGCGCCGATCGAGGTTCGCGACGTTCACCCGACGCACTACGGGCGCATGTGCCCGATCGAGACGCCCGAGGGCCCGAACATCGGCCTGATCGGCTCGCTCGCATCGATGGCGACCGTTTCCGAGTTCGGCTTCATCCAGACGCCTTACCGGAAGGTCGTCGGCGGCAAGGTCACCGACGAGATCACCTACCTGGACGCGGCCGAGGAGGCGCAGTTCACGATCGCCCAGGCGAGCGCGATCGTCGACGAGAAGACAGGCCGCTTCATCGACAAGCAGGTGCTCTGCCGCTCGAAGGAGGGCGAGGCCGTCACGGCCGAGCCGAAGGACATCCAGTTCATGGACGTCGCACCGGCGCAGATCGTGTCGGTGGCTACGGCTCTGATCCCATTCCTCGAGCACAACGACGCGAACCGCGCGCTGATGGGCGCGAACATGCAGCGGCAGGCGGTGCCGCTGATGATCGCCCAGGCGCCGATCGTGGGCACCGGCCTCGAGTATCGCGCCGCCATCGACACCGGTGACGTCGTGCTGTCCCAGCGCGCCGGAACGGTCATCGACGTCGACGCGGGACACATCACGGTCGAGACGAAGGACGGCAAGGACGAGTACCCGCTGACGAAGTTCATGCGCTCGAACCAGGGCACCCTGATCCACCACAAGCCGATCGTGTCGCTCGGCGACAGGGTCAGTGCGGAGCAGGTGCTGGCGGACGGCAGCTCGACCGACATGGGCGAGCTCGCGCTGGGCGCGAACCTGCTGGTCGCGTTCATGCCGTTCGAGGGCTACAACTTCGAGGACGCGATCGTCATCTCGGAACGGCTGGTGAAGGAGGACGTCCTGTCCTCCATCCACATCCACGAGTACGAGATCGACGCACGCTCGACGAAGCTCGGCGACGAGGAGATCACGCGCGACATCCCGAACCGCTCGGAGGAGTCGCTCAAGGACCTCGACGACCGCGGCGTCGTCCGCATCGGCGCCGAGGTCGGATCCGGCGATCTGCTCGTCGGCAAGGTCACGCCGAAGGGCGAGACCGAGCTCACCGCCGAGGAGAAGCTGATCCGCGCGATCTTCAAGGAGAAGGCGCGGGAAGTCCGCGACACCTCCCTCAAGGTCCCGCACGGCGAGGGCGGCAAGGTCATCGACGTGAAGACGTTCTCGCGCGAGAACGGGGACGACCTGTCCCCGGGCGTGAACGAGCTCGTTCGCGTCTACGTCGCGAAGAAGCGCAAGATCGCGGAGGGCGACAAGCTCGCCGGCCGCCACGGCAACAAGGGCGTGATCGCCAAGATCGTCCCGGAAGAGGACATGCCGTTCCTCGAGGACGGCCGTCCCGTGGATGTCGTGCTCAACCCGCTCGGCGTGCCGAGCCGGATGAACATCGGCCAGATCCTCGAGACGCACCTCGGCTGGGCGGCGGCGCACGGCGTCTTCGCCGAGGAAGGCGCCGGCCCGAACGGGATGTCGAGCAAGCCGATCGCGGCGGACAACCCGCACTCCGTGGCGACGCCGGTGTTCGACGGCGCGACCGAGGAGGACGTGGACGAGGCCCTCGTCTCGTGGGTGAACGCGAACCCCGATTCTCCGATCAAGTTCGTCGTCGACCAGAACCGGCCGGTCGGCCGCAAGGTCTCCGGCAAGGTGCGGCTCTTCAACGGCAAGTCGGGTGCGCCCTACGAGTCGAAGGTGACGATCGGCTTCATGTACATCCTGAAGCTGCTGCATCTCGTCGACGACAAGATCCATGCCCGCTCGACCGGCCCGTACTCGCTCGTCACGCAGCAGCCGCTGGGCGGCAAGGCGCAATTCGGCGGCCAGCGGTTCGGCGAGATGGAGGTGTGGGCGCTCGAGGCCTACGGCGCCGCGTACACGCTGCAGGAGATGCTCACGATCAAGTCTGACGACACGGTCGGGCGCGTGAAGGCGTACGAGGCGATCGTCAAGGGCGAGAACATCGCCGAGCCGTCCATCCCCGAGAGCTTCAAGGTGCTGCTGAAGGAGATGCAGTCTCTCGCGCTCGACGTCAACGTGCTCTCCGACGAGGGCACGACCGTCGAAGTTCGCGAGGAGGACGACGAGCTTCTCCGCGCCGCTGAGGAGCTCGGCATCGATCTCTCACCGGGCTCGCTGCGCGCAGTCGGACGCCAGCCCACGGCCGAGGAGGCCGAGGAGGGTCAGGAGCGGGTCGATCAGGACGGCGAGATTGCCCTGCCGAACGACGAGTCGCTCGGCGACCTGACCGACGTCGAGGTGCCGGCGGACGGCGGCGACGGCGACGGCGACGAGGAAGAAGCACCGGCACTTGCAGAACCAGAACTGGAACTAGAGGACTAGGGAGAAGAGGAGCACTTTGATCGACATCAACGAATTCGACGCCATTCGCATCGGGCTTGCCTCGAGCAAGCAGATTCGCGACTGGTCCTCCGGTGAGGTCACCAAGCCGGAGACGATCAACTACCGCACGCTCAAGCCCGAGCGCGACGGTCTCTTCTGCGAGCGCATCTTCGGTCCGACGAAGGACTGGGAGTGCTATTGCGGCAAGTACAAGCGCGTCCGCTACAAGGGCATCATCTGCGAGCGCTGCGGCGTCGAGGTGACGCGGCAGAAGGTCCGGCGCGAGCGCATGGGTCACATCGACCTGGCCGCGCCCGTCTCGCACATCTGGTTCTTCAAGGGCGTGCCGAGCCGCATCGGCTACCTGCTCGACATCGCGCCGCGCGAGCTCGAGAAGGTCCTCTACTTCGCCGCTTCGATCGTGACTGCGGTCGACGTCGCGGCGCGGAAGAAGGACCTGAACGACCTCGAGGACAAGGTCAAGGCCGAGGCCGAGCGCATCGAGGTCGACCGCGAGGAGGCGCTCGCCGCGCTCGAGGACCGACTCAAGCGGCGCCGCGACTACTTCGCGAAGGGCAAGGACAAGGGCTTCGACGAGGACGACGACTTCTGGGCCCGCGGCCTGTCGAACTGGGCCGAGGAGCAGGCGATGCCGACCCTCGAGGAAGCTCGCGACCTCGCCGGCAAGATGTTCCCCGACCTCGTCGGGCAGATCACGACCGAGGACTCGAAGAAGATCCGCGAGCTCGTCCGCAACGCGGCGATCCGCGACGACCGCAAGCTCACCCCGCG
>Ga0307296_10000146_pt1 | contig 29513 bp, 25 predicted proteins | sample ER_DNA_153_FD_194467 | JGI IMG/M metagenome (GOLD analysis project Ga0307296, IMG submission 194467) | Bulk soil microbial communities from the East River watershed near Crested Butte, Colorado, United States - ER_DNA_153 | ecosystem: Environmental > Terrestrial > Soil > Floodplain | place... | reverse complement strand
GGGCGGCGCCCTCCGTCAACCCGACCCGGCTGCGCACGGCGGTCCTGTCCACGGCTTCCCCTTCGCGTGAACGACGCAGAGCCGAGTCGAACAAATGTTCGAATCAAACATATGTTCGCCCCTTTTCCCCTGGTCGTCAAGTCGCTCATTGCGCAGGTTGGGGTATCCGGTTCGCTCCACTTCGGTGGAGCGGAGGGGATAGGCGCCGTCAGGCCTGGCGGCCCGGCGCGACCCGCTGCGCGGGCTCCGGACCCGGCGTCCCGACGACCCGGCGGTAGGGGACCGGCGGGGTCACCACGGCCTCCTCGAGGAGGCGGTAGAAGAGCAGGCCGCGGTGGGTCGAGGCGCGGCGGTTGAAGCGGAAGGTGAACTCGTCCAGGTACCAGTCGAGCTGGGCGGGCGAGGTCGCGCCCTGGTGGGTGGCGCGCAGCCAGCCGGCCAGGGACCGCTCCACGGCAGGCAGGTGGGTCAGGGCCGGCGCCCGCTCGGTCGGGAACCGCAGCTCGGCCAGGGGCCACCAGGCGTCCAGGCGCGTCGCCCTGACCAGCGTGCCCGGCTCCACCACGCGCCCGACGAAGGCGACCAGGCTGGCGGCCGACGCCAGCCGCTGCATGCGGACCCGCCCGGGCGTCTCCCCCCGGTCCTCCAGGGCGACCCCGGCCGTGGCCGGTTCCGGCCCGGCGGCCGTGTCCGGCCGGCCCGGGACCCGCACCGTGGCGATCTCGACCCGGCCCTCGAGCCGGGGCCGGCCCGAGCGGACCATGGCCCGCCGGAACCGGTGCAGCATCGTCCAGGCGGTCTCGTAGCTGCCGAGGTCGAGGGCGCGGGCCAGGTGCCGGGCCGACACCCCCTGCTCGGCCGTGGCCACCAGCCAGGCGGCGGCGAACCACTGGCGCAGCGGCGTCCGCGTGCCCTGGAACACCGTTCCAGCGGTGACCGTGGTCTGGTGGCCGCAGGCGCGGCAGACCAGGCGCTGGCGCGACCCCCGCCAGGGCGGCCGGGACTGGCCGCAGGCCGGGCAGAGGAACCCGTGCGGCCAGCTGAGCCGCTCCAGGTAGCGGTGGCAGGCGGCCTCGTCCGGGAAGAAGGCGAGGAACTGGTCCCAGTCGGCCGGGTAGTCGCGGCCGGCGACCGGCCGGTCCGGGGTCGCCAGCGGGTCCACGGCGGTGCTCAGTCGCCGGCCAGCAGCTCGGTCCGCCGCGGCCAGGTCCAGGCGAACAGGCCGACCGTCCCGGCCGCGGTGGCCAGGTTGCGCACCAGCTCGGTCAGGCCGCGCTGGCTGGCGAACCAGACGCCGTGCTGGAGGTTGTAGAGCACGTCCACGGCCAGCAGGAAGCCGGCCGACCCGCCGGCGGCCAGCAGCCACAGCAGGGCCGAGGCCCGCCGGGCGGACAGGGCCCGGGCCCCGGCGACCAGGCAGAAGGCAAGCCAGGCGTCGGCCAGGGCGAAGGCGGACTCGTACTCGTAGTAGGCGGGCCGGGTGTCGCTGGCCAGCAGCGACCGGTCCAGGAGCCAGGCCGCCCAGTAGAGCACCAGCAGCGCCGCGCCGGTCAGCAGCGCGCCGACCACGCGCCGCCGTCCCCGCTCGGTGACCTCCGCCCGGTGGGCCGCCAGCACCATCCAGCCGTCTCCTCTCCCCAGCCCGATCACGGATACCGGTAATCTTGCTCCCTTGCCCCCACAGGAGGAAAAACGACTGCGTGGAGTCGGCCTTCGGCCGACGATCACCGAATTCCGACGGGCGGATTCGCCCGTCGGCGCCCGTCGGCTAGAGACCGCCGACGTGGGTCACCGGCCAGACGGTCAGCACGGCCCGGCCGACCAGGGCCGAGCGGTGGATCTCGCCGAACACCCGCGAGTCGGCGGAGTCCTCCCGGTTGTCGCCCATGACCCAGTAGCTGTCCGGCTTGATCCGCCTCTTCTTGAAGTCCGAGGTGAAGGTGTTCGGCCGCAGGTAGGGCTCGTCGACCTGGTGGCCGTTGCGCCACAGGTGGCCGTCGCGGCCCTCGACCACGTCGCCGGGCAGGCCGACCACCCGCTTGATCAGGTCCTCGCTGCCCGGCGGGGTGCCGCCCAGCCCCTGGGCGACCGCCCGCCGCACCCAGGAGACGGGCCCGGCCGCCGGCGCCGCGTCGACCCCGGTGGGACGCAGGAACACCACCACCTGCCCGTGGGCCGGGTCGCCGAGCCGGTAGGCGAGCCGGTTGACGACCACCCGGTCGCCGACGTCCAGGGTCGGCTCCATCGACCGCGAGGGGATGAAGAAGGCCTGGATCAGGAACCCCTTGACCAGCACGGTGAGGACCAGGGCGGCGACCAGCAGGAAGGGCAGCTCGGCGTAGAAGCGGCGCCGGGTGCGCCGGGCCGCGGCCCGGCGGCCGTGGATGCGCTGCACCCGGGTGGGCTGGACGCGGACCGTCTGGCTCAGCGCCCAACCTCCGGGGACCGGAGAGATGACATGCCGCCTCCATCGGCCGGACAGGCCGTCTGCTCGACGCGGTCCATCAGGCTAACCCGGTTGGCCGTACGGATACCACCACGGCTTGCCTCCGGCCCTCGGGGCCCAGCTCATGCTCGCCTCAGGCCGAGGCCTCGGCCAGGGCCCGGTCGAGGATGTCCAGGCCCTCCGACAGCAGCTGCTCCTCCATGACCAGGGGGGCCAGGATGCGCACGACGTTGTCGTGGATGCCGGCCTTCAGGGTGAGCAGCCCCTGCCGGGCCGCGGAGGCCACCACCTGGGTCGCGGCCTGCTTGGCCGGCTCCCTGGTCGCCCGGTCGGTGACCAGCTCCATGGCCATCATCGCCCCCAGGCCCCTGACCTCGCCCACCACCCGGTGCCGCTCGCCCAGCTCGCGCAGGCGCTGGCCCAGGGTGTCGCCCATCCGCCGGGCCCGTTCCAGCAGGTCGCCCTGCTCGAACAGCTCGATGGTGGCCAGCGCGGCCACGCAGGCCAGCGGGTTGCCGCCGTAGGTGCCGCCGAGCCCGCCGGGGCCGGGGGCGTCCATCAGCTCGGCCCGCCCGGTGACCGCGGCCAGGGGCAGGCCGGCCGCGATCGACTTGGCCGACAGGGTGAAGTCGGGGACCACGCCGGGGTGCTGCTCGGTGGCGAACAAGGTCCCGGTGCGGCCGAAGCCCGACTGGACCTCGTCGGCCACGAACGGGATGTCCAGGCGCCGGCACATGTCGGCGATCCGCTCCAGCCAGCCCGGCGGCGGGGCGATGAAGCCGCCCTCGCCCTGGACCGGCTCGACGATCAGGCAGGCCACGTTCTGGGGGCCGACGTGGACCTTGATCTCCTCCTCGACGTAGTCGGCGCAGGCGATGCCGCAGTCGGGGTAGGTGAGGTGGAACGGGCAGCGGTAGCAGTAGGCGTAGGGGACCCGGTAGACCTCGCTCGGGAACGGATGGTAGCCCTGCTTGTAGGGGGTCACCTTGCCGGTCATGGCCAGGGCCAGCAGGGTGCGGCCGTGGAAGGCGTTGTCGAACACGACCACGCCCGGGCGGCCGGTGGCGGCGCGGGCGATCTTGACCACGTTCTCGGTCGCCTCGGCCCCGGAGTTCACCAGCAGCGTCCGCTTGTCGTAGTCGCCGGGGGTGATCCGGTTGAGGGCCTCGGCCACGGCCACATACGGCTCGTTCATCACCGCGTGCTGGCAGGTGTGCAGGTAGCGCTCGACCTGGTCCTTGACCGCCTGCACGACCGACGGCGGGGTGTGGCCGGCGTTCAGCACCCCCAGGCCGCCGGTGAAGTCGATGAAGCGGTTGCCGTCGACGTCCTCCAGGACCGCGCCGTGGGCGGCCGCCGCGTACACCGGGGTCATGGTGGCCACGCCCCTGGCCACCGCCCGCCGCCGCCGCTCCTCCAGCGCCCGGCTGCCCGGCCCGGGGACCTCCCCGGCCAGCTTCCGTTCCTGGGGCATGCTCATCGGGGGCTCCTCTCGCGGGTGATCAGGGTCACCTCCATGTTGCGGGCGGCCAGTTCGGCCAGGAAGGGCTCGGGCGGGACGGCGTCCTCGGGGGCGTGCACGCCCGGCCGGTCGATCAGCTTGGTGGCCAGGAACTGGGCGACGATGCTGGGGGGCACGCCGGTATCGAGCTGGCCGGCGCCGGCCTGCCAGGCCGGGTGGGGCCGGACCAAGCACTCGGCCAGGCGCTCGACCGGCGAGCCGTCCAGGGAGTCTTCGCGAGGGGCGAGGGCCGGATCCCCCGAAGGTCCGGCCCGTCGCCCTCGCACCCGGACCCAGATCGCCTCGGCGTCGTCCGGGGCGGCCTCGGGGCCGGGCATGGTGGCGGTCTGGGTGATGCAGTGGACCAGCAGCTCGCGCGGCACCACCGGGCCGCTCGGCAGCTCGACCGGGGAGGTGTCGGCGAGCCCGAGGGCGGTCAGGAGGGCCAGCTTATCCATGAACTCGGCCGGGAAGCCGACCTTGAACGACACCGACCGGATCCCGCGGTCGGCGAAGTGCAGCGGCAGGGTGGCGACCTCCGAGTGCAGGGTGTGCCCGACCCGGACCCGCCCCACCGGCGGTGGGAAGTCCAGCTCCTCCTGCTCGCTCATGGCCGGCACCTCGACCAGCCGCCCGTCGCGGAAGGTCACCGCCGGGACGGCGAACTCGTCCAGGATCGTCTGGATGGCATAGGGCACCGGCACCGGCGCGGCCGACGGGGCGAAGTCGGCCACGCCCAGGCGGACCTCGACCTCCTCGACCACCTCCAGGTCGTGGCCGGCCAGGGCGGCCAGCACGTTGGTGGTGCCGGGGCTGCCGCCCATGCCGACCACCGCCGTGACCCCGGCGGCCACGAACCGGTCGTGCAGGGCCAGCTGGCGCCTGGTGGTGTGGTACAGGCCGCCCAGGTCGACGTAGTGGGTCCCGGCGTCGGCGCAGGCCTCCATCACCGGCAGGTTGGTCGCGTGGACGGCGCAGTTGCAGACCACGTCGGCCCCGTCGAAGGCCCGGCGCAGCGCCTCCCCGTCGCCGGCGTCCAGGGCCAGGCCGCTGACCTGGGCCGTGCCGTTGCTCCCGGACCGGGCGGCGGCCCAGCCGGCCGCCTCCCTGGCCCTCGACCCGTCCAGGTCGGCCACCACGACCTCGTCGACGCCCTCGGACTCGGTCAGGTCGCGCACCGTCCAGCGGCCCATCGCGCCGGCGCCCCCGACCACCACCACCCGCATCCGCGACCTCCGGCCATCCCCCCGCCCGAGACCCGCAGGCTGTCAGCCGTGCGAGGGCCACGGGTAGTGCCCGGCCGTCCAGTTCCCGGGTAGGCTGTTGTACGTTTCGGCGCAGAGGGAGGCCTGTGACCACCACCGTTGCCGACCTGCTGGCCATCGACGAGCTCCGCCTGGGGCTGGTCGCGGGCGCCGACGGCCTGGACCGGCCGATCCGCTGGGCGCACGTGTCCGAGCTCAAGGACCCGACCCGGTTCCTGCGCGGCGGCGAGGTGCTGCTCACCACCGGGCGGGGCATGCGCGGCGGCCCCCAGGGCCAGGCCGCCTACGTCGAGCAGCTGGCCAAGGCCGACCTGGCCGCCCTCGGCGTCGGGCTCGGGTTCGCCTTCAAGGCCACCCCGCCGGCCGTGCGCGAGGCCGCCGACCGGGCCGGCTTCCCGGTCTTCGAGGTGCCGTTCGAGGTGCCGTTCATCGCCATCACCGAGGCCCTGTTCTCCCGCCTCGTCAACGAGCAGTACGTGCTGCTCCAGCGGGCCGGGACGGTCCAGCAGACGCTGTCGCGGCTGCTGGTCGAGGGGGCCGGGCTGGACGCCCTGCTGGAGGCCTACGCCCGCATGACCGGGACCAGGGCGCTGCTGCTCGACGTCCGCGGCGAGGTCATGGCCGCGGCCCGCGGGGCCACCGCCGTGCTGCCCCCGCGGGCCGTCTGGGCCGAGATCCAGGCCCTGCGGCCGGAGGGCAACGAGTTCTCGCTCAGCCTCTCGGACGAGGGCGGCAGCCGCACGCTGCTGCCCGTCCTGGTCGGGGGCGGCCCGGCCGGGTTCCTGGTGCTGCACCGCGGCACCCGCCCCGAGCCGTTCCACCAGGTGGTCATCCACCACCTGGCCACCGCGGTGGCCCTGGAGCTGGCCAAGGCCCAGGCGGTGGCCAGGACCGAGCGCCGGCTGGTCGGGGACTTCCTGGACGCCCTGCTCGAGGGGGAGCTGTCGGCCACCGAGACCCGGCGGCGCCTGCGCTTCCTCGGCCTCGGGGCCTCCCCGGCGATCGCGGTGCTGGTGGCCAGGGGCGAGGAGCCCCAGCCCTCGGAGGCGGCCGTGGAGGCGCTGCGCCTGCTCGTCCAGGACCGGCTGTCGCGGCGCCCGGGGCCGTACGTGTGCAGCATCCAGGACGCCTCGGTGGTCGCCCTGTTCGAGGCGGCCGGCCCGGCCGAGGCCCGCACGGTGGCCGAGGCGGTGGCCGAGGCGGTCCTGGCCAGGAGACTGGGCGGCCGGTTCGGGCTCGGCATGCCCGAGACCGACCCGCGCGGCCTGCGCCGCGCCTACCAGGAGGCCCGGTTCGCGCTGGAGGCGGCCGACCCGGTCGCCGGCGACCGCCGGGCCCGGGTCGCGACCGTCGACGACCTGGGCAGCCACCGCCTGCTGCTGGCCCGGCAGGAGGACGCCGCCCTGGAGGCCATCTCCCGGAGCCTGCTCGGCCCCCTGGCCGACTACGACCAGCGCCAGCACGGCGACCTGGTGGCCAGCCTGCGGGCGTTCCTGGAGCACAACGGCAACTGGGAGGCCGCGGCCCGGGCCCTGGGCGTGCACCGCCACACCTTGCGGTACCGTGTCCGCAGGGTCGCCGAGCTGACCGGTCGCGACCTGGACGCGGCCGCCGACCGGGTCGAGTTCTGGCTCGCCCTCCAGGCCGCCGACGTCGTCCAGGGACGAGCGGGGAGGTCGGGGAGCTGATACCTACGGTGCCGATCTGGCAGGTCCGCGCCGACGGCAACGCCGGATCGTACATGGACGGCCCGGGGCGGGGTGCTAGCGTCCCATCGTGCCCGTGTGGTCGAATCGGCGGATCGGCCGTCTGAGATCAGGGGACGAGAGATGGCAGACACGAGGGTCCAGGCGGGTGCCCGGGAGGCCGTCCCCGAGGAGGACGGCCTGGCCGCGATCGAGCTGGTGTCGGTGGAGAAGGAGTTCACCGCCGGCGGCCACGACGTCCGGGCCGTCGAGCACGTCGACCTCCGGATCGCCGAGGGCGAGTTCTTCTCGCTGCTGGGGCCGTCCGGCTGCGGCAAGACCACCACCCTGCGGATGATCGCCGGCTTCGAGGAGCCGACCAGCGGCCAGATCCTGCTCCACGGCCGCGACATGGTCGGCGTCCCGCCCTTCCGGCGCGACGTCAACATGGTCTTCCAGCAGTACGCGCTGTTCCCCCACATGGACGTCTTCGAGAACGTGGCCTTCGGGCTGCGGCGCAAGAAGGTGGCCAAGGACGAGATCGCCCGCCGGGTGGCCGAGGCGCTGGCCCTGGTCGAGCTGGAGGGCCGCGAGAAGCGCCGGCCGCGCCAGCTCTCGGGCGGCCAGCAGCAGCGCGTCGCCCTGGCCAGGGCCCTGGTCAACCGGCCGCGGGCCCTGCTGCTGGACGAGCCGCTGGGCGCCCTGGACCTCAAGCTGCGCCAGGCCATGCAGCTGGAGCTGAAGCGGATCCAGCGCGAGGTCGGGATCACGTTCGTCTACGTGACCCACGACCAGGAGGAGGCGCTGACCATGTCCGACCGGCTGGTGGTGATGAACGCCGGCCGGATCGAGCAGCTCGGCAGCCCGCGCGAGCTGTACGAGTACCCCGCGACCCGGTTCGTGGCCAACTTCATCGGGACCTCGAACATCCTCACCGGCCGGCTGGAGCGCAAGGGCGACGCCTGGGCCCTGGCCGGGCTCGGCCCCGATCAGCGGGTGCTGCTGACCGAGGCCGGCGAGACCTCCCAGGGCCAGGAGGTCGAGCTGGCCGTCCGGCCCGAGAAGATGGTCCTGCGCGGCGAGCACGACCCGCCGCCACCAGACCGGTGCGCCCTCCGGGTCACCGTCACCGAGGTCGTCTACCTCGGCACCTCGACCCAGTACCGCACCGTCACCGACGCCGGAACCGCCGTCGCGGTGTACCGTCAGAACGCCTCCACCACCCCCGGAGCGGAGGTGCTCACCGGCCAGGTGGGATGGCTGGAATGGCCGTCGGAGCACACCTATGTGCTCGGCGGCAGCACCAAGGAGGAAGGCACGCCGTGACCACGAACCGCCCCCTCGACCCTGCGCTGCTGCGCGGGATGACCATGCCGCGGATCAGCCGGCGGGCCGCCCTGCGCGGCGCCGGCCTGCTCAGCGCCTCCGCCTTCCTCGCCGCCTGCGGCGTGGAGGGGTCGGGCAACGACAAGGCGCCCCAGGCGTCCGGGTTCTGGGACAACCAGACCAAGGCCGGGGTGCTCGACTTCGCCAACTGGCCCCTGTACATGGACCAGGAGAAGGTCGGCGGCAAGGTGGTGTACCCGTCGCTCCAGGACTTCACCAAGGAGACGGGCATCAAGGTCAACTACAAGGAAGTCATCAACGAGAACGACGCCTTCCTTGGCAAGATCACCCCGTCCCTCAAGGCCGGCCAGCCCACCGGCTGGGACCTGATGGTCATCACCAACGGCAGCTCGCTCGACAAGCTCCTGCGCCAGAACTTCCTGGTCGAGCTCGACCACTCCAAGCTGCCCAACTTCCAGAAGAACGCCGACCCGGCGATCAAGAACCCGAGCTACGACCCGGGCAACAAGTACACCATCGCCTGGCAGTCCGGCCTGACCGCGCTGGCCTACAACCCCAAGCTGACCAAGCGGCCGATCACCAGCTTCAACGACCTGTTCGACCCCGCCTTCAAGGGCAAGATCACCATGTTCGGCGACGACGAGGACTACCCGACCCTGACCATGATCGGGATGGGCATCGACCCGGTGACCTCGACCGAGGAGGACTGGAAGCGGGCCGCCGACAAGATGAAGGAGCTGCGCCCGCAGCTGCGCGAGTACATCGACAACGCCGGCGAGGCGGACGTGCTCAGCTCGGGCAACGCCTGGATCTCGATGGCCTACTCGGGCGACATCTTCATCCTCAACAACTCGGGCTCGCCCGACATCAAGTTCGTGATCCCCAAGGAGGGCGCCGCCCTCTGGACCGACAACATGATGATCCCCAAGGGCGCCAAGCACCCGCTGGACGCGATCACCTACATGGACTACGTGTACCGCCCGGACGTGGCCTCCAAGCTGACGCAGTACATCGCCTACATCACCCCGGTGCCGGCGGCCAAGGAGCAGCTCCAGGCCGAGGCGGCCAAGGCCAAGGGGGAGGACAAGGACACCCTCGACGGCCTGATCTCCAGCCCGCTGGTCTTCCCCTCCCCGGCCGACCTGTCCAAGGCCCACCGCTACCGGACCCTCACCGTGGAAGAGGAGCAGGTGTGGGACCGGATCTTCCAGCCGATCGTCCAGTCCTGAGACGATGAGCGCGGGCAGCAGGCGCGGTCGGCTCGTCCCCTACCTGATCGGGCTGCCGGGCGGCCTGTGGCTGGCCATCTTCTTCGTCGCCCCGATCCTGGTGATGCTGTCGCTGTCGCTCCAGAGCGGCAACGCCGAGCAGGGCTTCCGGTTCACCTGGGAGTGGTCGAACTACGCCGACGCCTGGGACTTCTACCACACCCAGTTCATCCGCTCGATCGTCTACGCCCTGATCGTCACCATCCTCTGCCTGGTCCTGGCCTACCCGATGGCCTACTGGATCGCCTTCTATGGGGGCGCCCGCAAGTCGACCTACCTGTTCCTGATCCTGCTGCCGTTCTTCGTCTCGTTCGTGATCCGGACCGCCTCCTGGAAGTTCATCCTCAACGACCAGGGGATCCTGCTCGGGCCGCTGAAGGACATCGGCCTGCTCCCGGAAGACTTCCACGTGCTGGCCACCTCGGCCGCCGTGATCGGCGGCCTGACCTACAACTACCTCCCGTTCATGGTCCTGCCGCTGTACGTGGCCCTGGAGCGGATCGACCCCAGCCTGGTCGAGGCGGCCCACGACCTGTTCGCCAGCCGCTCCGCCGCCTTCCGGAAGGTCGTGTTCCCGCTGTCGCTCCCCGGGGTGTTCGCCGGCGTGCTGATCACCTTCGTGCCGGTCGCCTCCGACTTCGTCAACTCCGGCATCCTCGGCGGCACCCAGACGACGATGATCGGCAACGTCATCCAGACCGTCTACCTGAACAACAACGACTACCCGCTGGCCTCGGCGATGTCGTTCATGCTCATGGCCGCCCTGCTGATCGGGATCTTCGCCTACGCGCGGGCCCTCGGCACCGAGCAGGTGATGGAGGTGAGCCAGGCGTGACCACCATCGCCAGCCGGGAGGCGCCGCCCGAGGCCGCCCCGGCGCCGGCCGTGCCGGGCCGCCGGCGCCGCTGGACCCGGCTGATCCTGCCCGGCTACACCTGGCTCATGATCGCCTACTTCTGCCTGCCCATCGCGGTCATGATCGTGTTCGGCTTCAACGACACCAAGGGCCGGCTGAACCTGCGCTGGCAGGGCTTCACCCTCACCTGGTACCGGGACCTGTTCTCGATCCCCGCCCTCAGCACCGCCCTGCGCAACTCGCTGCTGATCGCCGTCATCACGACCGTGGTCGCCACCGTGCTCGGCACCATGGTCGGCATCGCCCTGGGCCGCTACCGGTTCCGCGGCAAGGGCCTCTACGACCTGGTCATCTTCAGCTCCATCTCCGCCCCGGAGCTGGTGCTGGGGGCGTCGCTGCTGTCGCTGTTCATCACCCTCCAGTTCGCCCGCGGGTTCCTCACCATCACGATCGCCCACATCATGTTCAGCCTGGCCTTCGTTGCCGTGACCGTCCGGGCCCGGGTGCTGGGGCTCGACCCGTCCCTGGAGGAGGCCGCCCAGGACCTGGGCGCCGACCCCTGGACGACCTTCCGCAAGATCACCCTGCCCCTGCTGACCCCCGGCATCATGGCCGGGGCGCTGCTCGCCTTCGCCCTGTCGATCGACGACTACGTGGTCACCAGCTTCGTCAACGGCCAGGTCGAGACCTTCCCGATCTGGGTCTACGGGGCCACCCGGATCGGGGTGCCGCCCCAGGTCAACGTGATGGGCACGCTGATCTTCCTCGGAGGAGTCGCCATCGCGGTGGGCAACGTGCTGCTGGCCCGCCGCCAGCGGGCATGACCGACAGCCAGACAACGGGAACGAGCAAGGAGCAGGCAATGGCGTCGCTTCGCAAGCTGCAGAACTTCATCGGGGGCGAGTACCGGGACGCCGCCGACGGGCGCACCGCCACCCTCGTCAACCCCTCGACCGGCGAGGGCTTCGCCGAGGTCCCGGTGTCGGGCCAGGCCGACGTGGACGCCGCCATGCAGGCCGCCCAACGCGGCTTCGAGCAGTGGCGCGACGCCACCCCCTCCGAGCGCAGCCTCGCCCTGCTCAAGATCGCCGACGCCCTGGAGGAGCGGGCCGAGGAGCTGGTCCGGCTGGAGAGCGAGAACACCGGCAAGCCGTTCCAGCTCACCTTGGACGAGGAGGTCCCGCCGGCGATCGACCAGATCCGCTTCTTCGCCGGGGCCGCCCGCATGCTCAACGGGCTCTCCACCGGCGAGTACATGGCCGGGCACACCTCGATGATCCGGCGCGAGCCGATCGGGGTCTGCGCCCAGGTCACGCCCTGGAACTACCCGTTCATGATGGCCGTCTGGAAGTTCGCCCCGGCGATCGCGGCCGGCAACGCGGTGGTCCTCAAGCCCAGCGACACCACCCCGGTGACCACCGTCTGGATGGCCGAGCTGATGAGCGAGTTCCTGCCCGACGGCGTGATGAACGTCGTCGTCGGCGACCGCGACACCGGTGCGCTGCTGGTGTCGCACAAGACCCCGGCCATGGTCTCGATCACCGGCAGCGTCCGGGCCGGCCGCGAGGTGGCCAAGGCGGCCGCCGACGACCTCAAGCGGGTCCACCTGGAGCTGGGCGGCAAGGCCCCGGTGATCGTGTTCGACGACGCCGACGTGGCCGCGGCGGCCGAGATGATCGCGGCCACCGGCTACTTCAACGCCGGTCAGGACTGTACCGCCGCCACCCGGGTCCTGGCCGGCGGCGGGGTCCACGACGACTTCCTCTCGGCCCTGGTCGACCAGGCCAAGGGCACCAGCACCGGCCCGCCCGAGGACACCGACGCCGTCTACGGCCCCCTCAACAACGCCAACCAGCTGGCCAGGGTCGAGGGCTTCCTGGACCGCGCCCCCGGCCACGCCGAGGTCGCCACCGGCGGCCGCAAGCTCGACCGGGGCGGCTTCTTCTACGAGCCCACCGTCGTCCACGGCCTGGAGCAGGACGACGAGATGATCCAGCAGGAGATCTTCGGCCCGGTCATCACCGTCCAGCGCTTCGACGACGAGGAGAAGGCCCTGGCCTGGGCCAACGGCGTCGAGTACGGCCTCGCCTCCAGCGTCTGGACCCGCGACCACGGCCGCGCCATGCGCATGGCCCGCGCCCTGGACTTCGGCTGCGTCTGGATCAACACCCACATCCCCCTGGTCGCCGAGATGCCCCACGGCGGCTTCAAGCACTCCGGCTACGGCAAGGACCTGTCCCTCTTCGGGTTCGAGGACTACACGCGCATCAAGCACGTCATGTCCAACATCGAGGGCTGACCCTTCATGGGGGCCCAGAGCACCGGCCAGCAGGTCCAGACCCCGGCGGACGAGCGGCTCAAGGACTCCGAGGAGATCCAGGGCAACATCCTCGCCCCCTTCAACAAGCCGCATCAGGTGTTCCTGTTCGTCACCTTCGACAACGACCAGGCCGCCGCCCGCCAGTGGCTCAGGCGCCTCATCGAACGGGTCGCCACCACCAGGGACGTGGCGGCGCACAACCACGAGTTCCGCAAGCTGAAGGCCGAGCACGGACGGGCCAAGGTCAGGGCCATGCCGAAGGTCCGTCGCGCCTGGACGGGCGTCGGCCTGACCTCCTGGGGGCTGGTCACACTCCACCCCGAGCTGGCGGCCGACCTGGCCGCCTACGACGCGTTCTGGCGGGGCCCGCTGGGCGAGGGCACCGACGAGCACGGGAACCGGACGGCCCCGGCCGCGGTCCTCGGCGACCCGGAGCAGAGCGACCCGAGTGACTGGGTGGTCGGCGGGCCGGGCCAGCCCCCGGTCGGCGCCCTGGTGACGATCGCGGCCGACGACCAGGACCTGCTCCAGGGGAGGCTGGACGAGGAGCTGGCCGCGTTGAAGGTCGGCAAGGACCATGAGCTCGGCGTGGTCGAGCTTCCGCAACCCGACGGGGGCACCTCGCCGGGGCAGTGGGGGGCCGCCCTGCAGGGCGTGAACGGGAGCATCGAGCACTTCGGCTTCAAGGACGGGGTCTCCCAGCCCGGCATCCGAGGCTTCACCGGCGAGGAGGTCCGGAACGGACGCCTGGAGAACCGGGACCGGCCCGGTTCCCCGATCATCGCCACCGGGGAGTTCGTGCTCGGCTACCCGGGAGAGCGTGGGTCCTACCTGCGTGACCGCCGGCCCAACCCGCCCGAGTGGATGCGGGACGGGTCGTTCCAGGTCTTCCTCCGCCTGACCCAGAACGTCGCCGGCTGGCTGGAGGAGATGGAGCGGCTCGGCACGGCCTTGTCGGAGGACGTCGCGGCCAAGGTGATCGGACGCCGCAGGGACGGCACGCCGCTCGCCGGGGGCGGCACCGGCACCGGGCTCAACGACTTCGACTACGGCGACGACCCGCTCGGCAACGACACGCCGCGCTTCGCCCACATCCGCCGGGCCAACCCCCGCGACGACGCCGTCTACAACGACCGCTCGCACCGGCTGCTCCGTCGGGGCATCCCGTTCGGCCCGTTCGCCAACGACCTGGCCGAGGCTCGGGCCAACCCGGTCGAGCGCGGGCTGTTGCTCAACGCCTTCATGGCCAGCATCGAGGACCAGTTCGAGGTCGTGCAGCGCCAGTGGGCGAGCAACGCGGACCTCCTCCCGGTGACGCCGGGCCGAGGCGGGCCCGAGAGCGCCGTCACCGACGGGCCCGACCCGTTGATCGGCGCGAGCACACACCCCTGCCTGCTGCGCCGCGACGGCCAGGACCCGCTGCCGCTCCAACTGCCCCGGTTCGTACGAACCACGGGCGCGGTGTACGCGTTCGCGCCGTCGATCTCGACGCTGCGCGGGCTCGGGAGTCAGGAGTCGATGCGGGACCGGTGATCGCCGCGGGTTCGCGGCACGCCGTCAGGCGGACCCGAGCTGCATGGAGACCTCCTCGATCTGCCGCAGCAGCGCATCGACGTCGCCCGTGTCCTCCTGGAGCTCGTCCGGCAGCGGTGGCAGTGGCGGGCCCGGCGGCAGCTTCACTCCCGTCAGCCGCGCGTACGCGTCCCGGTGCCTGATGCTCGGGGCCCGCTCGTAGAGCCCTCGGTACAGGGCAGCCGCGGTCTTGCGCGTCTCCTCCTGGGTCGGATCGAGCTGCCACAGCGCATCCAGGAGCGCCGCCCGCTCGTGTGGCTCGACCCAGGCCCCCTCCAGCGCCCGCAGCTGCTCCATGGCCGCGTCCGTGTCGATCCGGCCCAACGTGACCTGCAGGTGCAGCGACAGCAGGCGGGCCCGCACCTGGATGTCGCGCTCGTTGCTCCGGTCCGCGACCTCGAGCGCCTCCTGGTTCAGCCGCTCCGCCTCGTCGAGCCGACCCTGGGCGAGCCGGAGCTTCGCCAGCTCGTGCAGGGAGTCGGAGAGGAAGTAGGGGGCATCGAGCTGCCTGGCGAGGGCGATCGCCTGCGCAAAGCGCCGCTCGGCCTCCCCCTCGTTCGCCTCGGCGGCCGCCGTGGCGGCCAGGCACGCCACCTGGTCGGCAACGCTTGTCCAGTCCCCGAGCTCGAGCGCGATCCGGAGCGCATGGACGAAGCACCTGGTCGCCCGGGCGTGGTCGCCCTGGTCCCGATACACCGCGCCCAGGTTGCCGACGTAGACGCCGACGATCTGCCGGTCGCCCATCTCCTTGGCGACCGAGAGGGCCTGGTGGTAGCAGGCGACCGCCCGCGTGTGATCGCCATACCGCCAGTGCGCCAGGCCCAGGTTGCCGGCCGCATAGAGCAGGCAGCGGCGGTCTCCGGCCTCTGCCGCCGTGTCCAGCGCCCGCTGCAGGAGGGCCAGCGCGGCAGCCGTCTGGCCGGTGTTCAGGCGCACCAGGCCGGTGTAGTTGAGGGCGATGCTCACCCCGGGGAGGTCGCCGGCCTCGGTCGCCATCTCCAGGTGGCGCCCGGCCACGGCGAGCGCCTCATCGTAGGAACCCTGCTGATAGAGGGCGAAGGTGATGCGGTCCAGCGTCCTCGACAGGCCCTGCCGGTCGCCGAGGTGCTCGAACTCGTCGGCGGCGCGGGTGAGCCAGCCCACCGCCTCCGTGTACGACTGGGTGTACATGAACAGATCGCCGAGGTCTCGCTGGCTCGCGGCCAGGACGTCGCGACGCCCCGCCGTCGCGGCCACCTCCATCGCCCGCCGCAGGGTCCGCTCGGCCTCGGCCCATCGACCGGTGAGGTGCCAGATGCCCCCCAGGGCGACCAGCACCTCGCCGGTCTCCTCCTCCGGCTGCAGGGGGAGCAGGCGCTCGTAGTAGCCCACGGCCGCCTCGTTGGCGAAGGCGGCCCTGGCCGCGTCGCCGGCCGCCCGGAACCAGATCCGCTGCTTGTCGACTCGCCGGGTGCGGCCGTAGTGGTGGGCGAGCATGTCGACGTACTGGCTGAGACGGTCCGGGTAGGTCCGCTCGATGAACAGGCCGACGCGTTCGTGCAGGGCCTCGCGTAGCTGGAAGGTGAGGCTCTGGTAGGCCACCTCCTGGGTGATCGCGTGCTTGAACTGGTACTCGGGCTCGGGAGCGGCCGCCCGGCGGGGCATGAGGTCGAGCTCGTGCAGCCGCTCCAGGTGGTTCGCGATCTCCTCCGGCGGGCCCGCGGGTGGGTAGCCCTCGGCGATCCAGCGCGCCCGGCACCACCGGCCGATCACGCTGGCCACCTTGATGGTGGCCTTCTCGCCCTCGCTGAGCCGGTCGATGCGGGCCATCAGCAGGCGCTGGAGCCCGTCGGGCAGCTCCAGTGACGCCAGCGCGCGCGGGTCCCGCGGGTCGATGCCCCGGCTGTGCAGGTAGTTGACCAGCTCCTCCAGGTAGAAGGGGTTGCCGTCGCCCCGCTCGGTGACGCGGCGGACCACCTCGGGAGCGGCGACGGTGTCGGCGCCGTAGCGCTGGCGGAGCCGGAGGCCGACGAGCAGCTCGGCGTCGACACCGGCAAGCTCGCCCAGCCGGAGCTCGGTGAACCGGCCGAGCTGGGACAGCGAGGCCAGGGGCGACGAGTCCCCGGCCGGGGGGCGCGCGATCGCCAGGATCAGCACCGGTTGATCGGCGATGTGCTGGCCGAGGAACTCGAGCAGCGCGTACGAGGCCGGGTCGATCCAGTGGCAGTCGTCGAGCACCAGTAGCAGCGGCGCCCTGGCCGTGCGGTCGCGCAGGCACTCGAGCAGCAGCGAGCGGAGCAGCTCGTCCCGGCTCTGCGGGTCGAGCGGGGCGGTGAGCTCACTGTCGGGCATGGGGAGGTTGACGACCGGTCCCAGCAGCGGCGCCCGCTGGCCCGAGCCGCCGTCGAGCAGCCCGATCCGGCGGGTGAGCTGGGCCGCCTGCTCGGCGATGGGCAGCGAGGTGTCCAGCTCCAGCAGGTCGCTCCAGATGGAGCGCCAGACGAGGTAGCTGGTGGCGGTGCCGTGGGAGCGGCAGGCGCCGGTGTAGCTCGCGAACCCGAGCCCCTCCGTCATCCTGATGACGTCGGCGCCGAGCCGCGACTTGCCGATCCCCGCCTCCCCGACCAGGCAGACGACCTGCCCCTCCCCGGCGACCGTGCGTGCCACCAGCGCCCGGATCCTGGCCACCTCGCCGTCCCGGCCGACCAGCGGCTGCGGCGTCGCCGGCTCGGCCGGCCCGCGGCTCGGCCGGTCCCGCACGCCGTAGACCGTCCAGACGTCGATCGACCCGCTCTTGCCCTTGACGCGGATCGGCGCCAGCTCGTCGTGGACGGTGCTGTCGCGGACTCGCTCGTGGGTCGGGCGGTCGATGAGGAGCTGGCCCGGCTCGGCGGCCTGCATGATGCGCGAGGCGAGGTTGACCGAGTCGCCGATCACCGAGTACTCGCGGCGGGAGCTCGAGCCGACCTCGCCGCAGTAGACCGAGCCGGTGGTGACGCCGGCCCGGAACGGCCCCCCCGGCAGCCCGAGCAGCTCCAGGCAGCAGTGGACGGCCCGCTCCTCGTCGTCCTCGTGGCTGACCGGTGCGCCGAAGCAGGCGAGCAGCAGGCTGCCCTTGTCGCCGGTGGCCACCTGGCGGAGGTACCCGTCGTACCGGTCGATCACCCGCACGGCCGCGGCCAGGAAGCGCTGCAGCGCCGCGACCGACCGTGGGTCGTCCATGGCGAGCTCGGGTACGCCGACGAAGGCGACCGTGACCTTGCGGTGCTCGTTGACGAAGTCGCGCCGCCCGGAGCGGAGCCGTTCGGCGATGGCCGGATGGAGGAAGGGGGCGAGCCGCCGCGCCGTGCCCTCGTCGACGGGGTCGGGCGGGGCCGGCGGCACCGGCGGGACCGCCCCGAGCACGCCGCTGACCACCGACCATTGGCCTCGGCGCTCCAGGATCTCGGCGTCGAGACCGGCTTCGAGCAGGCCATGGTCGATGACGACCTCGCCACGTCGGGCGTGCTGCTCGGCCCGCGTCGCACGGTCGAGCGCCGGCCCAGCGAGCACGTAGCCGAGCCGGATGGCCGGGTCCCCCATGATGGTGACCAGCAGCGGACCGGCGGCGAGGCCGGCCTTCATGGCCAGCTCGAACGTCCCGGCCCGGGTGACGATGGTCTGGAACCGTGCCATCTCGGCCTGCATCGAGAGCGCGCAGCGGACCGCCCGGCGCTCGGTCACCCGTCGCGTCGCGGCGTCGTAGCGGAACACTGCCGTGAGCGCGTCGCCGGCAAACTCGGCCACCGCGCCGCCATGGCGCGAGACGAGGCTCACCATGGTGTCGAACCAGCCGTTCAGGATCCGGGTCAGCTCCTCCGTGCCGTACGCGCCGGACCTGGTCAGCGCCTCGGACATGGGCGTGAAGTCCGCGACGTCGATGAAGAGGACCACCGCATCGGTGCGCTCGCCGTTGGCAAGCGGCGTCTCACCCGGGTGTCGGAGCAGCGTCCGCAGGACGTAGTCGGGCACGAACGAGCGCCACGCCGAACTCAGGTCCGCCTCCTCACGGCGGAGGTCGGCATCCGGGACCGGCCGGTTCTCATCCACGGCGACTTCTCTTGTGCTCCAGCCTCTGTCGTTCTACGTTATGCCGGGCGTCAATCAGGGCGCTGAACGTGCCCGTCGGGATTGGGGGCGGCCATGCCTCATGCTGGTGGCGACGCCATCTTCGACTTCTTGCAGACCTGTCGCCACGGGGTCACGTTCATGCTGGGCGTCCTCCCGCCCACCGATACGCAGGCCGCTCCCGGGCCTCGGCTGCCGGCCATCTACCGGCGGATTCAGGCGGCGTCGCCCCCTCCCGACCGAGCCGACAAGCGCCCATGGGAGTTCGGAATTCTCGTCCACAACGACACGGGCAATGGCCAGCCATTTCGGCCGGAGGACGGCGACGAGAGCTGGAAACACCGCGGTGTGTTTTTCGTCGAAGATATTGCGTCCCTCGACCAGCCGGAGCCGGACGCGATCGTGCTCGACCGATGGCTCGCCGTGCCCGCCGGGCCGGTCACCTGGCCGTTCACCCGGGACATCGACCAGCGTGGGTTCCGTTCCGCTTCCTACCCTCAGCCTGAGATCGGGGACGAAGGCGTGACGCGGGTCCGTGTGGACTACAGCGGTGAGTACGACTTCCCATGGTCCAAGCCCCTCCCGCCCGACAGCAGATGGGTGGCCTTCAGCTTCGACCGCTTCTGGCCGCCCGAGCGCGAGAGCGTCGAGTACATCGCCCAGGTCCGGGAGGACTGCGACCATCCCCCGGGCGGCCAGGACCAGGCCGCGGCGGCCAGGTCCGGTTCGGCCTAGCGGCCGACCTGGACCTCGCCGGGCTCGGCGTCGGCGGCCAGGAACCCGAGCAGGCGCTCGGCCTCCTCGGCCAGGGCGGCCCGGTCCTGGACGGACAGGGGGGCGAGGGGCCGGACGGTCAGGGTGGCGGCCTTGCCGTCGCGGGCCAGGCGCCAGGCGCCGTTGACGAAGCCGTCGACCAGGAGGGGCGACCAGTGGAGGCCGTCGGCCGGCCAGCGGGCGGCGGCGTCGGCGGCGATGTGGCCGCGGTCGGCGTGGGAGAGGGCCACGTTGTCGAACTGGGGGAGGAACCGGACCGGGGCCGGGGTGTCGGGGTCGGGGCGGGGGGCGTCGGGGAGGTCGAACAGCTCCTTGCCGGCCTCGCTGCGGAAGGTGCGCAGCCGGGGGCGGAGGCGGTCGATGACCTCGCGCAGGCGGGTCAGGCCCGACCAGGCCTGGACGTCCATGACCCCGGCCGGGCCGAAGGCGGCCAGGTAGCGCAGGACGACCCGGTCGATCGAGGGGGCCACCTCGAGCGGGCGGCCGAGCCAGGTCTCGGTGGCCGCCCAGGTCGGCAGCCCCTTCTGGCCCCAGACCCCGCGCGGCGGCAGCTGGACCACCGGGACCAGGTGGTGGACGGCGTAGGCGAGCGAGGAGGCGTCGTCGGCGGGCCAGCGCTCGCCCAGGTGGCTGCGGAGCTGGGCGGTGGTGCGCGGCCGCTCGTCCAGCAGGGCCCGGCCGGCGACGACCACGGCCTCGACGTCGACGCCCTTGAGCCTGCGGCCGAAGGGGGTGCCGGTCCAGAACTGGCGCTCCAGCAGCGGCCGCAGCAGCGGGGCCAGGGTCAGGCAGTCGCGGGCGCTGACCAGGTGGATGGTGGTGCGCATGAGCGGGCTGCGGACGGCCTGGCGGCCGGCGACCAGCCGGCCCAGCTCGTTGGGGTCGAAGCCCTCCAGGCGGGTCCACAGCCCGACATACGGGTCGCGGGGCTCCTGGGCCTGCATGCCCACCAGGTGCTCGACCATCTCGGCGGCCGGCCGCCGCACCCGGCGCAGCAGCAGCTGGCGCTCGAGCAGCGCCCGGTTGCGGGCCCGTGGGCCGAGCACGGTCCCCGACATCTGACGGCTCATCGCTCCGCGAGCGTACGGAAGAACGCGCGCACGTCGCCGACCAGGAACTCGGGCGCCTCCATGGCGGCGAAGTGGCCGCCGCGGTCGAACTCCGACCAGTGGACGACGTTGTGGTCCCGCTCGGCCAGCTTGCGGATGGCGACGTCCTGGGTCAGGGATACGGCCACCCCGGTGGGCACGGTGCCGCGTTCCCTGGGCGCCCACATGGTCGGGTCGTGCGCCGTCTCGTAGTAGTGACTGGCCGACGAGCCGGCGGTGCCGGTGAGCCAGTAGATGCTGACGTTGGTCAGCAGGTGGTCGCGGTCCACGGCGTCCTCGGGGAGCTCGGCCGCCGGGTCGGTCCACTCCTTGAACTTCTCCACGATCCAGGCCAGCTGCCCCACCGGGGAGTCGTTGAGCGCATAGGCGAGCGTCTGTGGCCGGGTCCCCTGGATGGTGGCATAGCCCATCATGTCGTCCTGGAAGTGCCGCAGCCTGGCCATGCGCTGCTGTTCGGCCTCGGTGAGGTCGGCCAGCTCATTCTGGTCGCCCGAGGGGAAGGTGACCAGGGCGTTGACGTGCACGCCGACGACCCGCCCGGGCGCCTGCCGGCCCACCACCGGGGCCACGAAGGCGCCCACGTCGCCGCCCTGGACGCCGTAGCGGTCATAGCCCAGCCGGCCCATCAGCTCGACCAGCGCGCCGGCGATGCGGCCGTAGCTCCAGCCCGTGTCGGGGAGCGGCCTGGAGAACCCGAAGCCCGGGAGGGACGGGATCACCAGGTGGAAGGCGTCGGCCGGGTCGCCGGCGTGGGCCGCCGGGTCGGTCAGGGGGCCGATGACCTCCAGGAACTCCACGATCGAGCCGGGCCAGCCGTGGATGAGGAGCAGCGGGGTCGCCTGGGGCTGGGGCGAGCGGACGTGGAGGAAGTGCAGGTTGGCGCCGTCGACGGTGGTGGTGAACTGGGGGTACTGGTTGAGCCGGGCCTCGTGCTTGCGCCAGTCGTAGGCGGTCCGCCAGTGGTCGGCCAGCTCCCGCAGGTACCCGACCGGCACCCCGCGGCTCCAGCCGACCCCGGGGAGCTCGTCCGGCCAGCGGGTCCGGGTCAGCCGGTCGCGCAGGTCGTCCAGGTCGGCCTGGGGGACGTCGATGCGGAAGGGTCGGATCTCGGCGCCGGTCATGCGGCCTCCTCCACTGCGGAACAAATTGTTCTGTTCCAGTCTATCAGAACAGAATCATTCGTTCCACAAGGGGAGGACCCCGGGGCGGGGTTGGCTGGCCCGAGGCCCGGGTCAGGTGGTGGGGGCCGCCGGCGGCTCCGCGGTCGTGGGGCCGGCGGTCGTGGGCGGCGCGGTGGTCTCCGCGGTCGTGGTGGGCGGCGCGGTGGTCGGGGGCTCCGTCGTCGGGGGTGCGGTGGTCGGCGGCTCCGTCGTCGGGGGTGCGGTGGTCGGCGGCTCCGTGGTGGGCGGTGCCGTGGTGGGCGGCTCGGTGGTCGGCGGAGCCGTCGTTGGTGGGGCCGTGGTCGGCGGGCCGGCGGTCGGTGGCGGGGTCGTGCCCGGCGGCGGGGTCGTGCCCGGCGGCGGGGTCGTGCCCGGTGGCGGGCTGGTGCCGGGTGGCTGGGAGACGCCGGCGGGAGCGGGGACCCCGGGGACGGCCTCGGGGCCGGACGGCGGGGTGGTGTCGCCGCTGGTGATGGGGTTGATCGACTCGATCAGGCCGCCGACCCCGGTGACCACCGGGAAGCTGGCGCCGCCGGTGGTGGTCGGGGGCTGGGAAGCGGCGGCCGACGACCCGGGCGGCTGGCCGCCCTGGCTGCCGCCGCCGGCGGACCCCCCGGCCGGCCCGCCGGACGGGGTGGGGGTCAGCGAGGTCTCGTTCTCGGCGGCCCCGGCGATGGCGCCGCCGAACTTGGTGCACGCGGGCGCGCACGACCCGCCCTGGTCGCTGAGGCTGAAGGCCAGCAGCAGGCTCATGAGGCCGACGATCGTGGCCCCCCAGACGCGGGCCCGGCGACGCAGGGACGGCTGCCAGCTGCCGATCCGGTAGGAGGGGTCGCGGGTCGGCCGCACCGGCTGCTCGGCGGTGGCGTGGCGTGACCAGGCGGCGATGATCGCGGCCTCAAGCGACCCCAGCTGGGGCATGGGCGCGTCCAGCAGGGTCGACAGCTCGGCCACCTGGAACGGGCGGTGCAGGAACTGGCGTGCCCCGTCGGGCGGGAGGTCGGGCCGCCGCTCGTCCTTGTCCAGCAGCATGACCAGAGGTCCGTTGTAGCGTTCGCGGACCTGCTTGTAGCTGAGCCGGCGGGCGTTGGGCTGACTGTCGAGGACGACGGCGGCCACCTCGGGCGTCGACCAGTCGGCCAACTCGGACACCGAGTTGAAGTGGGCGATCCGGTCACCGTTCGAGAGCAGGCGCTCGACGGTCGACGCCAACCCGGCATCCCGTGACAGCAGGACAACCTGACGTTCCACGACCACCGTCCCGTTCGCCCCCCGACCGGATCGCGACGAGCGGCCCGATGGAACCAGTCGTCGCACAGAAGCAGCATATTTGCACAGTCGAACGAAAGTCTCTACGCCGATTGCACGAGGAATCAGGCGGGTCTGGGTGGTTCGAGGCTCGCGTCCGGTTCGTGGGCGCCCGAGGGGAACCGGGCGAAGCCCTTCCAGGCCAGGCCGGCCAGCTCGTCGGCCAGCTCGGCGGCGTCCAGAGGCCGGCGCTCGTCCAGCCACCAGCCGGCCGCGCCCTCGGCCATGGCCACGATGGCCGCGGCCAGGGCCCGCGCCCTCGGGGCGGCCAGGCCGGCCTCGGCGGCGATGATCGTCGCCACCCGGCCGGCCACCCAGCGGCGGAAGGCGGTCACCTGCTGCTGGAAGTCGGCGTCGAGGCCGAGGGCCTCGGTGAACAGCAGGCGGAAGGCGTCCTCGTTCCGGTCGACGAAGTCGATGTAGGCCCCGAACCCGCGCCGCAGGCGCTCCTCGTTGTCCTCGGCCTGGCTGAAGGCGGTCTCCAGCTCCGCGGTGAGCCGGCCCAGCTCGCCGGCCAGCAGGTCCTCGTACAGCGCCCGCTTGGAGGAGAAGTGCTGGTAGAGCACGGGCTTGGTCACGCCGGCGGCCTCGGCGATGGACTCCATGGAGGCGCCCCGGTAGCCGTCGCGGGCGAACAGCCGCCTGGCCACACCCAGCAGCTGGGCCTTGCGCTCGGCCGCCCGCAGCCGCATGCCGATGGGCACGCTCACCGGTTCCACCCCCTTGCGCAGCGCTTCACGGTCCCGCATCCTACCGTTCAGTAGGTTACCGAGCGGTAACCCACCGGTACGGGAAAGGACCTGTCCATGATCGGCTTCGCCCTCTCCGAAGACCAGGTGGCCGCCCAGAAGTGGGCCCGCGAGTTCGCCGAGAAGGAGATCCGGCCGGTCGCGCCCCACTACGACGAGACCGAGGAATTCCCCTGGCCGGTCCTTTCCAAGGCGGCCGACATCGGCCTGTACGGCATGGACTTCTACCGGATGATCGGCGAGGACGAGACCGGCATCCTCCAGCCCCTGCTGGTCGAGGAGCTCTGCTGGGGCTGCGCCGGCATCTCGCTCGGCATCTTCGGCAGCGGGCTGCCGCTGGTCGCCCTCATCGCCAGCGGCACCCCGGAGCAGGTCACCCGCTGGTCCCCCGAGCTGTTCGGCACCCCGGCCGAGCCCAAGGTGGGCGCGTTCGCGGTCACCGAGCCGGGCGCCGGCTCCGACGTCTCCAGCCTCCGCACCCGGGCCGTCCGCGACGGCGACGACTGGGTCCTCAACGGCCAGAAGGTCTTCATCACCAACGGCGGCATCGCCAGCGTCCACGTGGTGGTGGCCACCGTCGACCCGACCCTCGGCCACCGCGGCCAGGCCAGCTTCGTGGTCCCGCCGGGCACGCCCGGCCTGCGCCAGGGCAAGAAGGAAAGGAAGCTCGGCATCCGCGCCTCCCACACCGCCGAGGTGCTGCTGGAGGACTGCCGCGTCCCCGCCGACTGCCTCCTCGGCGGCTCCGAGCGGCTCCAGGCCAGGCTGGACCGGGCCCGGAACGCCCAGGCCGCCGCCCGCTCCCGGGGCAGCTCGGGCGCCCTGGCCACCTTCGAGGCGACCCGCCCGGTCGTCGGCGCCCAGGCCGTCGGCATCGCCCGGGCCGCCTTCGAGTTCGCCCGCGACTACGCCCGCGAGCGGGTCCAGTTCGGCAAGCCGATCGCCGCCCAGCAGGCCATCGCCTTCAAGCTGGCCGACATGGCCACCGAGATCGACGCCGCCCGCCTCCTGGTCTGGCGCGCCTCCTGGATGGCCCGCAACGGCATGGGCTTCTCCCACGCCGAAGGCTCCATGTCCAAGCTCAAGGCCGGCGAGGTCGCCACCCGCGTCACCGACGAGGCCATCCAGGTCCTCGGCGGCTACGGCTTCATCCGCGACTTCCCCGTGGAGAAGTGGCACCGGGATGCCAAGATCTACTCGCTCTTCGAGGGCACGTCCGAGATCCAGCGTCTGGTGATCTCGCGTGCCAACGGCGGGATGGCCTGACCAGGCTTCAACCGAAGTGCCGGGCAGGGATCCCGTGGTAGAGGATGAACCGGTCGAAGGGCTGCACCCCTGGGGTGTCGCCGACCTCCTTGACCGCCCGGCCCAGCGCCCGCAGGTCGGCGACGTCCATCTCCAGGGGTGGCTCCTGCGGCTGGTAGGTGGTGCGAATCGGATAGTCGACCCCGGGCCGACGGGTCATCTCGATGTGCCCACCGAGCAGGTGGCGGACCGGATGGTCCTCGGCGAAGGCCAACAGCCGCTCCACCGTGGCCGCGAACGCGGCCCAGTCCCGCACATACAGCCGCCCCGGGTAGACCGTGTCCCCGGTGAGCAGCAGCCCGGTGGAGCGGTCGTAGTAGGTGACCGCGGGCTGGTCGTGTCCCGGGCTGGGAATGACGTCCACGACCCGGCCACCCAGGTCCAGCTGCGCCGTCCCCTCGGGCCAGTCCGGCAGCCGGAAGAAGCCCGTCACGGCGGCCAGGTCCGCCCCGAGCACGGTGGTGTCGGGGCGGTCGGCGAACTGCACGTCCCCGGCGGTGTGGTCGCCGTGGCTGTGGGAGTGGGCCACCAACAGCTGGTAGTGGTCGCGGGGATGCTCGGCCAGCCAGTCGGCCAGCAGGCGGTCCACGGTCGCCCGCAGCGGGAAGAACCCGTGCTGCGGGGTCGCGCCGCTGTCCACCAGCACCGCCTGGTCGTCCCCGAGCAGCAGGTACAGGAACGGCGCCTCGTAGTGCACCGACATGTTCTGCCGCAGGATCACGGTGTGCTCGTCGTAGTGGTGGACCTGGATCTCCGGGTCACGGTCGTGCTTGGCCGACGGCGAGCCGTGGATCCATCGCACGTCGAGGTCGCCGGTCGCCCGGGCCTGGTATCGGTCGTCGATGGGCACGGCGCCATCCTCGCAGATACCGCCCCAGGCCGGCGCGTGCGTGGCATAGCTGTCGTGCGATCAAGCCTGAGGAGGCGGGATGGGAGAGGTCGAGCGCTACCCGGACGGGACCTTCTGCTGGGTCGACCTGGGCACGGTCGACCCGGCGGCGGCCAAGGCGTTCTATGGCGGGCTGCTCGGGTGGGAGTTCGACGACCTGCCGACCGGGGACAAGGGCACCTACACGATCTGCCGGCTGGACGGGAAGGCGGTCGCCGGGCTGTACGACCGGGCCGAGGAGACGGGCTGGGGGTCGTACATCAAGGTCGACGACGTCGACCGGGCCGCCGGCCGGGCCCGGGAGCTCGGCGCCCAGGTCCTGGTGGAGCCGTTCGACGCGCCGGGGGGTGGGCGGGTGGCCACCGTCCGCGACCCGGCCGGGGCGGCGGTGTCGCTGTCGCGGCCGGGAGACCACTTCGCGGCCGAGGTGGTGAACCAGGACGGGGCCTGGACCTGGAACGAGCTGGCCGCCCCCGACCTGGCCGCTGCCGTGGCCTTCTACGGTCAGCTGCTCGGCTGGGTCGCCGCCGACATCGGTGGGGCGGTCGCGCGGACCAGCTTCAGCCTGGGGGACCTGCTGGTCGGCGGCGGGCACGCCCCCATCGGGCCGGAGGACCCGACGCCGCGCTGGACGATCTCGTTCTGGGTGGCCGACGCCGACCGGTGCGTCGAGCGGACCACCGAGCTGGGCGGCGGGGTGGTGCTGGCGCCGATGGACATCCCCATCGGCCGGTTCGCGATCGTCAGCGACCCCGGCGGGGCGGCCTTCACCGTGGCCGCCGTGCCCGGCGGCCCGCTGCGGGGAGTGGACGGCTCCTAGCGCCCGGACCCGGCGCCGGCGGGCTGGGGCTGGGCCTCGGGGGCCGGCCTCTGGGTCACGCCGAGCGGGCGGCGCCGCTCAGCCATGCCGAGCAGCACCATGTGGACCAGGAAGAGCACCGACGCGCCGACCAGGAAGAGGATGCTCGGCAGGTACGGGTTGCCCGGGTCGCGGTAGGCGAAGGTCGTCTTGGGGGCGAAGTCGGGCTTCTTGAGGCCGGAGTCCTCGGGCGGGGCCTTGGGCGAGATGACGATGGCGGCCACCTCGGTGCCGTCCTGGATCGTGTAGAAGGTCTTGGCGTCGAGGTTGGTCACGTCCAGCTCGTCGCTGGAGTTCTCGACCTTCTTGTTGGTCTCGGTGATCAGGTCCTGGACCGCCCGCTGTCTGGCCGTGTCCAGGTCGGCCTTGAGCTTTTCCTGGGCGCTGCCGGCCTCGACCTCGCCCTCCGGGGCCGCCTGCCAGCCGTTGCCGGCCTGGCCCTGGAAGTCCCGCACGGCGTCGTAGGTGCTGGCCTGGGGGTCGTCGATGGTGAAGGACTTGAACGTCGGCTGGGTGCCCTTGGGGCCGGTGAGCGGCGTGGTCCCGGGGATGCCGAACAGCCACACGGCCGAGAGCATCATCAAGAAGCCGAAGAAGGCGGTGGCTGCGATCAGGTAGCCCTTGAGGGCCCCGAAGTTGGTTGCCAGCAGCATGTACACCGACCCGGGCAGGAGCACGAAGCCCGTGATCACGACGAGGAGACCCTTCACGGGCGCTGACGCCTCCTTGGCTGCCTACTCGGCACGGCGACCACCGGCGGCCTGGAACTCGAGCAGCGGCCGCTTCTTGTTGTCGCTCTGGATGGACAGGATGTAGTTGACCAGGTCGGTGATCTGCTGGTCGTTCATGGGCCCGCCGTAGCGGACGCCCCAGGTCGGCATGGGCGTGGGCGGGCGGCCCTTCTGGATGGTGGTCCAGGCCACCGTGCCCACGTCCTCGTCCGGGTGCCGCTGGTAGACCTCGTGCAGGTTGGGGGCGTGCACGTCGGTCGGCTTGGCCCCCTTCACCCCGGGGGTGACGTAGCGCTTGACCGTGCCGCCCTGCGCGTTGATGCCGTGGCAGCGGGAGCAGAACTCCTCGAAGGTGGCCCGGCCGAGGCGCACCGACTCGGTCTGCTCCTTGGCCGCGGCGGCCTCCTGGCGGGCCGGCTCGCGCAGGTACAGGAACGGCAGGAGCACGGCCAGGAACACCGTGAGCGCGACCCCGGCGATCTGGTAGTTCTCCAGCAGCCGGCCCTCCAGGGCCTCGTCGGTCGGCCCTGGGCGGCGCGACGGCGGCGCCGACGGGCCGGCCTGGCGGGCCTTCTCCCTGGCCGAGCTGATCACGATGATCAGCGCGAAGAACAGCAGGATGGCGGAGACGACGGCCAGGATGAGGACGGTGGTCCTGCTCATCGCTCAGGCCCCCCCGCCGCCGACGCAGTGGGGGCCCTGGAGCTCCTGCCCGGTGGTGTTGGTCCCCCGGGGCGGGCCGGTGATGATCTTGGAGGTGTCGACCACGATCTGGCCGCCCGAGACCGCGATGGCGAAGCGGTCCAGGCCGCGCGGGGCCGGGCCCTCCTTGTACTCGCCGGCCTGGTTGTACTTGGAGCCGTGGCAGGGGCACTCCCACCACTGGGCGGTGGGGCACCAGGGGACCCGGCAGCCGAGGTGGACGCAGCGCTGGTAGAGGGCCATGAACCCGCCCCCGGCGACGCCGGCGTAGAGGCCCTTGGTGTCGTCCTCCTCCTTGTAGGGGACCAGGTAGAAGCGGCCGTCGGGCACGTAGGCGTAGCCGTCGTTGGCCTTGATGTCGCCGTTGATGCTCTCGGGCGTGCCCGCCTGGATCTTGGTGCCGAAGCCCTCGGTGAGGTTGGGCCACAGGAAGTAGACGGTGCCGGCGCCGAACCCCGCGACGGCCGCCCCGAGCCCGGCCAGCCAGGCCGTGCGCAGGAACGACCGCCGGCTCACCTGCGGTTTCTTGGCCGGCGGCCGGGGGGTGGCCGGTCGCACCCCCTCCGAGATCGCCATCGATTCCCTTTCCTGGGTTCCTAGAACTCGAAGAACAGACAGGTCTTGTCCGGATGGACCGGGGTCGAGCAGGTCTGGGTCCACGGCCAGACCCACTCGAAGCTCGGCCCACGGAAGAACGAGCCGGAGAGCACGAGGACGGACCAGAACATCATGAACATCGTGAACATCAGGACGGCCAGCTTGCGGTTCTCGGGCCGCATCGACGGGTTCTTGTCGAAGTAGGGCGTGGCCGCGAGCACCAGCAGGGCGATCCCGGGGATCGTCACCCCGGCCACCATCGGGTGGAAGTAGCGCAGCAGCTCCTGCAGGCCCAGGAAGTACCAGGGCGCCTTGGAGGGGTTCGGGGTCAGGTTGCTGTTGGCCAGCTCCCGCAGGGGCGCGTTGACCACCATGGAGAACACGGTCACGAACGCGAACATCGCGAAGGCGGCCACCGCCTCGCGCAGCAGCAGGTGGGGCCAGACGTTGACCTTGTCCTCCTGGCGGGCCTCGGCCCGCTGGATGCCCTCGGGCGGGACCATGGCCAGCAGCCGGTGGGTCTCGCCCTGGCGGGCCGCGGCCCCGGCCTGGCCGGGCAGGCCCTTGGTGGCCACCGCGGCCGCCACCCGGGCCGCCCGCTCCTCGGGGGTGAGCCGCCGGCCGCCGTTGCCCGGGACCGCCGCCGGCCTGGCCGCCGGAGCGGCCGGTGCCTGCGCCGGCGCCCCGGCGGCCGGCGGGGCCTCGGTGGCCACCGCCGCCGGAGCCGGAGCGGCCTCGGCGGCGGCCGCGGCCGGGGCGGCCGCCTGGCCGTCGCCCTGGAGCGAGGCCCGGTTGACCCCCCGCGCCTTGCGGGCGGCCACCGACTTGGCCTTGGCCCTGGCCGTGCGCTCGGACTCGCCGGCCGCGATCAGGCGGTCGTAGGTCTCCTGGTCCGGCTGGATGTCGTCTGCCATCGGAACCTCGTTCCCCCTAGAGCGGCCCCGAGATGCCGCCGTCCTTGCGGATCCGCCAGAAGTGGACGGC
>Ga0307296_10000145_pt1 | contig 29553 bp, 30 predicted proteins | sample ER_DNA_153_FD_194467 | JGI IMG/M metagenome (GOLD analysis project Ga0307296, IMG submission 194467) | Bulk soil microbial communities from the East River watershed near Crested Butte, Colorado, United States - ER_DNA_153 | ecosystem: Environmental > Terrestrial > Soil > Floodplain | place... | reverse complement strand
AGTGGGATGCCTATACATCAAGGATCTCGACAAGATCGACATTTCCATCCTCGAAGTCATCGTTGCCGAGTCGTACCGCACCCTCAGCGCTGATACCTACACTCTGCGTGCTCGCGAAGGAGCTGCTGGGCCGCCCGATGACTAGCTGTTGTTATGACCTGGTGCGTTCGGCCCCGACGAGTCTGTTGGGCATCGGGTCGCCCAGATCTGTGCCACGATGCACATCAAGATCGTGTCCACGGTCATCCGAGATCGGACGCAGCTATGCCACCGCCAACCGAAGAGGGCGACATCAGCGCAGCCGAAGTGCCGCACAACAGCACAGCGGAAGCGCCCGATGGCGCTGGCGGCAGCACTGCGGAAGCGCCGGAGAAGCGACCGCCGGGTCATGTCCGGGAGACCGTCGTCATCATCGTGCTTTCGCTCACGGCGGTACTGACGGCGTGGTGTGGCTTCGAGTCGTCGAAGTGGAGCGGGGAGATGTCCATCGCCTTCAGCCAGGCGTCCAGCGCCCGGATCGAGGCAGCGAGGCAGGACGGGATCGCCAATGCCGCCCGCCAGGCCGACCTCACCATCTGGGGCGTGTACGTGCAAGCGCGTGCTCAGGGCGACACCGCCCTCGCGGCGTACGTGGAGAGGCGCTTCACCCCTCACTTCCAGGTGGCCTACAAAGCTTGGATTGCTCAGCGGGAACCGACGATCGGACCGTTCAAGATGAAGGAGTACGTGCCACCTGGGACGACCGAGGCCGCAGCCACAGACCAGCGCGCCGACACCCGCTTCGCGGACGCACTCAGGTTCAACCAGCGCGCGGACAACTACACCATCCTCACGGTGCTCTTCGCGTTGGTCTTGTTCTTCGCCGCTGCGTCGACTCGGTTGGGCCGTCTGCGCGCTCAATGGATCGTGCTCGGAGTGGCGATCGTCTTTCTTGTCGCAGCGATGGTCATCTTGGCCACCTTTCCGATCGATTTCTAATCGACCGCGCGGAGCGCCGGGAGCATGCGGCGTGCGCTTCATTGGTTGGTAAATCGGCCGTCAGTCGGTTGGTGATGTGCCGAGGTCGGCGGAGGAACGCGTCCCGCCTCCGTCGTGCGTTGCACCAGCAATCGAGTGCGCAGTCACATTCAACGATGCTGCGAGCCAGCCGACCCTCAGCGGGCGCCGAGTAGGTGTTGCACGGCAAGCCGCTGGACCCGGGCGAATCCGTAGCCCTGTGTACGCGGGGTGTCCAGGTTGTAGTCCTCGAACGCGGTGCGGTCGGCGAGCAGCTCCTCGTACGTCTCGCCCTCGGAGAGAGTAGGACTGCTCAGTTCATCGACGCGGGCGGCCGCGAGCGCCTCCTGGACTTCCGGGTCAGCCCGGAACGCCCGCGCCCGATCCCGCAGCGTCAGATACAGCTCCATGTTGGCCTGCGCCGACTCCCACACCCCGTCCATATTCTCGGTGCGCACCGGCTTGTAGTCGAAGTGCCGATCTCCGTCGTAGGTGGAGCCACCGCCGGGCGCGCCGTTCTCCAGCAGATCGACCGTGGAGAACGCCTGCAGCAGGTCGCCGTGGCCGAATACCAGATCCTGGTCGAAGCGCGGGCCCTTCTGCCCGTTCAGGTCGATGTGGAACAGCTTCCCGGCCCACAGCGCCTGCGCAATGCCGTGGGTGTAATTGAGGCTGGCCATCTGCTCATGCCCCACCTCGGGGTTGATGCCCACCATGTCGGCGTGCTCAAGCTCGTTGATGAACGCCAGCGCATGGCCGATCGAGGGCAACAAGATGTCGCCCCGCGGCTCGTTGGGCTTAGGCTCGATCGCGAACCGCAGCCCGTAGCCGCGGTCCATGGAGTATTGAGCGAGCGTGTCCATCGCCTCTCGGTACCTGTCGAGCGCGGCCCGCACATCCTTGGCGAAATCCACCTCGGAGCCTTCCCGGCCGCCCCAGAAGACGTAGATCTGCGCGCCCAATTCAGCGGCGAGGTCCATGTTCCGCATCACCTTGCGGATCGCGTACCGCCGCACGGTTCGGTCGTTGCTGGTGAAGCCGCCGTCTTTGAACACTGGGTCATAGAACAAGTTGGTGGTGACCATCGGCACGACCATTCCGGTCTCCTCCAGCGCGGCGGTGAACTCGTCGATAATCCGCTGCCGCTCCGCGCTGCTGCCGCCCGGCGGGATCAGGTCGTCGTCATGAAAGGTGATGCCGTACGCGCCGAGCTCGGCGAGCTTGTAGACCGCCTCGACGCCGGAGAGGACCGGCCGGGTCGCCTCCCCGAACAGGTCGCGTGCCTGCCAGCCGACCGTCCACAAACCAAAGCTGAACTTGTCCTCTTTGGTGGGCTGTGGGGCCATGACTCCTCCTGATGGATGTTTGCGAAAATTGGTTGTCACACACGAGAAGGCCAGTAGATCACCCCTCCCACTCCCGGCACCCCGCGAGCCCGGACGGCCGCTGCGCGATCCTACTGTCGGCCCAGCCAGCATCAGCCTAGGATTGTTGTCGCTACCTAGACTGAAACGCGACGTTTTGCCGCACTGGGTGGGAGGGCGCTCATGCCGATACCGATCAACGAACGGCTGCAGCTGCTCCACGCGCACTACACGAGCCAGATCAACGCGGCCGTTGGCGCCGGCCGGATGGATCTTGTGCGCGACCTAGCGAACGACTGCCAAAACGAGGCGCTCGCCTTGATGCTTGCTGCCGAGGACGGTACATCGGGCCAGCCGAATCAGGAAACGGTCGAGATCTTGGAGTTTGACGGGTGGCCGCGCTGGCGAGGCGTCCACAGACCGGGCACCTTGCGGTCATGGTTCCGCCGACGCGGCAGCCATTAGGCCCGGCAGTCGGTGTGACTTGTGACCTCCTAACGATCATGTATCGGCCCGAACTCTTCGCTGAGTTAGTCCTTGACATCACGGTGCCCCAAGTGCCAGACTGCGGCCGAGCCGAAAGCCTTTCGAAAGCGTTTCGAAAGAGACCGAAAGGGCCGTTCACCGTCTACTCAGGGAAGAGGACATGACACTTCAGACGAAGAGGGCCGCCTTCGCCGTGGTCCTGGCGGCGGGTCTAGCCGTAACATCGCTCGCCGGGTGCAACCGTGGCACCACCGCTGCGCCGGGCGGCGAGGCAAGCGGGGCAAGTGGGGGCGCAGCAGGCAAACGTGCCTGCATCATCCTGCCCGACGCCTCGTCTTCGAGTCGTTGGGAGAACGGCGACCGTCCCCAGCTGGAGCAGGCGTTCAAAGCGCAGGGGGTGGAGACCGACATCCAAAACGCCCAGAACGACACGTCCAAGTACGCGACGATCGCCCAGCAGCAGCTCACCAAGGGCTGCGCGGTCATGCTGCTCGTCGACCTGAATGAGGCTGGCGTCCAGGTGGCGCAGAAGGCAAAGGCGCAGGGTGTCCCGGTGATCGCCTACGACCGGCCGATCGAGGGTGCTGATTACTACATCTCGTTCGACAACTTCCATGTCGGTGAGCTCGAGGGTCAGATGATCGTCGACGGCCTCAAGGCGGAGGGCAAGGATGCGGCGACGGCCAAGGTCGTCTACGTCGGCGGCGATCCGACCGACGGCAACGCGAAGCAGTTCCACGACGGCGCCGACAAGGTCATGTCCGAGGCGGGCATCAAGCCGGCCTTCCAGACACCGGGCACTTGGGACGTGAAGAAGGTTCAGACCTACTTCGAGCAGGCCTACACCGCGCTGAAGGGCGACATCGACGCCGTTTGGGTCGCGAACGACTTCAGCGCGGCCAGTGTGATCTCGGTGCTGGACAAGAACGGCAAGCAGGTTCCGGTCAGTGGTCAGGATGCCAGCCCGCCTGGTCTGCAGAACATCCTTCTCGGCAAGCAGGTCGCAACGGTCTATAAGCCGTTCCAGCTGGAGGCGCAGGCGGCCGTGGACTTGTCCATGAAACTCCTCAATGGCGAGAAGCCGCCCGCCCCGACCACGGCCGCCGACGGCACGCCATTCATCCCACAGACCCCTGTCGTGGTCGACACGAAGAACATGAAGGTTGTGTTCGACGACGGGAACGCCAAGATCTCGGAGGTTTGCACCAAAGCGGTCGCGGAGGCGTGCCAGAAGGCCGGCCTGCAGTAGGCCTAGACATCCACCGCAGTTGAGTCGGTCACGGTGGCCATCCGCACCAGCCAGTGCGCATGGCCACCAACCTCGCTCTAATGGCAGTAGCTAAGGAGGTAGACGTGGAAACCCCGATCATCGAACTGCAGGGCATTCGCAAGGGCTTCGGCCCCGTCGAGGTCCTCAAGGGCGTCAACATGACGGTTTTCCCGGGCAAGGTCACCGCGCTCGTCGGCGACAATGGCGCGGGGAAGTCGACGTTGATCAAGGGACTGTCGGGGGCGCAACCCTACGACTCCGGAGAAGTCTCCTTCGAAGGGGCGCCCATCACTCTCAACTCACCCCGTGACGCATCTGGGCACGGAATCGAGGTCGTCTACCAGGATCTGTCGTTGTGCGAGAACCTCGACATCGTCCAGAACATGTTCCTGGGGCGTGAAGAGGTTCACCAGCGCATGCTCAACCAGCCGGAGATGGAGAAGCATGCGACGGCGACGCTCCAGTCGTTGTCTGTGCGCACGATGAAGTCCGTGCGCCAGAAGGTCGCCTCCCTGTCCGGTGGTCAGCGGCAGACAGTGGCGATCGCCCGTGCGGTACTGCAGAAAGCGAAGGTCGTCATCCTCGACGAGCCGACGGCTGCGCTCGGTGTTGCCCAAACCGAACAGGTGCTGGCGCTCGTCCGCCGCCTCGCCGACGCCGGGGTGGGCGTCATCATCATTAGCCACAACCTCGCGGACGTATTCGAAGTGGCGGACTACATCAATGTGCTCTACCTCGGCGCCATGGTGGCCCAGTTGAAGACGAGCGAGACGAACTACAACGACGTTGTCGCATACATCACCGGCATCAAGGGCGACACCTCGGCTGCGGAGGAAGTGGAAGAAGAGGAGGTGGTCTCGTGACCACGCCGGTCGAAAAGTCGACGAATCCGTCAACGAACGCGGCGGCCCAAACGGTCGGAGGCGCCCCCGCCCCCCATCAGATCGCGACCGGGCATGAGGGCAGCGTCCGCGACCAGATCGACAGCTATGTGCAGCGGATCCGCGGCGGCGAGATGGGCATGCTGCCGGCTCTCGCTGGGCTGATCATTATCGGCCTCGTGTTCTGGATCCTGACACCGTTCTTTTTTACGAAGACCAATATCGCCAACCTGATGACTCAGACCGCGGCACTGATGATGCTGGCGGTGGCGCTGACGTTCGTGATCATTCTTGCCGAAATCGACCTGTCGGCCGGCGTCACGGGTGGTCTGGGCATGGCGATTTTCATTCTGCTCACGAACGTCGGTGGGTGGAACTGGATCGCCGCGTTGCTCATAGCGTTCGTCGTCGGCGCCTCGATCGGCACGTTCATCGGCTTTATGGTCGCCAGGATCGGGGTTCCGTCGTTCGTCATCACCCTGGCCCTGTTCCTGGGCCTGCAGGGTGTGATTCTCGTTCTGCTCGGTAATGCCGGCGCCTACCGCATCGAGGACGCAGCCGTGATCGCGATCATGAACAAGAACATGCCGGTCTGGGCCGGATGGCTGATGCTCGCCATCATCGTTGCCATCTCGCTGTTCACCGGGCTCTACGACCGGAGCCGACGAGTCGCGAGCGGTATGGCCGTTCGTCCTATGAGCCTGCTATGGGCACGCGTCGCAGCCTGGGCAGTTGGCGGCGGACTTGTCGTCTTGCTGCTGAGCCTGAACAGGTCGACGAGCGTGATCCCTATCAGGGGCGTGCCGATCGTCGTGCCCATTGCGCTGGCGATCCTCTGGGTCGGGACGATGATGCTCGACCGCACCCGGTTCGGCCTGCACCTGTACGCGGTTGGCGGCAATCCCGAGGCGGCCAGGCGGGCTGGGATCAATGTCGCTCGGCTGCGTATCGCGGCATTCATCCTCTGTTCCAGCCTCGCTGTGGTGTCGGGTCTGTTCACGGCCAGCCAGGTAGGCACCGTCGAGTCCTCTGCCGGTCGAGACATCGTGCTGTCTGGTGTTGCCGCCGCAGTCGTCGGCGGTGTCAGCCTCTTTGGTGGTCGGGGGCGCCTGGCTCAGGCGGCGGTCGGGGCGTTGCTGATCTCAATGATCACGAACGGGCTCGGCCTTCTTGGCCTTTCCGCAGGCATCACCTTGGCGATTACTGGCGCGGTTCTGGCTCTTGCCGCCACAGTTGACGCGCTGTCACGACGGCGCTCCGGAGCTACGTCACTGACACGGGCGTAAGCGACTGAGGCGAGGAGCTGGCCGTGCTGAATCCGCTGGCTCCTCGGCGCTGCTGCGCACCGCTAGCTCCACGGCACGATGAGAAGGGCGCGCCGTGATCCGCAATCCCGTTCTCCGGGGCTTCAATCCTGACCCATCCATCACCCGGGTTGGCGAGGACTACTACCTCGCTACTTCCACACTCGTATGGCAGCCGGGTATCCGCCTGTTCCACTCAACCGATCTCGCAAGCTGGTCGCTGATCGGCCACGGTCTGACGGCAGGAGAGCACGACCTTCGGGGCTTGGCCTCCCATCAAGGGATATGGGCTCCCTGCTTGACCTTCAGCAGAGCCGAAGGCTTGTTCTACCTGACGTACTCCCTTGTCCACAGCACAACGGCCCAGTACTTCGACGTGGACAACTTCGTTGTCACGACATCGGACGTCCATGGTCCCTGGAGCCGGCCGGTTTATCTCAACAGCATCGGTTTCGACCCCTCGTTCTTTCACGACGATGATGGTCGCCATTGGCTCCTCACCCTGGAGTGGGATCCTCGCGATGGTTACGAACACCCTGGCGCCATCGTTCTCGAGGAGTTCGACGCGGAACGTAAAGAACTGCGCGGCTCAACCTCCCGCATCTACCGCGGAGGCTCCGACCGGGGATGCCTCGAGGCACCTCACCTTTACAGGCGGAGTGGGTTCTACTATCTGATGGCGGCCGAGGGCGGCACGGGCTACGGCCATAGCGTGACACTGGCGCGGTCCCGCGATATTGACGGTCCGTACCAGCCTGCACCGGTCAACCCGTTCCTGACGAGCAATCCGGCTCCGCATTTCGGCCGGAACGATCGCGACTTTCTGCGCCCGCAGCTGTACAACCCGCACGCCGATCTGCAAAAGGCAGGGCACGGATGTCTGGTGGACACGCCAACTGGTGAGTGGTACGTGGCCCATCTCTGCGCGCGCCCCCTCGAGCCGAACCAGCGGTCGGTGCTGGGGCGCGAGACGGCGATCCAGAAAGTCGAATGGACCGATGACGGCTGGCTCCGACTCACGACCGGAGGCACACTCCCCCGCCTTCTGACGCTCGGCCTGGCCAACAAAACGTATTCCACCGCACAGATCGACCACGAGCGTCTCCACGACGACTTCGACGGGCCTGCGATCGACATTCGGTTCTCGACCTTGCGGCGGCCGTGGAGCGGGGACTGGGCGTCCCTGAGTCGCCGCCGGGGGGCTTTGAGTATCAAAGGTGGGGAGGCGCTCACCTCACGCTTCGATGTCTCCGTCGTAGCCACTCAACTGCAGGCGTTCGATGCCGTGGCAGAGACGCAGGTCTCACTGAGGCCGCGTCACTTCTCGCACTCAGCTGGGCTCGCGGTCCTCTATGACAACAAGAACTTCGCCTACCTGCGTCTGTATCACAGCGAGAGCCTGCGCTCGAACGCGCTGGGCATCGTGCTAGTCAAAGACGGAACCAAGCAGGAGCTGCTGGCGGATCGGGCGGCGGTGGATTCAGATGAGGTCGTCCTGCAAGTCCGGGTACAACACGGGGCACTGCAATTCGGTTGGCGCCTACCCAACGAGGCATTCCTCCACGAGATCGGACCGGAGATTGACGCCACCTACATGTCCGACGAGGCCACTCGAGGCTTCACGGGCACCATGATCGGCATGGCGTGCGTCGACTCCTACCGGCGGAACGTCCTTGCACATTTCGACTACTTCGACCTGCAGCATGGCTCGCAGGCACTGCACACTTACTCCAGCGTCGGACCTCTCGATTAGACCACCTCAGATAGTCAGGCATCCGCCCCAGTGCCGAAGCCTGACGGCACCTCAAGCTCTCACATCTCGATTGAGCACCGGCCCGTGTCCGCCGAGACACTGATCCCTGTCCCATTCGGGCTGGACACCGGCGCGCCGCCCGACACAGCGGACACGGCTGGCAGCCCCATCACGAGCAGCCGCCAGGGGGTCGCCCCCCGCAGCCGAGTGGCCGTCAGCGTCCGACCGTCGCGGGCCACCTCAAAGGCGGCCGCGACCTCTCCCGTAAGACCAGGCACCGTTACTGTTGCTCGGCCGCCGTCCGGGAACTCGTACGCCCGCAGCGTGATGTCGTCGTCGTATAGATAGTCCGGCCGGTCGTCGCGCGAGCCGACCGGAAGCACCGATCCCGGTCGGACAAAGACAGGCACGGTCTGGAAGTCGCACACGTCGTCGACCCAGGCGGGGCCACGTACTGTCGCTCCGGTCTGCAGGTGCGTCCAGGTGCCGGCTGGGATGTAGTACGACGTCTCGCCGGATGAAGTGAAAACGGGCGCAACCAGCAGCCGATCCCCGAGCATGTACTGCCGGTCCAAGTGCGCGCAAGCCGGATCGTCGGGAAACTCTGCCATCATCGGCCGGAGCACCGGCATCCCGTCTCGGGCCGCAACCACCGCCTGTCCATACAGGTACGGCATCAGCTGCGCCTTCAACCGGGTGAACCGGCTCAGCACCTCGACCGACTCCTCGTCGAACAGCCACGGCACGCGATAGCTGTCGCTGCCGTGCAACCGGCTGTGGGTGCACAGCAGACCAAAGGGGATCCACCGCTTGAATACCGCCGGGTCCGGACGTCCTTCGAAGCCACCGATGTCATGGCTCCAGAACCCGAAGCCGGACATGGCCAAGGACAAGCCGCCACGAAGGCTTTCGGCCATCGACACAAACGTCGACTCGCAGTCGCCGCCCCAATGGACGGGGAAGCGCTGCCCACCAGCCGTCGCGGATCGGGCAAATACCACTGCCTCTTGCTCACCGCGGTAGCTGCGCAGCAGTTCGAAGACGCTCTGGTTGTACAGGTAGCTATAGAAGTTGTGCATCCGCTCCGGGTCAGCGCCGTCAGACCACACGACATCGGTGGGAATCCGTTCCCCGAAGTCGGTCTTGAAGCAATCAACGCCCAGGTCCAATAAGGCCCGCAGCTTGCCTGTGTACCACTCGCGCGCATCGGGATTGGTGAAGTCGACGATCCCCATTCCCGCTTGCCACTGGTCGGTCTGCCACACCTCACCGTCGGGTTTTCGGAGCAAGTAGCCTCCTCTCGCCGCCTCGGCAAACAGTGGTGAGCGCTGCGCGATGTACGGGTTGATCCAGACACAGATGCGTAGACCTTTGTCCTTAAGGCGAGACAGCATGCCCGCTGGGTCGGGGAAGGTCCGGTTGTCCCAGGTGAGGTCGCACCACTGGAACTCGCGCATCCAGAAGCAGTCAAAATGGAACACCGACAGTGGGAGGTCTCGACTGGCCATGCCGTCGATGAACTCGGTGACGGTCGGCTCGTCGTACGAGGTGGTGAACGACGTGCTCAGCCACAGCCCGAACGACCAAGGCGGCGGTAGTGCGGGTCGGCCTGTTAACCCGGTGTACTTGCAGAGGATCTCCGCAGGCGTCGGCCCATAGATGACCAGATATTCCAGCGTTTGGCCAGCCACACTGAACTGCGCCCGAGACACCGCTTCGGACCCGACCTCGAACGAGACCAGGCCCGGGTGGTTGACGAAGACTCCGTACCCCCGGTTGGTCAGGTAGAACGGCACGTTCTTGTACGCCTGTTCGCTACTGGTGCCCGCGTCGGCGTTCCAGATGTCCACCACTTGGCCGTTCTTCACCAGCGGGCCGAACCGTTCACCCAGGCCGTACACGAACTCGCCGATTTCCAGACTGAGCTGCTCGCGGATGTAGTACTCGCCCGATTTGGTGATGAGCGCCATCGCCTTGTCGGCGCTGGCCGTGAGGACGCTGCCGCCTGCAAGAAACTCCAAGGTCCAACGCTCGGCACGGCTGAAGCGGGCCGTCAGCGCACCCGAGGTGATGGTGGCCTGATTGTCGTCGACCTGAGTACGCACCTGCACCGATGGGTCGGTGTTCAACCGAAACTGCGGCTGCCGCGGCCGAGCCCCGAGGAAATGGCTCACCGACACCGAGATGATGTCAGCAGCGGGTGACGTACATCGCACAGTCAGCAGTGGCTCGTTGAGGGTGTCACCACGGTGTTCGATTTTCCGGGTTGGCGCGTAGACGGTGAGTGCTTCGGCTTCCGCGACGACGTCGTAAACCTGAGCGGGGTAACGGGCCTGAACGCCGTCGCGTAGCTGCCAGTAGCCATCGGTGAACTTCACCCTCGTCAGGGTAAGGCGACCTTCTTATGTCCGCCACAGATCTGACACTCAGCCAACACCAAGCTGGCGCTGCAGTCGTTTCCGAAACAATTGCGCAATATGATTCGAATGTCGTATACAGGGGTGATAAGGAAGGAATGGGTCGGGTGAACCCAGGATCGAAACGGATGACGCTCCAGCAGATAGCCGAGCGTGCCGGAGTCTCCACCCCAACAATCTCGAAGGTCCTCAACGGCCGACCGGATGTCGCCCCCGCCACGCGGGAGCGGGTACTGCAGGTGCTTCATGAGCAGCAGTACCTGCCGCGGGGCGCGAGTGCGCTGCCGTTTGCTCACAGACACATCGAGTTGGTGTTTGACGCCCTGAGGAACCCCAACAACCTCGAGATCCTGCGCGAAATCATCAAGACGGCAGCGGAGCATGGAGGTCATGTCGCCGTAAGCACACTCCCGGAGAATATGAACGCGCGTCAGTGGATCCACGAGCTTGAGCGGGTCGGCCGTGCCGGAGTCATCATGGTGACGTCGCGTCTGACCTTGGAGCAACAGAAGCGGCTGCAAGAGGCGGCGCTGCCGGTAGTGCTGATCGATCCGATCAATTCGGTCGACGGGCCTGTGGCGAGCGTGGGTGCAACTAATTGGCGAGGCGGCGTAACCGGAGTGCAGCACTTGTTGGAGCTTGGCCATCGGCGTATTGCGATGCTCCGCGGTTACGACTGTCTGGTGGACGACGCCCGGTATCACGGCTACGTCGCCGCCCTCACCGAAGCTGGGGTTGCCCTCGACCCCAGCCTCATTGAGCGGACCGACTTCCGCTTCGAGCCGGCAGTCTCGGCGACCGAGCACATGCTGCGGCTGCCCGATCGGCCTACTGGAGTGTTCGCGTCCAACGATCTCGAGGCCCTGGGGGTGATCGAGGCCGCCCGCCGGCTGGGGCTTGCTGTGCCCAGAGATCTGAGTGTGGTCGGATTCGACGACAGTCTCTTCGCCGCTACCTCCTCGCCTCAGCTCACGACGGTCCGGCAGCCATTCGCGGAGATGGGCCAGGTTGCCCACCGGCTCCTCACGGACCAGATGGAGGGACGGGAGCCGAACTCCCTTCGTGTCGAACTAGCGACCACTCTCATAGTGCGGGAGTCAACGGCACCGCCGCCTCACGTCACACAGGCAGCTTGAGCAGAGCAGGCGGCCCAGCCGGCCATGCGGAGCGATGCGTCGACCGACGGGGACAGGAGGTGATGGGCGAGCTGAAACAGGCCGTCAGGGTCGCCGGAGTAGTCGTTGTCACTGATCCCGCCAAGGCGCGCGGCGCTCACGACGTCTCGCCCTTCTCAAGAAAGATCTGGACGTCCCACGCGCCTAGCTCGATCGGCTGACCCGACAAGAAGGATGTGTCGGCGCCGAGCGGGGTGACCGAAGCGGGAAGCACATAGCGGGAAGGCTGCCAAGACCAGTTGTGGATCAGATGCAGCGAACGGCCCTCAGCGGTCCGGCAAGCCAGGTGTGACTGCGTCGGTCCCACTGCGGCGCGCCAGGGGTCTACCGGCAAACTCTCCGCGGCCACCCATCGCCCCAGCGCACCCGACAGCGTGCGGTCCGGGAAGCAGCCCAGCATGGTGAGCCGTCCCTTCGCGTGCCGGTGCGTCGTAACCGCTGCGTAGTCGGCCAGGAACGGGTGGTCGTATCCGGCGAGCGTCTCGGCACCTTCGGGGATGAGGCAGTGCGCGTACCACTGGCCGTGGCCGCCGAGGCCCGTCACCGCCACCGGCTGCAGCAGGCTGGTCGATTCCTCGTACCACACGCCGGCCGCATTCCGCAGAGCCCCGGGCATGACCTCGGCGCGAACAATGGCCTCCTCGTCGGCCATGCCGCTCCTCGGCGTCCACACCAGGTGCCCGCCGGCCTCGACGTAGCGGCGGAGGAAGTTGAGGTCGGCGTCTCCGATGATGTACAGGGAGATACCTACCAACATCGGCCAGCGGGCGACGAGCCGAACCGGGTCACCGTCGCAGGCGTCTCGCAGCTGGGCGGGGGACACGATGTCGGTCTGCACACCCGCATCAAACAGTCCGCGGTAGACCGTCGCCAGGCTCTTCTCGTACGCCAGCTTGTCGCCCAGGATGTCGTCCTGGCCGTGGAACGGCGGCTGTGCCTCGACCCCCCAGCGGGATTCGGCGGACACGATCAGCCCGACCTGGCTAAGGGGTTCGAGGCCAGCGAGAACCTCGCGGTGCTCAGCGAGCTCGTGCCCCACTGCGCTGAGCTCCCGGTAGCTCCGGCCCGGCTGCAAGTTGTGACCAAGGATGCCCTCCCACCAGGTCTCGGCTCCAAAGCGGCTGGTGTGCCAGTGCCAGTACTCGATCATCCGGGCGCCGCGGGCGAGCAGCAGGTACACCACCTGGCGCTGCTGACCGGGCCACGGGACGAGCTCATCGGCGGAGAAGCCGATCGTAGTGGCGTTTGTCTCGGTCACCAGGAATGGAGCCTGCTTCATGCCGCGGGCGACGTCGGCGAGCAGCTGGACGTACGCAGGCCCCGACCAACGTATCCAGAACGGCGCCCCTTTCGGATCGAGCTCATCGGTGCCCGGCAGCTCCAGCCCTAGCTGGGAGGCGTAGTAGACGTTGGCGCCGACCATGTCGAGAGGTTCGCCGATTACCGTGACGTCCTGGCCCGGCTGGTTGGCGGCGATGCAGGTGGTGATCAGGTGATGCTCGGGCACCAGCGACCGCACCAGGTCGGCCTGCCAGCGGATCATGTCATGAGTGACCTCGGCCTGGTGGCGGCGCCAAGCCAGATCGTAGGAAGGCGTCGAGTTGCCCTCGGGCACCCAGAGTTCGTGCCACTCGGTCAGCCGGTGGGACCAGTAGGTCAAGCCCCACCGCTCGTTCACGGCTTCCACGCTGCCGTACCGGTCCTGGCACCACCGCACGAATGCCGCGAAGACGTCGGGGTTGTAGATCAACGACAGCCCGGGTTCGTTGTCCACCTGCCAGCCCACCACGGCGGGGTGGTCGGCGTATCGCTCCGCGATCTTGCGGATGACCCGCTCGGCGAGCTCCCGAAACTTCGGGTGGGCGTAGTTGACGTCCTGCCGCATCCCGTACGGTTTCGGCACGCCGGTCGCCACGTGCAGTGTGGTCTCGGGATAGGCCATGCGCAGCCACGGCGGGACGGCGTACGTCGGGGTTCCGATGATTACGTCGATGCCGCGGGCCTGCGCCCCGTCCAGGATCGGCCGGAGCCAGTCGAGGTCAAACTCGCCCTCCCGCGGCTCCCAGGTCGACCACACCGACTCCCCTACCCGGATCAGGTTGAACCCGCCCGAGGCCATGAGGTCGAGGTCTGCCTCCAGCCGGGGCTGCAGGTGGTATTCGGCGTAGTAGGCCGCACCGAAACCGATCTTGTCGTCCCAGATCATTGCTCAGGTGCCGACTGCTGCTGGGCCCGCTCGATGTCCAAGTTAGGGTCCTTGAACGAGGCGGCGGTAGGCAAGCCAGCTCGCAATCTGCCGCGACTGCTCCGCAACCTGAGCCAGCGTCTGCGGTCCGTAGAGGTGCTGCGACCCCGTCAGGAACCAGGCCTCGCGCCCTGCGAATGGATCAGTGGTCACTGGCGAACTCCTTCTGGCTCCCGCTGTCCGACGCGGCGTTCGGGCGGCGGGCCATAGGCGCGATACCGACGTCGCCGAAACGCAGGTCGGCCACCTGCTCGTATCAAATGTTTCGTCGGCGCCGAGCGCTGGCAGTTAGACCATCACTGGGTCTCGCCCCTACCGTACGGGTCTGAATCCCATTGGCTTTCCTGGGCTGGCACGCAGCCGTCCACCTCGTCGTCGTGACAAGCTGGCCGCCGCCGAACCAAGAGGGGTGGCCCCCTGCCGTTGCCGAGACGTGGCGAACCCAGTTTCGAGCACTGGAGGGGCCATCGCACGCCGGACGGATGTGGCTCTGCAGGATCTACCCACTCCCTGGCGGCTCCCAGATGGGTGTATTTCCCGACGCGATGACACCAACCCGCGTCTAGCGTCGGTACGCGAACGTTCCCCGGAGGAGAGGTCACGACCATGAGCAATCCTGATGCAGACAAGAGGAGCCGGGATTCTGGCGGCCCTCACGCCCGCGAGCAACTACTTGACGCGACCCCCGCCATCGAACAACGCCTGATGTTGGCCGGCATCTCGACCGCCGTGCTGATCGGAGGAGACGGCCCGCCGATCGTCCTGCTGCATGGGCCAGGAGAGTTCGGCCTCACCTGGCTCCGGGTGATCCCGGAGCTTATGAGGACCAACCGCGTGATCGTCCCGGACCTGCCGGGTCACGGCGCCACGCTGCTGGGCGACGCGCCACTTGACGCAGACCGGGTGCTCGGATGGCTCAGTGAGCTAATCGAGCAGACCTGCCCATCACCGGCCTATCTGGCGGGCCACCTGCTTGGCGGTGCGATCGGGGCGCGCTTCGCCAGCGGATACGGCGATCGGCTCCGTGGGCTGGTGCTGGTAGACACGTTCGGCCTCCGCCGCCTGCGGCCGTCGCCGATGTTCACACTCACCATGATCAACTTCCTCGCCAAGCCAACGGGTGGCACCCGCGATCGGTTCTTCCGGCACTGCTTCGTCGACATGAACGGGCTGCGGAAACAGCTAGGCCCACTCTGGCAACCACTCATGACATACGCCCTCGACGGCGCCAGGTCACCGAATCAGAAGGCGGCGCTCCGAAGCCTCATGCCCCAGTTCGGTTGGCGCGCCATCCCGAAGGAAGAGCTCGCGAGGATCTCCACACCCACCACCCTCATCTGGGGACGCTATGACCGCCAAACACCGCTCGCGGTTGCCCAGCAAGCGAGTGCCCGCTTCGGATGGCCATTGCACGTCATCGAGGAAGCGGCGGACGGCCCCGCCTTCGAGCAACCCGGGGATGTGCTGAGGGCGATTTCGGTCGCCTTTGCCCCGGCTCAATGAGGCCTGGACGATCGATGGGCAGTGCGGCAATCGAGCAAGTGGTCCAAGCCGTCCGTGCACACCGATCACTGCGCTCGTAGCCCGCGACCGAGAACCGAGAAGGTCTGCCCTGGAAGGAGAACCGTGGCTGTCTACACCATCCGCGTGATCGGCCAAGTCGATCCGCACTGGTCGGAGTGGTTCGACGGGCTCACGATCAGCAACACTCCAACCGGAGAGGTCATGATTTCCGGCGAGATCGTGGACCAGACCGCGCTGCACGGCACGCTGAACAAGATCCGCGACCTCAACCTGGCTCTCATTTCGGTGATCAAGGTCGACTCCGGATCGGTTGATCCAATCCCCTAGATATGATCAGTAGCCCAATCGTCACGTTCTCAGCATGTACGGAAGGAAACCGATGTCTCTGCTCGGTCGCGCGTTCGGCGCCATGGTCGGATGAGGGCCGGAGCCAATGTCGAATTGGGCGCCGGCATTTGGTCATTGGACGCTCAGAAGTCGGCCTGACCCCGCGCGGACCGCACCAGCAGCTGGGCCAGGAGCAGGTTGGGCACCCAGCACAGCCAGGCGATCACGCGGTAGGAGTCGGCGTAGTCCAAACCGGCGATCTGCGAAAGCGGGATGTAGATCCGCAACATGACCGCCGCGAACGCCAAGGCGAAGGATCGAATCATCCAACGCTGATGGGTCACGTAGTCGTGCCGGCGGACCGCCAGCCAGGCTTGGATCGTGCAGGTGAGCCAGGTGATCGCCAAGGCAAGGAATCCAAATCCCGCCACCAGTCCGCTCGTGCTGAACAAGGCAATCAATCCGCCCGCAAGTCCACCGACGAGGCAGGCCACAACATATATCCGGCCCAGCGTCCGATGGACGACCGGGAATCGGTGACGCAGCGGTCGCAAGAACTGAAACGGCCCAGTGATCAATGCGATCCCCGAGGCGACGATGTGGATTCGTAGCCCGAGGGCACTGGGGAAGCGGTTCCCAGCAACTTCCTCAGGTACCAAGGCAAAGCCGGTGGCAACAACGAGGACCGCGTACATGCCAATTAGCAGCGATGTCACCGCCACCAGAATCCAACCGACCCGCCGAGCGACCGGTCGAGTTTGGCGAGCCGTCGGCTGGAAGTCGACTAAGCGCCCGTCAGCGGGAATGTCACTCATAGGCTCATGCTCCTCCGCACTGTCGACGGCCCCACTAGAAGAGCCCCATCTCGTAGGCGAGTACGACCCTGGACGCGGTCACGGAGATTGAGCTTCATCAGGATATGCGTGATATGGGTCTTCACGGTGGTGTCGCTGATGTAAAGCTCGCGCGCAATCTCCGCGTTCGACAACCCGCGCGCAATCAGCCGGAACACGTCCAGCTCGCGCTCGGCTCATCCAGCTGCCGAGGCGGTTCAGTACGCGGAATCCGCGTGAACTGCTTGATCACCCGCTTGGTGATCGATGGAGAGAGCAGCGCCTCTCCATCGGCAACGACACGTATCGCGGCAAGGAGCTGTTCGGGAGGATCGTCTTTAAGTACGAAGCCGCTGGCGCCGGAGCGGAGCGCCTCGTAGACGTATTCGTCCAAGTCGAACGTCGTCAAGATCAAGATCCGCGCGGTGCTATCGGCGGCAAGGATGCGGCGGGTCGCTTCGAGCCCGTCGAGCTGGGGCATGCGGATGTCCATCAGAACGACGGTGGGATGAAACCGTGCCGCCCTGTCCACCGCTTCCAGCCGTTGCTTGCCTCGGCGACAACCTCAATGTCGTCCTCGCCGGAGAGCAGCAAGCGACATCCGCCGGTGCTGCGGAGCGTCTTGACTCACTCCGCGTTACTAACTTGGACTTCGCACCATCTGCGGGTGATGCCAAGCTCGCGTAAGTGGCGCGAAGTCAAGAACGATGTCACATTCGCACGACCGATGGGGTCATGGAAGACAAGCATCCGATCTGGGAGGAGTGCGCGCATGGCATCCGAGGAGGTCTTCGAGGAGCTGCGGCCCAGGCTGACCAGAGCTTCCTACCAGATCTTGGGGTCTTGGGCGGAGGCCGAGGACATCGTGCAGACCACATGGCTCAAGTGGCGACGCCATCACGACTCCGTCGAGTCGCCACGCGCGTGGCTCACAACGGTGGCGATGCGTGCGTCGATCGACGGGCTGCGAGCGCGTCAGGCCCGCCGGGAGGAGTACCCCGGCGAGTGGCTTCCGGAGCCGGTGAGCACGGAGCCAGGGCCTGAGGACATCGTCACTGATCGCAGCGCGCTGTCGCTGGGCGTCTTGGTGATGATGGAGTCTCTCTCGCCGCTCGAGCGGGCGGTGTTCGTGTTGCGTCGAGGGTTCAACTGGCCGTACGAGGAGATCGCGGAGATCCTCGACCGCTCACCCGAAGCGGTCCGGCAGCTCGATCATCGGGCACGACAGCAGCTGCGCGAGCGACCCGAGCGGTTCGAGCCGGACCCCGAGCGAGTGCAGGCAGCGACGGAGCGGTTCCTTGCTGCCTGTGTTGGCGGCAGCTTCGAGGCCCTGATGGAAGTCTTGGCACCCGACGTCGTGCTGCACAGCGACGCGGGTGGCGAGGCGAAGGCACCGCCGCGGCAGATCGCCGGCGCGGACAAGGTCGGGCGGTTCTTCATCGCGATGGCGCAGACGGCTCTGGCCGAGAGCGAGGTCTATGTGGTCGACATCAATGGGCTGCCTGGGCTGATCACTCTCAGCCACGGTCAGCTGGTGTCGGCACTGGCGTTCGACCTGGAGGGAGACCGGATCACCGATCTGTACCTGATGGCCGCACCATCCAAGCTCGGCGCGGTACGACGCGCGAGCTGAGATCGGCGGCCACGTCAGGACCAGATCGCGTCGAAATCGGCGGCGTCCAGCGGGAGCAGCCAGCAGCGGCGAATACGCCCGTCGGCGACCTCGTACAGCCCCACCGTGCCCCAGGTGTGCACTCGGCCCGACCGCAGCACGACCCCGTCGGTGACTGCCCCGATCCGCTGACCACGGCCGACAAGGACGTCGCGCCGGACCAGGCGGAGGGTACAGGCGGCAAGCCGTCGCCGGCGCTGCATGTAGTCGAGGACATGGTCTACGCCGATGTACACCCCGGCGAGGGCGTTGTCACCGGGCACAGACCACCGGACATCGGCGGCCAGGAGGTCGGAAAGACCACGGCTGTCGCCGCCGGCGTAGTACTCGTTCTGCGCACGGTGCAGCCGGTCGAGCAGCTCCTGAGCCGTGCGGCGCTCCACGGTCAACCCCGGACAGACCGGACGCGTACGCGTCCTCGCCCGACTGCGCACGGCGTAGCGGTAAGAGAGTCTGAAGAGTTCACAACAACACCGACGTGCCGGCACGCCTGGTTGTGACACTCGCTCCCGGAGGTGACATGTCACGTCCGTGAGACCGCAGCCGTCTTCCCTGGCGAACACTCCAACCCAAGGAGCCAGCCATGAACATCGCCCTTTGGATAGCCCAGATCCTGCTCGTCCTCGTGTTCGGCTATAGCGCCTTGATCAAGGGCACCCAATCGACTGAACGGGCGGTGGAGCTGGGGATGACCGGCGTCGTCAACGTGCGGCTCCCCGTGATGCGCTTCACCGCGTATTGCGAGGTGCTCGGCGTGATCGGGCTCATCGTCCCGTACGCGACCGGGGTGCTGCCGATCCTGACGCCGCTGGCAGCCATCGGATTGGGAGTGATCATGGTGCTGGCGGCAAGGATTCATTTGGGTCTGGGTGAGCCGGCCACGGCCGTGGGCAATCTCGTGTTGTTGGCGATGTGCCTTTTCGTGGCGTGGGGACGGTGGCCGGGATGAGAGCCCCTGCCGTGGCTCGCGGCCGGTGCCACGGTAGGCACCGTGTCGCTGCAGACGATGTCACAGAACCGCCGGCTACTCGTCTCGATGTCGACAGGCACTCGACCATCCGGCTGGACTAAGCCAAAGGAACATCATGGAACCCTTCACACCTGTCACCACCGTCGAGCAGCTTGAGGCGCTCTACGCCAGCCAGGACTGAGTGGCATCGTGATGAGGCAGGTCAGCGCTGGGGAAACCATTACCGGGCGAACTTTGTGCGACATCGGCGACCATCCGGTGCCGGTACCGGACTCGGAGCGGATCGTGCATCTGCAGTTTCGGCGGTATGCCGGGTGCCCGGTCTGCAACGTCCACCTGCGAACCTTCGCCGTCCGACACGACGATCTGCTCGATTCCAGAATCAAGGAGGTGGTGGTCTTTCACTCCGAGGCGCAGGTCATGAAGCAGTTTCAGAGCAGCCTGCCATTTCCGGCCGTGGCTGATCCAGGTCAGGTTCTCTATGCCGAGTTCGGGGTGGGCACCATGGCGATCACCGCTGCGCTGAACCCGCGCTCGTGGAAGGCGGCCGCGTACGCGCTCAGCCATTCCCCCTCGCTGCGCGGAGCGACCGGCAAGGGCGAGCAGCATATGGGTTTGCCTGCTGAGTTCTTGATCGATCGGGACGGCAGCGTGATCGCCGCGCACTATGGCAAGGTCGTGGACGACCATTGGTCCGTTGACGACGTCCTGCGCCTCGCCGCTGCACCATGAACCTTCCGCCAGCGGCCGAACACAGGCGGCGCACCCGTGCCTGCATGGCACTGTATGCGCTTGTCAACGACCGCGTCGACCCCGCCAAGCAGGACGAATACTTCGCCCAGCACATCGGCTACCTCGGGGAACTCCATGAAGCGGGTCAGGTGCTGCTTGCCGGACCGTTTACGAACCGGGGCACTGCACTCGATGGTTTCGCTCTGTTCGCCAGCACCGACCAACAAGAGGTACAGCATCTCGCGGACGCGGACCCAGCGGTGGGACCGCTGCTCAGCGTCACGGTACGCAGCTGGACCGCCCTGCTGGGCGCTGAACGGTTGCCGCCTCCGGATGAGCCGGGACGCGCGCACGTCGAGCAGACCATCCACCGGCTGTTCGTGGAAGGCGTCACAGCCCGTGATCCGGAGACGTACTTTGACCGCACATATCACCCAGGCGTGACCATCCACGAAGCGCCGTCGCTGCCCTACGGCGGGGACTACCACGGGCTCGAGGGTGCCGCCGAACACGCCCTCGCCTTCACCCGCACCTGGAACGGGCTGCAGTCGGCAGAGCAACGGGACATGACCCCGCGCATCGTCGCCACCGACTCCGAAGCGTTCGTGATCTGGACCCTCCGGGGACAACACCCCGAGGACGCCCTGGTGACGGACTTTCCTGCATTGAGTCACTACCGGTTTCACGAAGGCCGGGTAATCGAATCGAGGATGTATCTCTTCGACTCCGCCGCGGTCAGCACCTTCTTACGCGACGACGGGGACCATCGCTGACCAGCGGTGGATGGCTGCTAGGCGAGCCGCGAGAGTTTGTGGCTACAGGTCCTCGGACCGCCAGCGCGACCAGGCGGCCTGCCGGGTCACACCGGCGGCCTCGGCCACGTTCGCCCAAGATCCTCCGTCCGCCAAGGACCGTGCCGAAACACCGAGGGATTCACCAACCACGGCGCTCAACCGCAGCAGCTCGGAGAAGGCCGCAGGGTCAGACAGCCGCGCCAGGGCCTCAATTGCCTGCCGTGCCTGTTGGGCCAAGGCCTCAGTTGTCGGTTCCGGCTCATCCGGATTCGCCGGCTCACCCTGCGATGTGGTCATGACTCCTTCAGGATGACTGTCTTCGTCGCATCGACGGAATCAAACGTACGCCGCCACGAATCGTCCGGCCAGAGGTAGTCGACGACACCGTCATTCGGGCGGTAGACCGCGGTGTACAGGGTGCCGAACGCCCTTCCGTACTCAGTGCTGCGAAGCGGTGGACGCAGGAAGGCCGAGGTCAGCCCAGTGATGTCGGGATCGGAGTCCAGCAAGGAGAGCAGCAGCCGTTGTCGTTCGACGCTCCGCAACGACTGAGCACGCTCGGGATATTCAGGAACGGTGCCTCGATGGTTGGTGGCCACCCGGGCCGCGGAGAACTCAGGTGCCGTATCCGGCGCGACGAACGCCGTCAGGCCCTCACCCGAGCCGTCGACAACGGTGAGGTTGTAGCTCATATTGACCGGTACCCGGCGAAGCACCGAACGTACGTCACCAAGAGACGTGGCCACCTCCAAGAGGTAACGGACGACGAGGGGAATGCCGAAGCCAGGACTGGAACCGGGTCGGCCGCCAAACGCCAATGAGACGGCAAGGCCCACGTCATTCATGCCGTCAAGAAGGCCCCACAGGCAATCCCCCGTGCCAAGGACACGTCTCCCCGTGAAGGCGCTCGAGTAGACAACTCGCTCGAACAAGTCCAGTCCGTAGTCGTAGTTGCGGACGAGCAGCGGAGCGCGGCTGATGCCGTCGGCAGCGATAGCGGCGCCCAGCGTGGCCTGTGAACAGCCGGGCAGGAAACGCGGAGGATCCCATAGCGTCAGCAGCCGGGCGGTGACTTCGTCACCGCCGGCCAGCTCCACGAGGCGCTCCCACACCGGAACGAGCTCGGGCATGTGGCTCATGAGCATTCGATGACAGGTAGGGAGGTCGGGTCTTGCAGCCGCGCCCTCGCTGAGGTACCAGCGGTGGTATGCGTCGCGCGTGGCATCGTGCAAGGCCTGCCAGCGAGGGCCCGGATGCTCCTCACGGATGCCATACAGCGTCATGCTGTGGACGGGACCGCTGGGGGCCGCTTGGGACGTGTCTGGTTCTAGGGTCATCCGTCAAGGATTCCTTGACAGGCCTTATTTGTCAAGGCGGCCTTGACAATAGGCCCCGCAGCCGCGGGCAGTGAGGATGACGCGCTTGCATCATTCCGGCCGGGCTCCCGCCGGCGACCCGGCAGGTTGTCTGCGGTCCAACTGCGTGAACGGCAGCGGGCAGGCGGGCGTCCCCGCGCAGACGGTCAGATTTTCACAACCCGCGGTGATGGCAGCGAGGAGGGAGGCGCGTACGGCCCGCAGATCGGCAATCCGCTGATCAATGTCGATGATCTTGGCGGTGATCGCTTGCTGCAGCGCCGGATCAGTTGACTGGTGCCGGTGCCGACCCGACTGCAACAGATCGGACACCTCAGCGAGAGTGAAACCGAGCCGCTGCAGCGCCTTGACAATCCGGACGGTGGTGACCGCCTCGGGAGCGTACTGCCGCTGTCCGCCGAGGGTGCGGTCGGGTTCGGGCAGGATGCCGAGGCGCTCGTAGTAGCGCAGCGTCTCCAGGTTCACGCCCGCTGCCGATGCCACCTGTCCCGCACGTAGCATCGTCACGTTTTGGCCGCCGTAACCCGATCGGCAACGGCATTGAGAACGTCGACGTGTGTCTCCGGCACTCGGATGGTCAGCTGAACCTCGCGTGGGTCGACCGTGAGAGCAAACCTGAAAAAGCTACAGCACCGAGACTCTCGTACCGCGAGAGCTGCGGCCGCAGCTGCGACCTCAGGCTCAGGGGTCAGGGATAGTTCGAGCACGGTGGCGGCCGTGCGTTGCTGGCCACTAACGGCGGTACGAAACAGCGCGTCGAACTCAGCCACCCGCAGCGGCCACTCGGAGGTGGGCAGCGTGCACGACTCAGGCGCGCGGGTCGAATCGGCTGCCTCCTGGACTGAGATCATGACTCGACGATAAACCCGGACCTAGGTACGGGTTACAACCCTGCGACTGCAGGTCAACGACTTGGCCATGCCGCACGCTTCGGGCACCTATTGGGCTCGCTCTGCGCCAGCCTGCCACTCCGCTGCGATGCCTCGGATCAGAGGCGGGTAAACGATCAGGTGCCGAAACGGTGCGATCGCGGCCATGTAGGCCCGTCCGCACAGACCGTTCGGCTTCACAAGAACGGCCATCTGGCCGCGATATCCCCCTGCATCGTCTGGAACCCAGCCGATGTGCATTACCGCGTGCACGGTCCGGTTGGCCAGCTCCGATGCCCACTCGTTGTCGGTCAAGTAGAGCGACGTGAAAGGGAGGGAGTCGAACTCCGGACCGGATGGACCGTCACGTAGATCGATCGGTAACCGATCGCGCAGCGTCGGCACGCGGGAGCCAAGGCCGGAGCCGGGATCGTCCCAGCCGAGCAGCGCCCCGAGCTTCCAGCGGATCGCGAAGAGGATTCGGGCAAACCAGGATGGGTTGTCCGCCGTATCACCCGTGGCGAATTGGTGAACCAGTCGCGGGAAGTCGTCAGGACCACCCGGCGTCGGCAACGCCCACACGTCGTAGAGGCGGAAGTCTGGCGTGATCTCATGGATCCGCCAGGGCCGGGCAGTGTGCGCGCTGTTCGGGAGCCTCATGCCGTGTAGACCTCTGTTTAAGTGAAAGTACGGACGAGTGGCAGCCTTCTGCCCAAGCGAGCCTCCGAAGTGGGTGAACCGCCACTGACACCGAAGACTCTCAGTCTCATCTCGTCTGCCCATTCCCTCGTCGTACTAAGAAGACGTCCTGGGAGTTCATGATCGTGACAACGATGCCGCGAAATTCTGGGTGACTTCGGACTCGCTTGATTGATCACCCTTCGCGGCCAGTGTCTGCGGCGCTTCGGCCGCGCCTTGGGCCGCTGACCTAGTGCCCCACGTTCGTCCTCACCTCGGCGCGCGACCCGGCACGCTCGGTAACGGCGGCGGCGAGCCGGTCGATCATAGATGTCAGGAGCTGGGGGCTGGTGCCGAAGTTGAGGCGGGCGTGTCCGGCGCCAACCTGTCCATATTCGAGACCGGAGCTGAGGGCGACCCGTGCTCGGCTCAACAGGGGGACGGCGGGGTCGTCGCCGAGGCCAAGTTGCCGGCAGTCAAGCCAGGCGAGGTAGGTGGCCTCGGGGGGTGTCCAGCGAATGCCAGGTAGGTGGTCGGCAAGCAGGGCGGTGAGCAGGTCGCGGTTGGTGGCCAGCTGAGCGAGGACGGCGTCGAGCCAGGGCTCCCCCTCGGTGAACGCGGCCTCGGCCGCGACCACGCCGAGCAGTCCGGCGTGGTCGGTCAACGGAGGCAGTTGGGCCGCTGCGCGGCGGGCGGTGTCGGCCGCGGTAATGAGCAGGGCGGCTTTCAGGCCGGCCAGGTTGAACGCTTTGGAGGCGGAGGTGAGGGCGAAGCCGCAGTGGCGTGCCGCGTCGGAGACGGTGAGCCAGGAGATGTGGTGGGCGTCGGGGAGGACGAGGGGGCCGTGGATCTCGTCGGCGATCACCCAGGCGTCGTGGGCAGCAACGAGCTCGGCGAGTTGTTCGAGTTCGGAGCGGGGGAGGACGTGGCCGGTCGGGTTGTGGGGGTTGGCGAGGATGAGGACGCGGGTTCCGGTGGCGAGCTCGGTGGTCAAGGCGTCGAGGTCGATGGCTCGGCTGGCTGTTAGGGGGATGGGGTGCACGGACAGTCCGGCAGCTGGCAACTCAATCAGAAACGGCGGGTAGGCCGGGACCGGGCAGGCCACGGATCGGTTGGGTCCGGCCAGCAGCCGGGCGAGCTCGAGCACTCCGACCATCACGTCCGGCAGAAGGGTGGTCTGACCGGGATCGACCCGCCACCCCAAGCGACGGGCAGCGAACCCGGCGAAGGCTTCGGCAAGGGTGGGAATGGTGGCGGGGGCGTAGCCGAAGTCGTGTCGATCGATCGCAGCGTGCAGTGCACGGATGATCGGCTCGGCCACCGGAAAGTCCATCTCGGCGATCGTCGAGGAGATCACATCCGGGTCATGGCCGACCCACTTTTCACTGCGCCGGGTATGCAGCCCGGCCAGTGACGGCAGCGTGAGGTCGATCCTGGCTGAGTGGCTTCGGTGGGCGCTCATCGTGCAGCCTCCTTCATTGTGAGCTACTGGAACAGTCTGACCGACAGCCCGTTCACCGACGCCTTGAACTCCACGCCGAAGTACATTGCCTCACGACCTAGGCCGAGCCGTTTCCCTGGCCCAGCTCGACCGTGCTGGGCCCCTCGATGACGGAAATGCGAGTGCCGAATCGGATTCGGCGAACCTGCTGGGGAGTTGTTTCAGTGCGATGACAGGAATCCGTTGCGCGTGTGACAGTTGTTGCCGACAACAGACGAACGAGGGAGCGCCAGAGAGCGACATGAGCGTCAACAAGGAGCACAAGGAAATCCACACGCTCGACATGGACGCCGGCTGGGAAACGCCCCCGGGCTATGCGGCCGGCCTCGCGCAGAAGATTCTGTCCGGCGCGCTGGATGAGAAAAGAAAACGCGGCACGCGCACGCGGCTGTTGCGCTTCGCGCCCGGCACGTTCACCACCGAGCCGTTCGTGCACGACTACTGGGAAGAGGTGTTCCAGATTTCGGGCGACCTGATCGTCGGCAACGACGCGCAGGGCAACGGCGGCGAGCCGTTTCCGCCGAACACCTATGCCTGCCGCCCGCCCGGCGCCTATCACGGGCCGTTCAAGTCCGAGAAGGGCTGCATGCTGCTGGAGATTCACTATTACGATCCGGCGTGAGCTCGCTCTCTCCTCCCACCTGCTCGGGGAGACGGCCAAGACGATCCTGGTGTCGGCAGCATGACAGAGCTGCCCATCACTGCGCGCACCCGCATCCACCGCCTGTCCGAGCGGCAAGCGGTGGAGCGGCAAACGTTGATGGCGATCCTCGATGAGGCCCTGATCGCTCATGTCGCTGCCGTCGTCGACGGCGTCCCGGTAGTGCTGCCGTTCGCTTGCGCCCGCGACGGGAACGCGCTACTCCTCCACGGTTCCACCGGGGCCGGGCTGCTGCGCGCCTGCGCGGAAGCACAGCCGATCTGCGTCGCCGTCACCCACCTCGACGGGCTCGTGGTCGCGCGCTCCGTCTTCGACAACTCCATGAACTACCGCAGCGCGGTCATCTTCGGCATCGCCCAGGTGCTGACCGGAGAAGACAAGGAGCAGGCGCTGAACCGGCTGGTCGACCACCTGCTGCCCGGTCGGACATCCGAAGTCCGACCGTCGACTGCCAAGGAACTCGCCGCCACCTTGGTGCTGCGGCTGCCGCTCGACGAGGTCAGCGTCAAGATCAGAGCCGAGCCGGCCACCACCAGCCCCGACGACGGTGAGAACCGCAGAGTATGGGCCGGCGTCCTGCCCATCCACCAGATCGCAGCCGCGCCCGTGCCCACTGCCGACGTAGCTGAGCTGATTTCCGTTCCGCGGTCAGTGCATGCGGCAGCTCGCCGATTCATCGCCAACGCCGACGCCTCACCCGCCGACGACCAGGAGCGGCCGTGAGCGATGCGCCGTCCGCCCTAATTGGGGCGTCGAGGTAATAGCCCCGGTGGCCTAACTCCCGCTGTGCACGGCCTGGTCACCGGACGGGCGATCCGGCGGTGGCTGCCTATGACGGTCGGAGGGTACTGGTAAGCAGTGGCCAGGCACGATGCAGTTCGCGTTGCCAGTACACCCAGTTGTGGGTGCCGTTACCGTACAAGTCGGTTGTTGGCTTTACGCCGAGGTCGCGCAGGTGCCTGACGAACGCCTTGTTTTCGGCCTGAATCCAAGGTTCGATCGAGTCTGGCGGGGTGCCGCGTTGGTCCAAAGGTCCGGGCTGGCCGTTGCCGGCCGACAGGAACAGCGGAATGTCTTTCAGCTCCCGGGCAAGGTCGTAAGGATTGTGTTGCTTCCAGGTCGCGGCGTCACTGTCTGGGTCACCCCACAGCGCCAGAGGATCTGCCACCCCTTGAGAAGAGACCAGCCCGAGGTAGCCCTGCGACACCTCAGCCGACAAACGAGTGTGGACGATCCCGCTGAACGAGGCAGCCGCGCCGTACATGCCGGGGTGCCGAGCTGCGTTCAAGAGCGCCCAGACCCCCCATCGAGACCCCGGCGATTGCTGCCTTGCCATTGGCGCGGTACGGAGTGGCGAGCAGCTGCGGCAGTTCCTGGGTGTGGAAGGTCTCCCATTGTGGGCCGGTACGCCAGTTGGAGTAGAAGCCGACCTGGCCGCCGTCGGGCATTACAACCAGGAGATCGAGTTTGCTGGTGAGCCGTTCGATGTCGGTTGACCTGGTCCAGCTGATGTAGCTGTCGCAGCAGCCATGCAGCAAATACAGCGCCGGCCAGCGCCGTTTGGGCTCTGCCTGGAAGTGAGCCGGCAGCAGCAGACGGACCTTGACCGGACGCCGACAGCGGGTGAGTCGATGGTGCGGTCGAACTTGCGGCTGCTCAGCTGCTCGGTGGCGGCGATACGAGCCGACTGCGAACTCAGCGAGGCTGACGAGCCCGGCGAGGCCGCCAGAGACGAGCTGGCGGAAGCCGCGGGCGCCGTGCTGGCCACGGTAGGCGACGTAGACGGCGCGCCGCGGCCGATCAGGCAGACGGCGGCAACCAACACCCAGCCGCTCCGCCATCTCACGTGAGTTCTTCCTTGAAACCCTGCCGCCACGACGGATAGCGCAGCTCCCAGCCAAGCTCCCGCTTGGCCTTGGCGTTGGAGAAGCCACGCCCCTCGGTCATCATGCCCACCACCATCTCGCCAGCCAGCAGACGGGCCAGCCACCTAGGGACGCGCCGCGGCGGTTTGGCCCCGGCGCACTCCGCGAGATAGGGCAGCCACTCGCTGACCGGTGCCGGCTCGTCATCGACGATGTTGAAGACGCCTTTCGCCTTCTGCTCCACCGCCAGGACGGTAGCGCTCGCCGCGTCGTCGACATGCACCCACGAGACATAGCCGGTGCCACGCCCGACGAGCGGGAACAGCCGCTTGCCCACGAGCTTGACCTGATCGTCGTTGGCGCCCGGCCCGTAGAAGCCGCCGTAGCGCAGGACGGCGCCGCCAGCCTTGACCACCACGTCCTCGAGGTGATTGATCGCCTTCGTCCCCTCCAGCACCTCCAGTGGGTCCTCCTCGGTCTTGACCCATCCGCCCTGGCGGATTCCGTTCATGCTGGCGTGGCCCTGCGCGACGACGTGGGAGACACCGGTCGCCTCGGCCGCGGCCAGCAGATGGTCGATCCCCTCGCTGCGCAGCCGGTTGGTGGTAGCGAAGAAGCGGTCGGCCTTCCTCAGATTGGGCTTGCCGGCGTGCGCTTCGGAAAGGGCCGTCATCTGATTCACGATCGCCTCCGGCCGGGCCGCGGCCACCGCCTCACCGACCGACATCGCATCCAGCCCGTCCATCACGACGGCATCTGCGCCTAGTTGCTCCAGCAAGCTCAACTTGGCCGGGCTCGTCGTCGTAGCCGTCACCTGGTGGCCACGGGCCACGAGCTGCGGTACCAGCCGCCGACCGAGGACCCCGGACCCGCCTGCCACGAACACCCGCATGATCATCACCTTCCTGATTCCACAGTCTGTCTCTGAGATCTGAGACGAGACGGCCCGGCCGTCAGTGACATGGGAGGGAACAGTTGGGAGAAGATGTGACGCATGCCACTCTGCATGCCGCGTCCTTTGGGTACGCAGCGCGTCAGCTGCGTGACGCGATTCCTCCCGATCAGGTCGGACGCCGGACGAACTGGGGCAGCCGTTGCAGTTGGTAGGGGTACGGCAGCAGCTGGTCCCCCGCCTCGGTCAGTCGACGGAGCTGGTCGTCGTCCAGGGCCCAACCCGTCGCCCCGAGGTTGTCCGCCAGCTGCTCCGGGGTGCGGGCGCCGATGATCGGGCCGGTCAGCCTCGGCTGCTGCAGCACCCAGCGCAGCGCCACCTGGGCCGGCGTCCGGTCCACCTCGGCGGCCACGGCTTGGACCGTCTCGATCACCCGCCAGGTGCGGTCGCTGTTGCGGCCGGCCCACTCCTCGTCGTCGGCCCGGGCACCGGCGGGCGGACCGTCGAGGTCGCGGGTGTATTTGCCGGACAACCAGCCACCAGCGAGCGGGCTCCAGGCGATTACGCCGACGCCGTCGTTGCGGCAGACCGGCAATAGCTCCAGCTCCGCGCCGCGGTCGAGCAGGTTGTAGAGCGGCTGCAGGCTGACGAACGGCTCCCAGCCATGGTGCTGAGACAGGTCGATCGACTTCTGCAGCTGCCAGCCGGTGTAGTTGCTGGCCCCGATGAACCGGACCTTCCCGGAGGTGACCAGGGAGTCGAGGGTGGAGAGGGTCTCCTCGAACGGGGTTGCGTCGTCAAACACGTGGGCCTGGTAGAGGTCGATAAAGTCGGTCTGCAGCCGCCGCAGGCTGGCCTCCACCTCGGCCAGCACGTGCTTGCGACCAGTCCCTCGGGGCGGCTCCCCCGGCGCGGCCTCGCCGTAGACCTTGGTGGCGATGACGAGGTCGTCGCGGTTGCGGATTTTC